>ERZ1027076.700-NODE-700-length-12169-cov-9.266303_pt1 | contig 12169 bp, 9 predicted proteins | sample MGYA00519416_ERZ1027076 | MGnify/ENA primary metagenome ERZ1027076 (study PRJEB26926, sample SAMN06164525) | human gut metagenome | biome: ENVO:00009003; feature: ENVO:2100002; material: ENVO:00002003 | host: Homo sapiens | place: USA | collected 2012 ... | reverse complement strand
TGTTGGGGTTTGCGTTCAGGCTGCCGGTGCACAGGGTCAGGCAGTTGTACGGATCATCCACCATGCTCAGGAAGCGGTCGATGCTCTGGGCATCCACCAGCAGACGGGGCAGGCCGAAGATATCCCAAGGGGGATCATCCTGATGGATAGCCATTTTGATGCCGCACTCATGGCAGGTGGGCATCAGTGCTTCCAGGAAGTACTTCAGGTTTTCCCACAGCTTTTCCTTGGTGACAGGGGCGTAAGCCTTGAACAGCTCGTCCAGCTTTGCCATGCGCTCCGGCTCCCAGCCGGGGAAGGTCATGTTATACTTCTCAGTGAAGGACATGATGTACTCAGCCATAGCCTTGTAATCGCCCTTGATCTTATCCTTCTCATAGAACAGTGCAGTGGAGCCGTCGCCCACGGGGTGGAACAGATCGGTACGGGTCCAGTCGAACACCGGCATGAAGTTGTAGCAGATGACCTTGACACCGAACTTGGACAGATTGCGGATGCACTGCTTGTAGTTCTCGATGTACTTGTCGCGGGTGGGCAGGCCGATCTTGATGTCATCGTGGACGTTGACCGACTCGACCACGTCCATGTCGAAGCCGTAGGCGTGGATCTGATCGGCTACCTTCTGGATCTCGTCGATCTCCCAGATCTCGCCGGGCATCTTGTCGTGCAACGCCCAGACGATGCTGGTCACGCCGGGGATCTGCTTGATGTCGCTCAGGCTGATGGGATCGTTGCCCTCGCCATACCAGCGCCAACCCATTTTCATAGGCATAGGAAAATCCTCCTGTTTTATATTTTCTGCTTTGCATTTTCCGCGCAGCCGTGTGCCGCGCTCTTGTACTTATATTCTAGTATATCAGTTGCGTTTTTTCAATGGTCGCTTTGCCGGTTTTTAATGTTTGTTCTTGTATACTTTAGACAAAAAGAACAAAAATCCGTCGGACATCACCCGCCCGACGGATTTTTACACGATTCAAAATGCCGGTTTCAGCGTTTCAGCTTCTGCCGGATGGACGGAGCCAGCACATCCTTGAAATATTCAAAGGTGTCCAATTCCAGAATGGCAGAGCCTGTCAGATAAATGCCCAGACCAACCACCACCTGAATGATCACCGTCAGCAGATCCGGCAGGTGCAGGAAAATGACCAGATACATGCACAGGCCCGCGCCCGCTGCCAGCAGCAGGGTCGGCAGGATATCACGCATCTGTTCCAGATAGCCATAGCCGATCAGCTTTTTGTTGAGCTGTGCATCCAGGATCTGGGTCACAACATTCGTGATCAGCATACCATATGCAATGGCCTCGACGCTGACACGGAATGTTGCCAGCAGAAGAAGGATGCACACCCCTTCGTTCAAAAGCTGACATTTCAGGTAAAGATCGCTGCGGCCCACCGCCTTGGCTGCATTCAGGTTTGCCGTGATGATCGGCCAGCACGCATATCCCAGACAGAACACCCTGAGGAACAGCACACAGGGCAGCCACTTCTCGGTGAGGATCAGGCGCACCAGCGGTTCGGCACAGAACGCAGTGCTCATCATCACCGGCGCAATAATATAGGTACAGGTCTTGATGGAGCGGCGGGTCATGTTCTTGACCTGTGCACGGTCATCCTGCAGTGAGGACATGACCGGGAACAAAACGCTCTCAATGGAAGTATCCACGCTTGACGCGATATTATAAGTCAGGTTATCGCCCTGATTGTAATACGCCAGATCCGCCGAGGTGTACATCTTGCCGATGATCAGGCTGCGCAGGTTGTTGTAGATGACGCTGCTCAGCGACGAGGCCAGCAGCTTCCAGCCATAAGAGAGCAGCCCTTTCAGGTGCTGCCACGAAAATTCCATCTTAGGCCGCCAGGAGGACAGCTTCCACAGCACCAGCGTGTCCACCGTGATATTGGATACCTGCTGCACCACCAGCGCCCAGACTCCAAAGCCCATATAGGCAAGGCCCAGACCCAGGACTGTGGATACGATCGCGCCCGCAAAGGCGGAATAGAAAAAATACTGGAACTTCATGTTCCGGGTCACATGCGCCTGCTGGATCGTTTTGATGCCGCAGACCGCCACTGTCAGGCTGATGCCGCGAAAGATCGGGGTCATGCTGGGGTCATTGTAGAAAGCAGCCAGATACGGTGCCGCCACGAACATTCCCCCATACAGCACAAAGCTGATCACAATGCTGAAAAAGAACGCCGACGAGTAATCCAGCTCGTCCACTTCCTTCTTCTGCACCAGCGCGGTGCCAATGCCGCAGTCCAGCAGGACATACATGATATTGTTGAACACCGTCACCAGAGCCACCTTGCCGTAATCATCGGGTGTAAGGATGCGCGCCAGAAGGATGGACACCACCGCTGAGATCAGCTGCACACCGCACCGCTCTGCAAAGCGCCAGAAAAAACCGTTTACAATAACATTTTCTTTTTTCTCGTTCATTCCTGCGTCCACTCAAATTCCTTTCAAAAAACCGGTCGGTCTGCACCCTGCGCAGAAATGCATTTCCGCCGTACCCTTATCATCTTCTTCCCTGCTGCCAAAACAACTGAGCAGAGATAGTTAGTTATATAGTATCACACCCATCCATGCATTTCAACCAACATATTCTTAAGGAATGACGGCCCGAAAATTTCATTTAAAAAGAGAAAAAAGCGCTTGACTATCTGCCGGGAACGTGGTAATATATTCAAGCAGTCCGCATCACGGTCTTTCACCTCAGAGATTTCAGGGCTGCGAAAACAATATGGTATGCGAGGGTGGCGGAACTGGCAGACGCGCACGTTTGAGGTGCGTGTGGTTTATCCTTGGGGGTTCGAGTCCCCTCCCTCGCACCAAAAACCAGTACACATTGTGTGCTGGTTTTTCTTTTTGTGCGAGGGAGGGGATCTCGAACAAGGCGGCGGCATTTATGCCGCAAGCAAAGCCACAGTGCAACAACGACGACCGCAGCCTGCGGCTGAAACAGGGAGGAGTTGTTGGGGCCGCGTTCTGATTTTTCAAAGCCCTGCCAAGGGGCTGCGGAAAAATCAGCTAACGCAACCCGTTGCTGTTGCTTAGCCTGCGGGTCCCAATCAATAGGAATGTCTATCAGGGGTGTACCCATTTTGTACCGGTTTCTTTTTGTGCGAGGAAGCAGACCTCGAACAACACTATTTATTATATAAAAGAAAGCGCGATGAATTCTGAGAACTCATCGCGCTTTTTCTCTTATGCGGGTAGTGGGGGTCGAACCCACACGCCTTGCGGCACAGGAACCTAAATCCTGCGCGTCTGCCAATTCCACCATACCCGCGTATTCTTCTATTCTGCAGCTGCGGCCAAACCGCCTTAATATAGTATCAGTTCCGGCGGCAAAAGTCAATCACTGCATTGATATTTCCGCCCTTCACAGCGCATACTATCGCCGGACGATCGTATCATTTTCCATGGCGGAAAGGGGCTTTTTGCCGATGCGCAGATCAAAACTACGCCGCGCTGGCAGCATTGCGGCAACTTATCTTCTGGTGGCCGCGCTGGCGGTGCTGGGCTGGCTGTGGCACAGCCTGCCTGCTGAAATTTTGCTGGAACCCGGCCAGACCCTTACCCTGCCCCGTTTTGCCTATGTGCAGCCGCTGCGCACCGCTGGCTCCCGCAACGCGGCCAGCACGCAGGCTGCGGGCAGCTATCAGGCCACTTTGTCCATTGGCGGGTGGCTGCCCGTCAAGACTGTGCGCGCTCTGGTGGAAACACGTCCGGTGGTAACCGTGTGCGGTACGCCTTTCGGCGTTAAGATGTTCTCCGAGGGCGCGCTCATTGTGGGCTTTTCCGACCTGAACACCCCGGACGGCACCGCGAACCCCGCCAAGAAGGCCGGGCTGCGGCTGGGCGACCGGGTGGTGCGCATGGACGACACCCTGACCGAGACGAACGATGCCGTGCACGATGCTCTGGAAACGGCCGCAGGCGCACCGGTGCAGGTGGTCTATATCCGCAATGGTGAGCAATTCCAGACCCGGCTGACCCCCGTGTGGGACAGCACCGCCGGGCAGTGGCGCGCCGGGATGTGGGTGCGGGATTCTTCCGCCGGGGTAGGCACCATGACCTTTGTGGACAATGCCGCCGGGGTGTTTGCCGGGCTTGGCCACCCCATCAGCGACAGCGACACCGGTGAGAGCGTGGCCCTACGCAGCGGCGAGATCGTCCCCTGCCAGATCGTGGGGTGTACCAGCGGCACCGTGGGCAGCCCCGGTGAGCTGAAGGGCCGCTTTCTGAGCACCCATGCGCTTGGCAGCATCTGCATCAACAGCAAGACCGGGGTCTATGGCAGAACACGGGCTGCATTTTCCGGCCCGGAGCTGGAGATGGCTTTTGCACAGGAGGTGGTGCCGGGCGATGCCGAGATCTGGACGACCGTGGACGGCGAGGTGCCCAAGGCATACCGCATCCGCATTGAAAAGGTAAACGACGCAGACCCCCACCGCAACATGATCCTGCGCGTGACCGACCGGCAGCTGCTTGCCAAAACCGGCGGCATCGTGCAGGGCATGAGCGGCAGTCCCATCCTGCAGAACGGCAGACTGGTGGGTGCAGTGACCCATGTGCTGGTAAACGACCCCACGCGGGGCTACGGCATTTTTGCTCAGACCATGCTCAAGCAGGCCCGCGCTGTTGAAAAAACAGGCGATACAGCGCATACGCAGACCCAAAACGCAAAATAATTTGCGGGTTTCGATTTTCTTTGCCAAAATTTACCAATATAAACCGTTGAAAGTTCTGGAAAATTATGGTAAAATCCATGGTGTTAAGGGAACTGCACACATTGGAGGAAACAACCATGGACAAAGTTAGATTTTTGATGTCGGATACTGGTGCCCCGTTCACTGCCGCCTGCCGCGAAGCGCTGGAGCAGAAGGGCGTGGACGTGACCGTTGTGGAAAAGGACGGCAACAAGGTCCTGCAGAAAATGCTCACCGTGCGCCCGCAGGTGGTCCTGCTGGATGCTTTTATGCCCGGTCTGGATGCCCTTGCGGTAAAGCAGCGCTACAATGCCGCCGGTGAGCGGCACACCTCCTTCTTCGTGACCGGTGCCTTCCAGAGCGAAGAGATGGTTCAGGAGCTGCTGGACGAAGGCTTCGCCTACTACTTTGTAAAGCCCTTTGATGAGACCGTGCTTGCCGCACGGGTGCTCAAGGCGGCACTTGGCCCGGAAAAGCACATCCTGCACACCAGCGTGGACAGCGATGAGCTGACCGTTACCGAGATCCTGCATCAGATCGGCGTGCCTGCCCACATCAAGGGCTACCAGTTCCTGCGGGATGCCATCCTGCTCACCATGAACGAGCCGGAATACATCAACGCTGTGACCAAGCGTCTGTACCCGGAAATCGCCAAGAAAAACGGCACCACCGCCAGCCGGGTGGAGCGCGCCATCCGCCACGCCATCGAGGTGGCATGGGACCGTGGCGATGTGGACACCCTCAACAGCTACTTCGGTTATACCATCCATAACCTGCGGGGAAAACCAACGAATAGCGAGTTCATCGCAATGATTGCGGACAAGATGCGGCTGGATAAGCGGCAGAGAGTGGGCTGATTTTTTCATAGAATCCGCCGTCGTTCATATTCTGATAAGAGCAAACCAAACAGACAAAGGAGGTTTTGCTCTTGAAGCTTGCAGAATATCTCGCACGGCGCAGGCGGGCCAGAGTTGCGGCCGTGATGCTGTTCGCCCTCATTATGGGGTTTGTATCTGCTGCGCCGCCGGTCGTCACCGGATGTCAGGCGCAGGATCTTACCCCGGCACCGGACACTTCGATGCTCTCCCCCGCCGTTTCGGCTCTGGCACAGGAGCAGCAGGAGCCTGCTGCCCAGCCGCTGCCGGAAAAGTGGGTCTGCCTGACCTTTGACGACGGCCCCAGCAAGACCACACCGGATGTGCTCAGCGCGCTGAACGCGGCCGGAGTGCACGCCACATTTTTTGTGGTGGCTACCGGTTACAACGAGAAGTATCTGCCCCTGCTCACCGAAGCGGTCAGCGCCGGGCACCAGATCGCGCTGCACTCTGCTTCCCACGAGTACAGCGATATCTACCGCAGCAGCGACGCTTATTGGGAGGACATTGCCCTTTTAAAGGAGCGCATTGCGCCCTATGTGGATGCCGAGAGCATCCGGTATCTACGGTTTCCGGGCGGCAGCACCAACACCGTCAGTCGGCGCTACGGCGGCAAAGGCCTGATGAAGCAGCTGAAAGCCGAAGTAGAGCAGAAAGGTTGGCATTGGGTGGACTGGAACGTGTGCGCCGAGGATGCCGTGGGCGGGCACCCAAGCGCGGGCACCATTTACCGCAATGTGGTGCACGAGACCGGGCAGCAGACGAACTGCATCGTATTGATGCACGATTCTTCCTCCACACACACCACCGCCGAAGCACTGCCGGACATTATCCGGTGGTATGCAGACAACGGCTACACCTTTCTGACGGTGGCCGAAGCTCTGCCGCTAAGCTGAGCAGACTGGCCCAGTTACAGCCGGTGTTCAAAGCCGCGGCCAAGCAGGACCCCTGCCGCTGCCAGTGCTGCCAGCCAGAGCCAGTCCGCTCCGCCGGTCGCCACCCAGCCTGCCGCCAGAATGGCGGCAAAGGTGAACGCTGCGGGCAGAAGGATGCGCAGGACCTGCAGCTGTCGCTCCCGCCGGGACGGCAGCCCGGTGTTCAGCTGTTCCGGAGATGCAGCATCACAGCAGATCTCATCGCGGTACTTGCCCGGGTTGCGGTAGGCTTTGTATAGGATCCCATCCAGCGAAAATTCCGGGTACATTCCTTCTTTTGTCAGGCTGAGCTGCATCCCGTTGGCCTTTGCGTAGGTCTGCAGGGCCGCTGTGAACTCCTGCGGGGTGTTGATGCTGCCCTCCGGAATAAAGGAAAAATGCCTCTGGTGCTGCACCTGTGCCAGCGTGCGGTAATCCTGCAGCCAGCCAGAACAGAACGCACCCTGTACGGCAGGCTTTTCCATCCGGGTCAGGCAGGCATCCACATCCAGCGTTTCTGCCTGCGGCCGCTGCCGGGCAAGGTCGGCACAAAACTGCATGGCTGCCGCCAGATGCGCGGCCTGCTGCTCCAGCACGGTCTGCTGGGCTTGCAGCGCCTGCTGCAGGGGCTGTTCCCCGCGCAGCACCGCCTTGATGGTGGGCAGCGGCACATCCAGCATGCGCAGCATTCGGATGAGCTTGAGGGTGTGGACATCCCCGGCGGTGTAATCGCGGTAGTCATTGCCCTGTCTGCGTGCCGGTGTAAGAAGCCCTTCTTTTTCGTAAAAGCGGATGTTCGGGGCGGACACGCCGCTTTGCTCTGAAGCCTGTTTGATGTTCATCTGCTTCACCTCCGCCCTTACATTACACCTTAAAGACGGTTGAAGGTCAAGCTTTTTGCGCCAAAAATAAAATATCCGCAGTATTTCCGCTGGTCTTTGCAAACCGGGAAGCGCTGCGGATATTTTTTCAGGCACAGAACTTACTGCTCAGCCTGGCAGAACAGTGCAAAGGTGCGGTAAGCCATGTACAGGTCGGTCTTATGGATGACCTCGAAGGGCGAGTGCATGGACAGCACCGGCACACCGATGTCCAGCACCGGGATGCCGCGGTTGGCCACGTACTTGGCAATGGTGCCGCCGCCGCCCAGATCCAGACGGCCCAGCTCACCGATCTGCCATGCCACGCCGTTGGCATCCAGCAGGCGGGTGATGCCCCCTACCAGCTCAGCGGAAGCATCGCTGGCAGAGCTCTTGCCGCGGCTGCCGGTGTACTTGAAGAAGGCCACGCCGCGGCCTGCGTAAGTACCGTTCTGCGGCTCGAAGGCATTTGCCCAGGAGGGGTCGTAGGCGGCGGTCACATCGGCAGAGAGACACACGCTGTTCTGGAAGGCAAGGATGTCGTCCTGACCGGCGGCGCGGCACAGCAGCTGCATAAAGTGGAACACATACATGCTCTGCATGCCGGTCACACCGTCGGAGCCGATCTCTTCCTTATCGGTCAGCACGCAGACGGTGGTGTGCACAGGATCTTTCGTCTCGATCTCGGCCATAAGGGCGGGGTATGCGTCCACCCGGTCATCGTGACCGTAGCCGCCCACCATGGAGCGGTCAAAGCCCACGTCCCGGGCCTTATGGGCGGGCACCACCTCGATCTCAGCGCGGGTGAAGTCCCGCTCGGTGATGCCGTACTTTTCGTGCAGCAGCATCAGGGTGTTCAGCTTGACGGCCTCCTTGATGTCGGCATCCTCCACAGCGTCGGAGCCGATGAGCACGTTCAGCTCCTCGGCCTTGATGCCCTCGCTGAGCTTGCGGTCGTTCTGCTCGGCACCCAGATGGGGCAGCAGATCGGTGATGCAGAACACGGGGTCATTCTCGTCCTCACCCACTGCAAAGGACACGCTGGAGCCATCGGCACGGGTGAACACGCCGTGGATGGCCAGCGGCATGGTGCCCCACTGGTACTTGCGGATGCCGCCGTAATAGTGGGTCTTGAAGTAGCTGAGGTGGTTTGCTTCGTACAGCGGGTTCGGGCGCAGGTCCAGACGGGGGCTGTCGATGTGGGCAATCACCAGACGGAAGCCCTCCTCAAAAGATTTCCGGCCGATGGTAGCGGCCACCACCGCCTTGTGCTCCTGCACAAAGTAGATCTTCTGGCCGGGGGCATAGGTCTTTTTCGGTTCGAACTTTTCGTAACCGGCCTCCAGCAGCAGCTTTTCGCTGGCGGCGGCAGCTTCGCGCTCGGTCTTGGCAGCGTTCAGGAAGGCTTTGTAGCCTTCGGCAAAGGCTGCAGCCTTCTCCTTCACGTCGGCGCTCTTGTCGGCGGCGTACTCCGGCTTGTAAAGCAGCTGTTCGGCAGCCTGCTTTGCGGTAAGTTTCTCGCTCATGTTCCTTATCTCCTCTCAGCTTTCTGCATAGATACGCTGATACCGCGCATAGCAGGAAGTAATCTTTTTTACGTAGTGGTTCATCTGGCTGTAAGGGAAGCCCTGCAGGGTCTCGCCGTCTGCGGAGTGCTCTTCCATCTGTAAAAGAGCATCTACCGTGCCCCACCCGCTGTGATAAGCAGCAGCGGCAGTGGCAACATCGCCGTTGTAGCGCTCCATGCACAGGTGCAGGTAATAGCATCCGAACCGGATGCTGGTCTCCGGGTCGTAGAGATTTGCAAAGAGCAGTCCTTCGTCCGGTGCGATCTTGCTGCGCAGCCAGATAAAGGTCTCCTCGGTCATCTGCATCAGGCCCCGGGCATCCACAGTGGAGGTGGCCTGCGGGTCAAAGCCGCTTTCGGTGCGGATGAAGGCATCCACCAGAAGCGGGTCAAGGCCGTAAGTCTCCGCCCACTGGTCCACCAGCGCTTCGTACTTGCGGGGGTATAAAAGCCGTTCTGCCCTGCCCCACAAGTTGGGCACCAGCACAAACAGCAGGATCAGCGCCATGCCCAGCAGGAACAGCCTGCGGCTGCGCATTTTTTTGCGGCGGCGTGCCTTCTGGGCGCGGAGAGCGCGGCGGATGCGGGCCGTCTCCGGGTCGTACTGCGGTGCAGGATCTTGTTCGTTATATCGTTTGTTCAAAGCTCTTTTCCCGCACCTCCTTCTGCCAGAAGCTTTGTGCAGAGCTGCTCTGCCGCAGCCTGCAGATGTGCAAGGCTGGAATCGTTGCGCAGCACATAGTCTGCCTGCGCGGTGAGGGTGCTTTCCGGTGTCTGGGCGTTCAGGCGGCGGGCGGCCATCTCGGCCGAGATGCCGTCCCGGGCCACGATGCGGGCCACACTGGTCTCAAACGGTGCCGTGACCACGCACAGGCGGTCGCACTCGGCCTGCGCCGCAGTCCCCACGATGACCGCGCCATCCAGCACGAACAGCGGTGCACCGGCATCCTGTGCTGCCTGCTTTGCCGCACGGATGCGGCGCACGATCTCCGGGTGGGTCAGGCTGTCCAGCGCCGCCTTGCCTTCCGGGGTGGCAAAGGCGCGGTCAGCCAGCAGGCGGCGGTCCAATGTGCCGTCTGCTTTTAAAATGTCTGCGCCGAACCTCTGGGCCAGCCGGGGCAGCAGCGGCGAGCCGGGCAGTAAAATCTCGCGGCTGATCTGGTCGGCATCGGCCAGCGGCACACCGTGGGCCGAAAACACCGCCGTGACCGTGGATTTGCCGCAGCCGCTGCGGCCCGTGATGCCAAGCGCGATCATAGCTTGATCACCCGGAAGGCCGCAGCGCGGATCAGGCGGTTGTACACCGCCATGGAAAGGCCGTCTTTTCTGGGGCAGCGGGCGTAGACCACGGCATCGCCCTGCTCATCCAGCGCGCGCAGGCAGCGGAAGATGTGCTTTGCCTGATCGGCACCGTCGCCCTCGCGTCCATACTCCACGCAGGGCACACCCAGCTTTTCCGCTTCGCCGGTAAAGCACAGGCAGCTGGGATTCTGCTCGGCGTGGGCATCCACATAGGCTTTGAACTGCTCAAAGGTGCCGTCCAGCAAGGTCACATCCGCCTTGGGTGCGTAGTGCTTGTACTTCATGCCGGGGCTGCGCACCACAGCACCCTCCGGCAGCTTTTCGAGGATGGCTTTGGACACTTCCACCTCTTCGCCGAGGGCACGCTCGAGGTCTTCCAGCGTGATGTGGCCCGGGCGGAACAGGGTGGGCTTTTCGCCCACCACCGACACCACAGTGCTTTCTACGCCCACGTCGCACTCGCCGCCGTCCAAAATCAGCGGCAGGCGGCCGTCCATATCGGTGAACACATCCTGCGCGTTGGTGGGGCTGGGCTTGCCGGAAAGATTGGCGCTGGGGGCAGCAAAGGCGCAGCCGCTCTTTTCAATGACGGCGCGGGCCACCGGGTGGCTGGGCATCCGGATGCCCACGGTGTCCAGACCGGCACAGCACTCCGCTGCCACCTCCGGGCCGCGGGGCATGATGATGGTGAGCGGGCCGGGGCAGAACGCAGCCATCAGCAGCTGGGCGCGCTCCGGCACCTCGCTGACAAGGCCGGGCAGCATTTCCGGTCCGGTGACGTGGACGATCAGGGGATTGTCCTGCGGGCGGCCCTTGGCCACAAAGATCTTCTTCACAGCCTCGCCGTTGCGGGCATCGGCAGCAATGCCGTAAACCGTCTCGGTGGGCAGGGCCACCAGCTCACCGTTCTGCAGCAGGGCAGCGGCTTTTTCAATGCTCTTTTCGTCCGATGCGGGCAAAATTTCAGTTTTCATTTCCATACGGATCATCGTTCTTTCTATCTGTAAAGTATTTGTGCTTTTCAGCATTTATCGACAGGATATCGTTTTATTTTCAAAGCCGCATTTCAGCCCTGCTCGTTGAGCTTTTGCAGCTTTTCGGCCTGTTCGCGGGTGGCCAGTGCGTCGATCAGCTCGTCCAGATTGCCGTCCATGATCTTGGAAAGATTGTGCACGGTCAGGCCGATGCGGTGGTCGGTGCAGCGGTCCTGCGGGAAGTTGTAGGTGCGGATCTTTTCGCTGCGGTCGCCGGTGCCCACCTGCCCCTGACGGCTGGCGTTGATGGCATCCTGCTGCTGTTTCTGCTTCTGGGCCAGCAGGCGGCTGCGCAGGATCTCCAGCGCCTTGTCCTTGTTCTGGAACTGGCTGCGCTCGTTCTGGCATTCTACCACCATGCCGGTGGGGAGATGTGTCACACGGATGGCGCTGGAGGTTTTGTTGATGTGCTGACCGCCCGCGCCGGAGGAACGGAAGGTGTCGATACGCAGGTCCTTCATGTCCAGCGCAAAGTCCACCTCTTCGGCCTGCGGCATCACAGCCACCGTGGCCGTGGAGGTATGGATGCGGCCCTGCGTCTCGGTCTCCGGCACGCGCTGCACACGGTGCACACCGCTCTCGTACTTGAGGCGGTTGTAGGCCCCGGCACCGTCCACCGAAAAGATGGCCTCCTTCACGCCGCCAAGCTCCGTCTCGTTGAGGTTGAGCATTTCCAGCTGCCAGCCCCTGCTTTGCACATACATGGTGTACATGCGCAGCAGGCTGTGGGCAAACAGGGCAGCTTCCTCCCCTCCTGCGCCGCCGCGGATCTCCACAATGACATTTTTGCCATCGTTCACATCCTTGGGCAGCAGCAGAATTTTGAGATTATTTTCCAGCTTTTCCACATCTTGACTTTTTTCGCTGATTTCCTGCTGTATCATCTGCTTGAAGTCCGG
>ERZ1027076.687-NODE-687-length-12259-cov-8.411013_pt1 | contig 12259 bp, 19 predicted proteins | sample MGYA00519416_ERZ1027076 | MGnify/ENA primary metagenome ERZ1027076 (study PRJEB26926, sample SAMN06164525) | human gut metagenome | biome: ENVO:00009003; feature: ENVO:2100002; material: ENVO:00002003 | host: Homo sapiens | place: USA | collected 2012 ... | reverse complement strand
GAAATTCGTCATTGATGAAACGAAAAGAGAACCTGTCTATGACGTACACCGCCCGCATGATACAAGACACACCTGCATCTCTCTCCTCACCGAAAAGGAAGTTGACGAGAGATTCATCAAGAAAATTGTCGGGCATAAAGGACAGGGTGTGACCGAAAACGTCTACACCCACATTGAACTCCCGACCAAACTTGATGCAATCAATTTGATTTGATGGAGGGCAATGTCATGAACAGAACAGAATACAAAAATAATTTTTATAAAAAGCATTATGAACGAATAAACCTCGCAGTTCCTAAAGGAATGAAAGATATTATCCGGACGCTCGCAGCAGACAAGGGAATGCCATGCACGCCTTACCGAAATGTACGGCGTTTTTTCATCCAGGAATACGCAGTCCCATTTTAATCCAAGGATCTCTTCTCTACGCAATCCCGCGTACAAACCGATCATCACGAAGACATACGGTGGAAGCTCACGAATGCTATCCAGCAAAATGGCAGTCTGTTCATCCGTCAAAGCCTCGCGCCGTTTCGCTGGCTTTCCGCCTCTTGCGCAAATCGTTTTGGATGGATTCTCTTTAATCACCTTGCTCTCTTCTGCTGAATTAAAAATGTTCTTAATCAGCATATTGAGCTGACCATACATTCCGGAAGAACCTTTTGATAACGGAACCATCAGCAGCCGCAGGTCATCTGTGGTCACCTCGTCCATATACATCTGTCCAATCGGACCCACGATGTACCGATTCACCATCCGTGCGTATCCTTCCAACGTATTAGTTCTTACCGTTCCAGACCGCATCAGCAACCATTTTTCACAGTACTCTTCCACGGTCGGATTCTCTCTATGGAAAACCACTTCCGCGATTTTCTTCTGGGCATCTTCCACCCGGTCATACAATTCTTCGCGTGTCAGCCCATAAATCGCCACTCTCTTTCCGTCTGCATCTGTAATCCGGGTGCGGTAATACTGTACCCCTTTCATCATCACTGTTCCGTATTCCGGAAGTTCAGCAGGACACTTTTTCCCTTTAGCCATGTGTTCTCCTCCTATCTATCTTCATACATTGCGTGTTGTCACTTTTATTATCATGGCGTACAGCACTTCCTTCAAGGATGTCGAATGTATGTAAAAAGGGCAGGGATTTTTGACCATCCCTGCCCTAATTTCTTTCTGATTTACTCTTAATCCCACGATGCAAAAGCATCTTCCAGCACTCCTGCGAGCTGCTCTGGGCGATTATATTTCACCTTGGCGTAAATATCCATGGTGATCTTGCTGCTTTCATGACCGGCAAGATACTGAACCGTCTTCGGATCAACCGAAGCATGAATCAAATTCGTAATGTAGGTGTGCCGCAGCTGATGCGGAGTCACCTCAAAGTCCAGACTGTAAACCACATTTCCATTGTGTGCTGCCTTTTGCCCCAGAACCGGCTTCACCGTATGCTTCACCCTCTTGCCATCTTCATAGCGGTAATAGCAGCGTTCCTTGGTGGTACGGGTTACGATATACTGCCATAATCTCTTGAACTGCGTATAGGACAACGGGTCTCCATCCCGGTTTGCAACCACAAAATCCGATGTCGATGTCTTCTTCGCCTCTTTCAGACATTCCAGAAGATTGTCCGGCAGAGGGACATTCCGATGCGCTGCCTTTGTTTTCAGCTCTGTCAGAATCACCGGACGATTATGCTCCGTATGCCAGGCTCTCCGAACGGTAAGGTACGGAGCCTCGCAATCAAGATACACCGAATCCCATTGAAGTCCGAGGATTTCTTCTCTCCGCAATCCTGCGTACAGCCCCAGCATCACGAACACATACGGCGGTAAGCCGTAAATGGCATCCAGCAGCTTATCCACCTGCTCATCCGTAAGCGGGAGGCGGTCCTTCTGGGGAATCCCGCCCACATTCTTCTTCAGATAGATGGTCGGATTCTCATCAATGATCTTACTCTCCATTGCTGCCGTGAAAATACACTTATATAGAACGTTCACTGATTTGTACACGGATGCCGACTTTTTCGATGCCGCCAACAGTGCCAGGCGAATGTCATCTGCTGTTACATCTCCCATATGCATATCGCCCAATGGCTTGATGATGTAGTTCTTCACTTTCGATGTATAGTCAATCAGCGTTGTCATCCTGATCTGTGCCGACTGCATCAGCAGCCATTTCTCGCAATACTCCTCCACTGTAGGTGTACTGCGGCGATACGTCTTGTTCTCAATCTGCTGGATCGCTTCCTGTTCCTTCTGGTACAGTTCCTCTCTCGTTCTTGCATATAAGGAAACCCGCCGTCCCTGCTGATCTGTTACACGGGTTCGATAATATTGCGTTCCCTTCATACTCACCGTACCATAATCGGGAAGCATCATTCTTCTTGCCGCCATATCATTACCTCCAATCCTGTTGATGCTTTCATTATTGCGGATTCATCGTCCATACTCAACGATGTCGATTTTCACCGCCGAAAGCTTCGAGGTTTGCGATATGTCGCAGCACGTTCCATCGGTTTTGCACGGTGCGTACATTTTGCAATGTACTCCTGAATCCCCACTTCCGTGAAATAAACGCAGCCGTTTTCCACATACTGAACATAGGAGATCAAACCGTCTGTTCTTGCAGCATCCAGTGTTTTTACGCTGATTCCCAGTATACTGGCTGCTTCTTTCCTTGTAATCAGTTTATCCATCGCCTTCTTCGCCATCCTTTCGGCATTTGCCCTGCCTTTTTTTCTCTGCTTGTTCCGGAATGTAATATCCAAGTTGAATCCTTACAGCTTCATCAATCCCACGCATCTGCCCCTTACTTACCCGCCCAAGATAGCGAATCACGCATATCTTGTCGCAGGTGTCGAGCTGTTCTGCCAATACCATAGACGGTTTTGCCAGTCCCTTTGCTTTACGGAGAAAGAAATGCGTTGGCTGTTTTCGCTTCTTCTCAATTTTCGATGTCAGCGGAGCAATCGTGATCGTCGGCGCATAATAATTGCCGACATCATTCTGAAGAACCACAACAGGACGAACACCGCCCTGCTTTGATCCGACCGGAACACCGAGATTGGCGAGATATAAATCACCTCGCCGATAAACCCAGTTTTCTTTCATATGCTGTTGTCTCCAATCTCCATACACTGATATGGATAAAGCCTGCCAGGTATCATGCTGATACAGCACCCGGCAGCGCTTTCTGAAAATATGGTTTCTCTGTACTTTTTCTTATCACCCCAGAGATGTAGGATTTCTCACAGGCGGCAGTGTGCTTCACTGCTCCATTGGAATTTAACCATCCCGCCTTCCTTATGGCCGGACCGCGAATTACGGAAGTATCATTGTCCCTGTCCGGCTTTAACACCGCCGCCGGTTGCAATCCGGCATTTGCTTCTGCGAAACCGCTATCGCCCCGATGGGCTTCATGGCGTGCAGTCGAAGGCTCGACCAAACAGGAATGTACCTGAAGAATGAGTATTCAGTTTTCAAGGGACATCCGGACTTTCGTCCTTACAAAGTAAGTTTAACAAGAATCCTCCGGTTTCGCGTTGGCCTCGTAGGCGCACTTTAGTTGTCCTTGCAGGACTACATACGGTTCGTTTTGACTTTTTCAGTGTTCTATACAGCCGGATTGAGGCAAAAAAATACCCCGTTGGTTTCCCAACGAGGCATCAAAGACGATTCTATTCTGTTTTCTATAAACTGGTACCCGTTTATCTCCTGGTGACCATTTGAGTCACGGCCAATGTATCAAAAAAGCAACGCTCATCTCAGCAAATCAGACAAGCTGTATTCTCCTTTGGGGATATTTGCTGTTCTGCGATACTCTTTTATGGCTTTCACCAAGAGCTGAGGATTACTGAAATACTGCTTCACAAAATCATACGACTTCACATCATGCATCCGAAGATTTATTTTACAAAATTCGCTTGGTTTTTTTCCAGAACGCTTAAACTGATCATATGCTCCTTCCGCATGAATAATCAGCATTTCAATTTCTGGAGCAGTAATGACATTTACCACGTCAATTTTCTGCTCATATGCTTTACTCAATCGAAATTCCTCTCTGCGAGAATCCAAAATCCGTATCACAGAAATCTGCTCATCGAATCCTTTCCGTAAGTATCGCTCCTCGAATCGTTTAGCACTTCTGCAACGGATGACACGTTCTTCCAACATTTCTTCTCTGTTGAAAATCAGAAGATCATTATCAACCAGTATGTCGATAATAGCTTCTTCGGCAGAGCCTTCACATATACACGCCTTGTATTTTGCTAATTCCATTCTGCCGCCTCCTTAATTGATTGAAGCAGCCAGGCTTTTCTTCAAGCGCATATACGCTTCATATGCTGGCGTTGTTCCCTCAAGGAAGCCGCTCTGGTAAGCATCACTCTTTTTAATATCATTACGTTTCAATATATAGCTCAGATTTTCTGCTGTAATGCCATTACGGTTTCTAACGATACAAATTCCGTCATTTCGGTCATATTCGTCCAGCAGTTCCGGATAATGCGTAGTGAAAATAAGCGTTCCGCCATTTTTGTTCAGTCGGCTGTCCATAAAGAAGCGCACTAAGGTCGTTACAATTTCCTTGTTGAAATGATTCTCTATTTCATCTACCAGAAGATAACCACCTGAATGAAGAACTTCCTTTACCATCGAGAATGTAATAATACCCTTAATCGTACCAGAGGACAGATACTGCTCAAGGTCTGCCGCATTATTCAGGATAATCTCTTCTTCATCCTTAAACTTCAAGTGGATAAATGTTTTTCCCTCTGTCTGCTCAAAACACAATTTCTCAATGGTCGGATCGAGAAATGCAATTACCTCCAATGGAATATCTTCGGTAAATGGAAGCACATTCACATTCGTATAGGAAAGCAGGCTGAATATTTCCACTGTATCATTCGCTTTTTTATTATGTGCAATGACAAAGCTGACATCATCAGAAAGGTATGCTTCATCGCTATTGCGCTGCTCTACAGGCTTCATTCCTGTAAAATCTGTCAGATACTTTTTCGACTTAACGGTTGCAATCGGTTTTTCCCAAAGGCTTTCAGACAGAATCGAATACACATATTCCCCTGTTTTCGACTTCTTTGCCGCAATTACAGTTTCCAAGCAGCAGACGTAGCTACGCTTATCATAAAAATATGTGCGGATTGTAACATTCTTCGCTCCGCCAAGAATGCTTTTTGCCTCCACATGATTGATGGGCTCATTTTTCACAATATTTAAGGCCAAGCTAATGACCTTTAATACCGAGGTCTTGCCAGATGCGTTAATTCCAATGAAAGCACAGGCAGAGTGGAGATAGTAGTTATCCGTCAAACGGTAAAGACTATCTTTGTCCTCTTCGCAAACACGTTGCTGCGTATAAAAGCAAATATCCAAGTCTTTTTTGAATAATGGGAGTCCTTGTGCGGTGATGCGGAGTATTTTCATAGGTAGCCCTCCTCTAAAAACAGTTTTTTCGTTTTTATTTTCTTATAATCTTATTATACGCCGCAAATAAGAAAATATCAACGGATTTTCCGTTTTTATTTTCTGATTTGTTTTTGACACTAAAAAGTATCCGTTCAATATGGCAAGCCCTGTGATTGCTGACCCGTTCCACCGCATGAAATACATGGAGCGTCATGGAAGCGGCCTACGCAAAATCGTCAGGGAAACCGAAAAGCCGCCTGGATATACAGCGGCATATAATCCGAAAATTTTCTCAACGGCAACAGATTTCAGAGTCATCTTGAAAAATGTAAATTACCAACTTAGTCAGAAAAACTTAGTCAATGACCAAGTTAGTGAGCAAGATAAATCGCCGGACATCCCACACACAGTTTTGAATCTTTGTATCCACCTTATTGCCCACGGCAGTGAGGGTGCTCAAATCACTCATGCTCACTCTATCATGGGTACAGCCAATGATAAGTCCTATGACGCAACCCATGATAACTTAGAGGATGACACCCATCAAGGTATCCACCAAGATAGCCACCATGATTCTACGCCGTCAGCAGTTATATTGCACCTAATGCTTTTTAGATTTTTTTCGCAATCGTAGACAGCTCCGAAATAATACTAAGAAGATCATTTTTGACTTCCTCCTTGCTTGGCTCGCTGCCCATCAGAAGATAATCCGTGCTGACATGGAGGATGCAGGACAGTTCAATCAGCAAGTCAATAGAGCAGCTGCGTTCACCGTTCTCCATGCGGCTGACATGCTGCTTGCTTGCCAGGCCCAGGCGAACCGCCAGTTCCTCCTGCGTAATGCCACGGGAAGTGCGAACATCGTGAAGTCTCTTACCAAACTCTTTTGCGTCAAAATACATACGTTTCTCCTTCCGCACAGCCGGTACAGAACCGGATCGACGGAAGGTCAAAAAAAGAGCCGCATGACGGTGAAGAAAAATCCTGTGCCGATAAAACAGAACATGGGTATCCCATAATTCTGTCTCATGCGGCATTCGGAAGACTTCGCCTGTCAGCGGCTCCACAGCACAGCTATGACTTATAAAATTGTGTTAATAGGGTTATTTATTGTCATCTCAACCATTCAGAGACGAATAGTAGAGCTGCAATCTCCGTAATCTTCTCATCTCCAAAACATTGAAGACGGTCTCACGTCCGCAGGCCTTGCATTTGGTCTGCACATGTCCTCTGGTATCCTCAAAGACGATGATTGAATTGTGTCGGCAATAAGGGCACCTGACAATCCTGGGCTTTTGCGAAGCAATCGCATCCTTTGCCCGGATGATTTTAATCTGCATTTCCGCAGACGGTTCCGATACTCTGATATTCCTGCTCATGGCCACACCTCCAATGGATCACGATATTCATAATCCTTTTTCCGGTTCAGATAGCCCAGTTGTTCCAAGCGGATAGCAGCTGCCGATCTCGAAACACCAAAGACACCACAGAAGGTATCTATCTTCACTTGGTCACTGTCGTAAAAACGCCATCCATAACAGGTCAGAGGCTTTCTGCTGTTGATGAACCACATAGCCCGATCCACTTCTGACTGAGGCATCAGAATGGCAGCTCCCAGCGTATTGGCCTGCCATTCGTTCCAATCTTCCTGCGTTCTCAGGACGCGAGAGCCATTTCCTCGCACTTCCGGTCTCTTATGGCAGGCTATCTTTCGATCATCGGAATCCAGCTGAAACAATATCTGGTGAGCGCACTCATGCGCCAGCGTAAATCTGCGTTTTCCGCAGAGTTTCCGAATATTCGCTGGTTCAATAAAACTCTTGTCCAGAACCACATCATTGGTTTTCAGGAAGATGCTCCTCTGACTTCCATCAACCTCTATCTGATATTCTGTATCCACATACGCAGTCAGACCATAGATGCTTCCGTCCGAGGACAACTTTTGAAATGACACCTTCAGGTTCAGATAATCGGATGCAAACTGGTCAATGGGTGTCGGAAGCGCGAATCTCGTCGGGTCATCTGCTTCGCTGCCGAAAAAGGACTTCTGAAAATCTCTTATCACTGCAACAGCGATTTCTTCTATGTTTTTCTGCGAAAGGATCATAGGCACGGCTCCTTTGCTTCAACAAACCATTTTTCATCTTCGTTGAACAGGAAACTCTCATGCCCACCGATCATGACCGTATAGCGGATTCCGCAGCCACCTACCTTCGTGGAAGCAGCCCGACACTTATGTTTCAATCGGTCGATCTCATACACCCGTCCGTCAATCCAGCGAATTAGGCGCGGGCGGATATTCCCCTCTGCATCCACATCCAAATTCACAGGTACATATACTTTTCTACATTTCTGTTCCGACATATTCTACGCTCCTCCTCTGTAAACCGGCGAATGTGTTGACTTCTTTTAGCAAAGAACTTACCAGATTCTGCCGGTGCTGTATTAACCAATCATTCCTGTCGGCATAACCAAATCCACTTTTCGCTCTGTCGGCATCTTGCTTTTCTGAAAAAGTACCCCATTTTTAATCGCATCTTTCCCGAATCGGAATCGAATCTGCTCAATCGCAGCGTCCAGCCGTTCCTGGCGATCCAATGATTTCATATCGGTGAATAGGTCGTATTGTATCGGACAATCCTCTTCAAACAGGTTGATTGCCCGAACCGTCACTGAACGAATCGGATGCTCCCACTGATAATTCTTTGCAAACAGCGCAAATGCCGTTTTCGCCAGATAGGTGGGGCTTTGTGTCGGAATACTAATCCGGCACTGCCACTCTTTCGTGTAAAGCTCGTTGTTGCGGATGGAAATCGCAATTCCGCCTGCTTTCTTTTTATGCGTTCGCAGCTTGGTTCCAATCTCCTGCACCAGCTCCAGCATGACACACCAGACTTCGGCGTTATTCTCCAAATCCTGCATGGTCGTTATCCCGTGTCCGATGCTCTTTACCGGAGAGACATAATCGGAGCGCATAACGGGTGAATCATCCAGCCCATTGGCATATTTCTTAATCGCCAGTCCATTCTTCCCAAGGCGGCACTTCAAGAAATCATCCGATGTTGCAGCAAGCTCTCCAATGGTATGAATCCCATAACCGGACAGAATCTTCTCGGTCGCTCTGCCGACTCCAAGCAAGTCAGAGGCAGGAAGACACCAAATCTTCTCCCGAAACGAATCTGCTTCAATACAGGTAATCGCATCCGGCTTTTTCATATCCGACCCAAGTTTGGCAAAAATCTTATTGAAGCTCACTCCTGCGGAAATCGTGAGTCCCAATTCAAACTTAACAGTCCTGCGAATCTCATCTGCGATTTCAAATCCGGTTCCCATGCAGCCGCTTCCGGTCACATCCAACCAGCATTCGTCCATCCCATACGGCTCGATCTGGTCTGTGTATCGACCGTATATCTCACGAGCCAACTTTGAAAACTTCATATATTGCTCATAGTGCGGCTCCACGATCACAAGTTCCTGGCACTTCTGTTTTGCCTGCCAGATTGCCTCTCCCGTGGAAACGCCAAACGCCTTTGCTGCATAGTTCTTCGCAAGTACGATACCATGCCGCTCTTCCACCGAACCGCACACCGCCACCGGCTTGTTCTTCAGTTCCGGGTTCAGCATACACTCGACAGAGGCATAGAAATTATTCATATCGCAGTGAAGAATCACCCTTTGCATCCCGTATTCCTCCTCTCCGTTCGTGAAAGCACGAACAACTTTTCACGAGCGCATTGACACACAGCATTTCTTGTGATACTATAATTACACGAATTATATTTCGTGTTTTCATCGTCATTATAGCAAGCACAGTTTTTCGTGTCAATAGGTTTTTATGAAAAAGTGTTCGTGTTCGTCATCAAAAAAAGAAAGAGGTATTCCTATGGTCTTCAAAGAAAGGTTGAAAGAAAAAAGAACAGAAGCCAATTTAACTCAGGTAGAACTTGCAGAGAAGGCCGGTGTAACCGCCCGCACAATTCAGAATTATGAGCTTGGTAGCCGCAAACCATCCAATATGGTTACGATCCAGAAGATTGCGGATGCGCTGAATACTACTACTGAGTACCTGCTGGGAAGCAGCGGCACCTATGTCGTAGAAGCTCACGAAAAAGGCGGTGCAAAAGCAGCGAAAGATATTGAAGAACTGGTCAGTGAAGTGACCGGTATGTTCGCTGGCGGCGAATTAAGCGAGGACGCCATCGAAGGAGCATATAAAGCTCTGACCGATGCCTACTGGATTGCCAAAGAGAACAATAAAAAATACGCCCCGAAAACGAGGCGTAAAAAATCCGATCAGTGATATTTATCGTACACACTTTTCGCTATACTGTAAACTGGAGGTGGTATGATGAATGCGGAACAGCTTTCACGGGTCGGTGAGAAACTGGTAAAACGCTGCGGTTCCAGAGACCCTTTTGAAATTGCAAGGCAGCTTGGTATCAATGTCATGCTTTGCGAAAATTTCGGCTCCCTGAAGGGAATGTACCGGGTGATTAAACGAAATCGCTTTATTTTCCTGAATAACAGTCTGGATGAAAATATGCTGCGCATCGTGTGCGCACATGAATTAGGGCATGACCAGCTTCACCGGAATATGGCGAAAACCACCCCGATTCATGAGTTCATGCTCTATGACATGAAATCCAAACCGGAATATGAGGCCAATATCGTAGCAGCAGAAATCCTGATGGACAGCAACGAAGTTCTTCGTTACATCTATGAGTATGGATACACAGCCGAGCAGATCGCCAGTGCGATGTCCACTGACATCAATCTGGTTGCGCTGAAGGTAGCACACTTGGCAACACTTGGCTATAATCTGCACGCACTGGAACATAAAAGCAACTTTTTGAAATAACGTATCTTCGAGGAGCCTTGACCGGCTCCTCTTTTTGTTGCAAATTGTGCAGATGCCGTCTGCACAATTATCAGCCTAACATCTGCATGTGATACAGCTTCACTTTTTCCTCGAACGGCAATCCCGGATCAATGCCGACTTCTTCCCACATCACACCATACGGTGCACCGCCATCTGTATATCCAGCGATAAAAGCAAAACGACCATCGCAGTCCTCATACAGTTCTGCCAGCCGTTCCCTCTCTTTCGCTTCCCGCTCCATTCTCCGCTGCCGGAGCCGCTGTTCTTCAGCCTGTTTAATCTGGTCGAGCTGCTCCTGTGTATAATTGACCCCCAGCTCCTGCAAATCTTTAGCAGCTGTCACAGCATCCACATGAAAGCGTTCCCTGTAATGCTTGTTCATCTTTTTCGGTGAGCCGGTATAGGTGAGCAGCCACTGCTTGCCTTTTCGGAGGCGTGCTTCCTTTCGCTCAGCCTTCGTCAGTTTCTTTTTCTTTGCCATTTACTGAATCTCCCGGATTTTTTGCTGATGACTTTGGGTTGCGCTTCTTCGGTGCTGTTAGCTCATAGCTCAAAGAAAGCAGGTCTTTGATGGCATCATCCAATTCCGGTTTGCCAAGCTGAATACTGAGCCACTTTTCCTTGTTCATGTGATAGGCCGGAAAATAGCCGTCCTGCCCACGAAGAGAGCCGATCAGCAGCGGATCACTTTTCACATTAAGTACATCAATGATGCCTACCTCCGGCAATCCCAACTTATCAGCAGATACTTCCAGAACCACACCATACCATTTATTATTGTCGTTGTGCCGCAGCACTGCATTCCAGTCATGCCAGGGATATTCCGGTTCTGTGCCGTACTGCTGACGTATCCATGTAAATAATTCTTGTCGTGTCACTCCATCGCTTCCCCGCTGTTTTATGTGTGGTTTTGTGCAACAACCTGTTGCACAAATTCTTGCCTCAGATAACTCTCCACGCTGCATTGATGTCAGAAATCATCCAGCGCAGCATCAATCTCTTCCAGCCTATCAATCCAGCCCAAGTCAGATTTCTTCTTTGCTGCTGACCTTTTCTTATCACCACCAACCACTTCAAACCGTTTTTCTTCCGTCCCGAACAGACCTTTCACCTGAATTCTAAAATCCGGCTTGTTGTTGGTCAGTCCTTGCATGAGCTGCACATTCTTGTATCTGGGCAGGAGGATTTGACAGATTGGCTTTCATCTCAACGGGAGATTCATAGACCACCTTGTATTCGCCGCTGTCGTTGCCGTACTCATCTTTGATAGCGACTTTTTCCTTGAAGAGTGCGTAGTAAAACTTTCGCTTGTTTCGGTGTAAACATCTCATTTCAGCACCCCCGCAAAAGGAAGCACTCTCGATAGCATCGACTCAGGCACATCGGCGTTTTCGTAGGAGCGGTTGATTCCATTTTCGCTATGGTAGGTCTCTCCCTCCGCACCACGCTTGTTGAGAAGATAGCAAGCAATTTCAACCTGATTGGTTGCGTACTTGTCCGGCACTATCTCAACATCATCTCGGTAGGGATAGGCTCTTTGAATAACCTTCCGACCTGCCAAAGAAAGATAGGCAAGCAACACGCTGTCTGCGGTCTCTTCGCCCTTTTCCTCATTCAAGAGAGATTTGAGCATCGTGAGTTTTTCCTCATCAGTCCATACCATGTTGCTTGCCTCCTTTCATTTTTTATGCAATGGTAAACCAACCCTTATCCTTCGGACTATCGCCCGTTGCGGGAGTGACAGCAACATAACCGTTGCCGACCTTTGCATAATAGGTCGTACCTGCTGCGGCAGTAGTAGCGGTAGCTGCGGTCGCAGTACCCTTGAAAATCTTCACGACCTTCGTCTCATTGGTAAGAGCCGCAAGATAATACTTGCGAGAGAAGATAGAGTTCTCACGGGTGTTAGCATCACGCTCCTGCTCGATTTCAACGCCCTTCTTATTGAAGAGGG
>ERZ1027076.672-NODE-672-length-12413-cov-6.515132_pt1 | contig 12413 bp, 9 predicted proteins | sample MGYA00519416_ERZ1027076 | MGnify/ENA primary metagenome ERZ1027076 (study PRJEB26926, sample SAMN06164525) | human gut metagenome | biome: ENVO:00009003; feature: ENVO:2100002; material: ENVO:00002003 | host: Homo sapiens | place: USA | collected 2012 ... | reverse complement strand
TGCCCAGGTGGCGGAATTGGTAGACGCGCACGTTTCAGGTGCGTGTGTCGAGAGGCGTGCAGGTTCGACTCCTGTCCTGGGCACCAGAACCCCGTCAGAGTTTCCTCTGACGGGGTTTTGCTTTTTCCATACAAGGCGTCATCCCTGACGAACGCAATACTCCGACACACCCCTTCGCACTGTCCGACGACGCTCCTCTTTTCCGGATGACAAAATTTTCCCATTGGGTCCGTACGCATTTCTTCTCCGATCGCGTTCTATAAATGCGACAGAAAAACAGTATCTTTGTTTCATGCTCCAAGAATTTCTGCAATACTTAGCGACGGTCCGCCGCTTTTCCCCATTGACGGTGCAGAATTACCGCCGTGACGTGACAAACTTCCTTGAGTGGCTCGATGTTCCGGAAGCGGATTTCGATCCCCGGCGAATCACCGTGGAAGACGTCCGCGAATGGATCGTGCACCGTACGGAAACAAAACATCTGGGAGCCGCCTCGATGAACCGGGAGCTCTCCTCCCTGCGGAGTTTCTTCCGTTACCTCCACCGTACGGGGCGAATCGACAAAGAGGTCATGTACCGCATCCACGCACTGAAAACCTCCCGGCGAATCCCGGCATTCGTTCCCTCGACACGCATGGAGGGGATTCTCGACGAACTGGACCGGGAGAGCGAAAGTCCGGAATTCAAATTTGTCCGAAATTCGCTCATCGTTCTCCTGTTTTACAGTTGCGGACTGCGGCTTGCGGAACTCGTAGGTATCGACCGCGACGATTTCTCGGGCGACTATACCGCACTCAAAGTCCGCGGCAAGGGCGATAAAGAGCGTATCGTCCCGATCCTGCCGCCCGTCCGGGAAAAAATTTTGCACTATTTGGACGAAATTGACCGGCAGGGAATTTGCATTTCTAAAGAAAAAGCACTATTTTTAAATCAGCAAGGAAAACGAATCTCCCGCAGCACCGTCTATCGGACCGTACAGAGCCAATTGCGACAGGGCGGCGTTCAGGGCAAAAAGAGTCCGCACGTACTCCGGCACACCTTCGCCACCGAATTGCTCAACAACGGCGCCGACATGAGGGCGATACAAGAATTGCTCGGACATGCGTCCCTGCAGGCGACGCAGGTCTATACGCACAACAGCATCGCCAAGTTGCAGGAGATCTATTCCAAAGCTCACCCGCGCGAGAAAAACGGAGCGGAGCAAACAAAACAACAGAATTGATCGGCCGGAGCACAGTTCCGCAGATAACGAACCTTATAAAACATAGTATTATGAACGTACAAATTCAATCCGTAAAATTCGACGCCGACAGGAAGTTGGTCGAATTCGTAGAGCACAAAATGGACAAACTCGACCGTTTTGTCGAACGGGCTATCGGAGCCGACGTCATATTGAAACTGGATAAAGACCACGAACTCGGAAATAAAGTCGCCACGATCAACCTCCATATTCCGGGAGACGACCTGGTGGCCGAGAGCCGGGGCAAAAGTTTCGAGGAGGCGGTCGATCTCTCGATCGAAGCGCTCAAACGCCAGATCGACAAGTACAAGGGCCGGCTCGAAAAATAGAATAATGTTATGGTAATGCATAGCGGCGACCTTAAAAGGTCGCCGCTATGCATTTATTCACCTCATTTTATCCGTAAAATTCCATCGTATTATATCAATCGAGAAAATTCAGCAATGCAAATGACGCGACAAGCGGCCAAAACAGAAAAGCCAACACAATTCCAACGAGCAATAAAAACACCGCTTCTCCGAAACTAAATACCCCACAAAGGGTTAAAATAACGAGAACGATAAAATAACCGATAAAATTAAACAAAACGGCTCCTACTACCAAAGAAACATAACCGAAAAAAGAAGAGAGACATCCAGTGGTTTCCCGGGTCGATTCGGGTTTCCTCTGATCCGTCGGAATAACCTTTATCACCGTTTCCTGTTGGAGAGGCCTTATCAAGTAAATCGAATGTCCGCATCGGGGACATGTCGGAGCATAACGCGACACCTCCAATCCGCAAGCAGGACAATGGATCAACAACGACTCTTCGGAATTATCTTTTACCTCCGGAAATAAAGTCAAATCAACCGCCGACGCACATTCATCGTTTGACAAGGATTCCTTTCGCATATTATCCTTTTTCTTCTTCAAGTGCCTCCGCCATACAAGTAACACAACTATTCCCGCAAGTGTTAACCCAAGTAAAATTTCCACAAAAGCATCCATCGTATTAAACACTTTTAGCAATTTAATTAGAAGCCTGCTTCAAGCCTAAAACACCCACTATTTCACTAAAATCACTCCTTCTTCCGCCACTCCTGCACTTCATTCTCCCGTCCGAACGGATTACGAGTCATCAACCGTCGTGTCTTCTTTATGTCGAGTTTCTCCTGATTCTCGGACAAATACGCTCCGATTTGGGAATGAACCCGATGAAATACACGCGACCGATCGTTTTTATAGGCCGCAAATAATAACTCGACATAGATAATTTCATGTTTATCGGCAAATGCCTCGATAAAATTGCGGGTCGTAAAAATTTCACCCGCCATCTCCGCAATCACCTCTCCGGCATACTTGGTCATTACTTCATAAACCGATTGTCCGTTTTTCTGTTCCATAGTTTTTTATTTTCGAGTTAAAAATTATAATCGTAAAGCAGCTCGAAATCATCCAGGCAAAGGATTCTGGAGCCTGCATCACAGGTAATTATCAGGTGAGTCGGCTTCCGGTCTGTTCGCAAATACTCCAGAGGAATCGTAAATTGCTGCCAATCGACATCCTCAGCCACTTGCAATTCACCGTAAGCAATCAAATCGGAACAGGATGGATCCAAGGCCTCTTCAAGATATTGATCAACAACAGGATGCTCCGGGATTTTAACGTCATGATCTGGTACCGGAGACCATGTTCCCAATGCGATCCTAATTGTCGCCTCCTGCTCCTTCGTATCTGTACTCATCACGTTCCTGCATTGCAACCACCCCCGCAAAGCAGTCGGTGTCGCTTCGAAAAGCTGTCCGTAAATATTCCAAAGCATTGAAAGCACCCCAATAACACCACTACCAGCAGCAGGATCTACATTTATCCCAGTAAAAATATGCCCTCCATATAAATCTTTTACTATACTATCCCACTCTTCTTTCTGGAGTTTCACGGCATATTTCCCAGAACTCCCGGGGCGAATCGTCGGTTGGGGCAATCCCATCTCTGGGTAACCCCTCACGATTGAAGTTGCCCAAAACGCCCCCTCCTCCGAGAAATTCCACTCTTCAAAGTCGCCGTTCGGGAGTTTCAATGCGGGCAGCGTAGTCACGATATGAATCCGACTCTCCTCATCTCGCCAGCAGGCCATTATCTCGTAGGTCGTCTCTGGTTCGGCTTCTACGTGTGCAGAAAAACCGTTGCTCGAACCCGCTCCGGCAACTTCCACCCACTCTTTATCACCTTGTTTCCGATAACGGAAGCCCGCCTGCGCAACATCGGATGCACACGAGCCGGACAACCAAATCACCTGGGTCCAGACATCGGCACGTTCGAGTCTGACGTTGACAGAGCCCGAAGTAGCCTGTGTAAAACAGATACTGTCCAGTAAATTCCCCTCGGAATCCACCAGTCTAACCGTAGCCTGGCGGCTTTTCACATCGGAATTGGGGCGGAAAGAGAATACGAGCGACTCTTCTCGCTGATCGGTACGGGAGGTCTCCACTCTGATCCACGTCCGATCTTTCTCAGCAATCTCAACCGTGTAATCGATGTTCGTAATAAGCGTTACTTGCAAAGAGGTGCCTTCAGCCTCGATAAGGTAGGAGTTGGCGGAAAGATCAAAAACAACATCCGATTTCGCCTTGACCTCTAAATCGATATAACGGCTTACTGTCTCGTTCCCTTCATCGGAGAGGATTACGACAATCCGCTCGTCCGTCGCAGTATCGGGCAGATAGATAACGATTTTCCCCGACCAGTGATTCGTTTCGATGACATCAACCCAATAGCCGTCCGGAGCGACAACCCTCACTCGTGCATTTTCACTCGCCCCTTCCAACGTATATCCAACCTCACAGGTTTCACCGGCAACAACCTGCAGCGGCATTGAACAGTCGAATACAATATTCAAATTCCCCGACCCTCCATCCGGTCCATCACCACTACACCCCGCCAACCATAGACAGGCGGCCAATAAAGCAAGCATTTTTTTCATAATTATAAAAGTCTGTTGCCACCCGGCTCCGACATGGCGGGTTATAATTAGGGGATAAAAAAGAAAGCGTGGAACTGCAATATCTGATATTTGAGAAGTCGAATAAAGTCGAAAATGAAAAAAAGAGCTAAACAAGTGCAAATATAACCTATAATATTCAATACTTTATGTGGTATCAGATTCGGGAATGACTTTTTAATTTGTCTTAATTCGTTGCAAGTTTCTTCGGGATATATGGGAACATATTCGGGAATTTATTTACCTTTGTCATGTAATCAAAAAGGTACAGCAAATGAAAATTTCCGTCTATCTGAAAAAATGTTCCGCGACCACTTCAAACATCTGCTTCCGGGTACGGGAGAAGAACGTGGACATCAAAGTGGTTTCCCCCATCGCGGTCCATGACAAGTATTGGGATACCGATACCTTATGTTACAGGCGAACGACTGCCGTGACGGCCAATGAACAGAAGCGGGTGCCCGAACAGATCGCCGCCATCATCGAGAGAGCGGAAAAGACCTTCTCGGAGAAGGCTGACGGCAAATGGATGAAACAGGTCATCGAGGATGTCCTGCATCCCGCGCGGGCTTTCGAGCGTGATCACCCGAACCTGCTCCACCGTATCCACGAGTACCTGGAAAAATATGACGGCGCGGAAAGAACCAAGGAGCACATCGCCCGCTTCGAGCGAACGATGACCAGGTATCACGAGTTCCGGCGTGAATTATTGGGCGATACTGACTTCACTCTCTTCGTTGAAACTGTCACCTTGGGGCAGATGAACGACTTCAGGGAGTATGTCACCAACGAATACCTGTTCCGCCAGGAGTATCCTGACTTTTATACTCCCCGTATGCTCATCAACCACAAGCCCAAGCCTCTATCCAACACAACCGTCATCAATATCATGAACCTTTTCTGCACGTTCCTGCGCTGGTGCAAGAGAATGAAGTATTCCGATAACGAAGTCTATGCTGTTTATGGCTGCAAGGAGCCGACCTACGGCGACCCGTTCTACCTCACATCGGAAGAGAGGAATGTCCTGTACGACGCGGACCTGAGCGACTGCCCGAAACTGGCTGTCATCCGGGATATTTTCGTGTTCCACTGCTATGTCGGTTGTCGTGTCGGTGATCTCTACAGGATGACCAAGGAGAACATCAAGGACGGTTTTCTGGAGTATATGCCTCAAAAGACCAAGAAGTGCCAGGCGAAAACCGTCAGGGTTCCATTGCATGAAAAGGCGGTCAGAATACTGGAACGCTATAGCGGGAATACCGGCAAGCTGCTTCCCTTCAAGCCCATCAACACTTACAATCTGGGGATACGGGAACTGCTGAAACATTGTGGCATTGACCGTGTGGTCACCATTCTTGACACGCACGGCTACAACACCGTACAGAAGCCCTTGTACGAGGTGGCCAGCAGCCACACGGCACGCAAGACCTTTGTAGGCAATCTGTACCGGCAGGTTCCGGACCCCAACCTGATAGCCTCCATGTCAGGCCACGTGGAAGGCAGCAGGGCCTTCCGGCGTTACCGGACGATAGATGATGACATGAAACGAAAACTTGTTGAAATGATAAACTGAGGAGGATATATACATGAAAGTAACAGCATTTATCAGAAAGACATCGGCGAAAAACAACGTGACGGATCTTGCCCGAGTCTATTTCCGTGTCCGGGATATCGGTGGTGTGGACATAAAGGCCGCGAGCGAGCTGTCCATCAACCCGAACCATTGGAGCCCGGAGAGGCAAGGCTACAAACCACGTGTGGCTCTTGTCTCGGAAGAGAAGAAGAACGCTTTCGACAGGGATATCCAGCAAATCACCCACCTGATTACCAGGGAATACAGCCGTGGAGTTGACGGGAACTGGCTCAAGGGACTGATAGAAGAATACCATCACCCCAACATCAATGCAAGGGGCGGCAACAAGGCAGAGGAATACCTGTTGTCATACCAGATACAAAAATATGCTGACGAGACCCCACTCGCGTTCGAGAGCCGGAAACATCATCTTGACAATCTCAACAAGGTACTCCGTTACGAGCGTTTCCGCCATGAGGTCATGCACCAGAGGGGCTTCCATCTTTGCATTGACTCCATCACGGCAGATGACATAAGGGATTTCAAATTCTGGCTGCAGGAAGAGCACAAGTATGTTGACATGTATCCCGTGTTTTACCAGAACGAGGTCTGCCGTAATGTCGAGCAGGTACGTTCCGAGAACAGCATGTCGGGAAGCCTGTACCGCGTACGCACCGTCATCAAATGGTGCATCAAGCGTGGCCTTACACGAAATAATCCTTTCGACCAGTACCAGATCGCACAGCCCATGTACGGAGACCCGTTCTACCTGACACTTGAAGAACGTGACAAGGTATATTATGCCGACTTAAGCGGCATGGGTGCCAGCTATCCGGTCTATCGTGACATCTTCATGTTCCAGTGCCTGATCGGCTGCCGTGTCAGTGACCTGAACCGGCTGACCAAGGCGAATATCGTGGACGGTTGTGTGGAGTACATTCCCCAGAAGACCAAGCTGGAGCACGCGGGCACGGTACGGGTCCCGCTTAACCAAAAGGCTTTGGATATACTAGAAAGGTACAAGGACCTGGAAGAAGCGCTGCTCCCGAGATTCTCGCATTTCGGCTACAACAAGAAAATAAAGGAGATTCTCAAATACGTGGGAATTGACCGTATGGTCAGGGTGCTCGACCCGAAGACGCGCGAGGATGTGGCAAGACCATTGTACGAGGTGGCCACCACCCACACAGCGAGGAAGACTTTCATCGGGAACCTGTACAAGCAGGTCAAGGACCCGAACCTGATTGCCTCCATGTCCGGGCACTCTGAGGGTAGCCGTGCCTTTGCCCGGTACCGTAAGATAGACGATGAAATGAAGAAGGAGCTGGTAAACCTTCTGGATTGACCGTTTCTTTTTCCACCTATCCTTTTATATCCACCGATAATGCAATATGAATATGGACGAGCAGAAGTTGACATACGAACAATTCAAGGAGGATATTCTCCAGTGGAAGAACACGCACCGTGAAGAATACAACCGCTTCTCGCGCCTGATGACAAACGGTGACGAGAGGCAGTATCTTGCCATCTGCAAAGCCATATTCAGGCAACTCCCCAGTATCAGGCGGGAATGGGAATTGTCCTGGAACGATGACAGCACGGATGGCCTTGCAAATATAGGCATGCAATTCGCGGAGAACGCGGTACCCGGGCAGATCGTGGAGCTGTACAGGAAACAGAGGGAGGAAAACAATCCTCTGCCCGACAACATTCCACCGGTCACATTCTGGGGCAGGATAAAGTCCTTTTTTAGCGGCAAATCTTCCAAGCCGGGTGTCACCCTTTCGGCACCGCTCGTGTTGAGCTGGCTGTATTATGGAAAGAGCTTCGAGGCGATGGTTTCCATGATAGAGAAACAGATGAAGAATCCGAAAGCTGACAATGCTGACAGGCAGGGCTGTTCCCTTGTCGTCAAGCAGATAATAAACGTATCCATCAGGAACGGTTTCCGAACCCGGGCAGACTGGGACAGGTATTTTGCCATGAACAGCGCCATTGAAAAAGGCTATGTCGGCGAATGGGCCTTGCAGACCATCACGGCTGACATGGAAACCGATGAAGAAAGCAGGGATACGATTACAACTCGGGCCGAAGACAGCGTCAGGGAACCCGTTGTACAACGCGTGGCCGGAAAGAAAAAAATCCAGGAACGGCCACTTGCCGATTATCTTGATCACGAGAACAAGGAAGTTGTATTACAACATATCCGCGACTTTATTTCCGTCAATACAAGTGCCATTCATCAGGCATTACCGTTCTATGTATTGAAGGAACTCGATCTGGTTGCCGGTATGCATACAGCCAAGGAGTACAGCATGGGGCTGACATTGCAGTTCCCGGATTTGCCGTCATTGAAAAGCGAGAGCGCCATACGGCAGTCGGTCGGGTTCCTGAGAACGGCAAAACACGTTATCAAGGACGGCAAAGACCAGATGGCACCCCTTATAGAAAGTGACGATAACCGGGAACTGTTCCGGAAATTGGCACAGGCTATCAGTAATATCCCAGGTACAGGCACGATGACCATTGCATAGAAATAAGGCCAATTATAACCTTTTCACGTTGTCACACGGACTTATATTGTCATGATAATTTAAGACAAATCACTATATATCAATTACTTTTAATTCATGTATAGTTTTGCACCGTCAATCCTTTCCCGAGGGCTGGCGGTGCTTCTCTTTTATAAGCCATCGGAAGCGGGGCACCAGGGAACTTTTGAAGATGGTCGTCACAAACTTCAAAATTGATATTTATGATTACCATAGAGAGTCTGGTCGAGCAGGGAGCGAACGTGAAACTGGAAGTCACTCCCGCTGACCTTAAAATGTTCGCTGAATCCATCGTGCAGCGTACCATCATGGCGCAACAGGAAGAACAGAGAGCCGCGATACTGCGTGAAGCGGAGGAGACTTATCTCAATACAAAACAGGTCCGTGAGTTGCTGAACGTGTGCGAGGGCACGCTCAACCTGTGGGCGAAACGAGGCTATCTCGTACCGGTCAAGGTCGGTAACAAGAACATGTATGCCAAGTCCGATGTACGCCGGGTACAGACAGGCAACAAGTCCGAGAGTGTAACATCCTATTGCAAGAGAAAAAATGTGTGGAGTCGTTCGTTTATCTGGCAGGAGGCTCTGGTAAGCCCAAGTACAAATAAACAATACCCCACACCGAATAGTCTATATCTGGATAATGATATATAACTACGCACGGTGATGAGTGTCGTATTGCCTATCCTTGTACTTTGAAATTTACCAGATTTCCTGCCAAGGATTAGCGAAACACTTTCACTAAACTAATATGTCGCCGCCCATACGGGCAGGCAGGGCAAAGTTAGAAAATGTTTTTCAAATACGAACACCACGCGGGGTATTGTACGGACAAATTTCGCACGAAAGTTCCGGAAAATCAAGATTGACCCGACGAAAAGTTTATCGTTATTTGGGAACATATACACCTGAATTCAGAAACGGGAGAAGCGATAAAAAAACACGGGACGATGCCCGTAAAGAAGAACTCAAAAAGACGACCGAAGAACAGCGTAGGAAATCTATACTAAAGAAATACAGGGAACCACGAAAACAACGACCGGAAAAACGGGATGCAGGGGGGGGGAAAATCCAATGCCGCTTATCCGGTGACAAACAGTAAGTATTTATACTACTTTTCACGAAAAGAATCCGGGAGGTTTGAACATCCCGACAATTATTTTTACTTTTGTGGAGTACTGAAACGCATAATCTTAAAATCAAATAACAAACTCGTATGGTAGATATTTTTGAACGCCTCGAAAAGAATGCCGGAGGCCCTATCGGTATGTACATGGGTTATGCCCACGGGTATTTCGCATTCCCCAAACTCGAAGGAGAAATCGGTCCCCACATGACCTTTCGGGGACAGAAGATGCTGAACTGGAGCCTGAACAACTACCTGGGCCTGGCCAATCACCCCGAAGTGCGCGAAGCCGACGCCAAAGGTGCCGCCGAATTCGGCATGGCAGCCCCGATGGGCGCCCGCATGATGAGCGGTCAGACCAAATACCATGAACAGTTGGAGCGCGAACTGGCAGAGTTCGTCGGCAAACCCGACGCCTTCCTGCTGAACTTCGGCTATCAGGGCATGATCTCGATCATCGACTGCCTGCTCACCCCGCGTGATGTGGTGGTCTATGACGCCGAGGCACACGCCTGCATCATCGACGGCCTGCGCATGCACAAGGGCAAGCGTTTCGTATATGGCCATAACGACATGGCGTCGCTGCGCCTGCAACTCAAGCACGCTACGGAACTGGCGGAGCAGCAGAACGGCGGCGTACTCGTCATCACCGAAGGCGTATTCGGCATGAAGGGCGACCTGGGCAAACTGGACGAGATCGTGGCGATGAAGAAAGATTTCAACTTCCGCCTGCTGGTCGATGACGCCCACGGCTTCGGCACGATGGGTCCCCACGGACGGGGCACGGCCGCTCACTTCGGCGTCGTGGACGGTGTGGATGTGCTGTTCAACACCTTCGCCAAGTCGATGGCCGGCATCGGAGCCTTCGTCTGCGGTCCCCGCTGGCTTATCAACCTGCTGCGCTACAACATGCGTTCGCAGCTCTACGCCAAGTCACTCCCGATGCCGATGGTGATCGGCGCGTTGAAGCGTCTGGATCTGATCCGCAAGCACCCCGAATACCAGGAGAAGCTCTGGGAAATCACCCGTGCCCTGCAAGGCGGACTGAAGGAGAACGGATTCGAGATCGGTGTAACCCAGTCGCCCGTAACTCCCGTCTATATGAAAGGCGGCATCCCCGAAGCGACCAACCTGATCGTCGATCTGCGCGAGAAACACAACCTCTTCTGCTCGGTAGTGGTCTATCCGGTGATCCCGAAGGGCGAAATCATCCTGCGCCTGATCCCGACGGCAGCCCACACGCTCGACGACGTGAAGTTCACGATCGAGGCGTTCAAAGCCATCCGCAACAAGCTCGAAAGCGGCTTCTACCGCGACAAACCGATGCCGATGAAAGCCGACGAAGGATTTTCGGTGCGTTAAACCGCCCTGTCCCATAAAAAAATCCCCGCTGTAAAAACAGCGGGGATTTTTCACGAATACGAGTATCTCTACCCGACAAAAGCGCTTCGCCTTTAGTTTTTGAAGGTCAGGCCATCGGCGTCGGCATCGATGACGATCGGATGCTCGCGATTGACATCACCCGCCAAAATCCGCTTCGACAGATCGTTCACCACGTAACGCTGAATCGTACGCTTGACAGGACGTGCGCCGTACAACGGATCGTAACCTATGCGGGCGATCCACTCTTTCGCCTTCTTCGTATAGTCGAGCTCGATGTTGTTTTCCTTCAGCAGCTTGCGGACTATATTCATCTGAATATCGACGATCCGCCCGATGTCTTCGTGCGTCAGCGGCTCGAACATCACGATCTCGTCGATACGGTTCAGGAACTCGGGCTTGAGCTGCATCTTCAACTGCTCGATCACCTCCAGACGCGTCTTTTCGACCACTTCCGGCGAAATTTTATTGCCGTCGAAAGCCGGAGCGAAATTCTCCTGGATAACCTGTGCCCCCATGTTGGAGGTCATGATGATAATCGTATTGCGGAAATCGACCGTACGCCCCTTGTTATCGGTCAGCCGTCCGTCGTCGAGCACCTGCAACAGGATGTTGAACACGTCGGGATGCGCCTTCTCGATCTCATCGAGCAGCACGACCGAATAAGGCTTGCGCCGCACGGCCTCGGTCAGTTGTCCGCCCTCGTCGTAACCGACATATCCCGGAGGCGCACCGACCAGACGCGATACGCTGTGACGCTCCTGGTACTCGCTCATGTCGATACGGGTCAGCATGTTGTCGTCGTTGAAAAGGAACTCGGCCAGCGCCTTCGCCAGCTCGGTCTTACCTACACCCGTCGTACCCAGGAAGATGAACGAGCCGATCGGCTTGCGGGGATCGTTCAGTCCGGCCCGCGAACGGCGCACGGCATCCGACACGGCGGCAATGGCCAAATCCTGACCGACTACGCGGCGATGCAACTCCTCCTCCATGTGGAGCAGCTTCTCACGCTCGGAAGCCAGCATACGCGAAACGGGAATCCCCGTCCAGCGGGATACCACCTCGGCCACATCCTCGGCATCGACCTCCTCCTTGATCATCGCCCCGCTGGCCGAAGCCGCACGGAATTCGTCCTGAAGAGCCGCGATCTGCTTCTCGGCCTCCTGAATCTTGCCGTAACGAATCTCGGCCACACGGCCGTAATCGCCCTGCCGTTCGGCCTGCTGAGCCTCGATCTTCAGGTGTTCGATCCGGTCCTTGTTCTCCTGGATCTTCTTCAGCACGTCCCGTTCGCCTTCCCACTTGGCACGAAGCTCGGCGCGTTTGGCCCCCAGCTCCTCGATCTCATGGGTCAGTTGCTCGACACGCTCCTTGTCGTTCTCGCGGCGGATCGCCTCGCGCTCGATCTCGAGCTGACGTACCCGGCGATCCAGCACATCGATCTCCTCCGGCACGGAGTTCATCTCCAGGCGGAGTTTCGAAGCCGCCTCGTCGATCAGGTCGATCGCCTTATCGGGCAGGAAACGGGAGGTGATGTAGCGCTGCGAAAGTTCGACGGCCGCA
>ERZ1027076.668-NODE-668-length-12436-cov-11.436314_pt1 | contig 12436 bp, 7 predicted proteins | sample MGYA00519416_ERZ1027076 | MGnify/ENA primary metagenome ERZ1027076 (study PRJEB26926, sample SAMN06164525) | human gut metagenome | biome: ENVO:00009003; feature: ENVO:2100002; material: ENVO:00002003 | host: Homo sapiens | place: USA | collected 2012 ... | reverse complement strand
CGCAGATCCAGGTGCCGCCCCAGTAGTAGGGCTGAGGGCCTTCGCACACAGCGTAATCGCCGTAGATACCGTTGCCAACTTCTTCCTTGCCGCCCTCAGCGACAGGAGTCTCCAGCGAGTTGCCCAGCAGGGTGAAGTTGATGCCCCAGGTGGAGTAGAAGAAGCCGAACACCTTACCGGTGGGACCCTGATCGGCTGCCCACTGGCTGTCCCACAGGCTGGACTTGTTGTTATAGCCCTTATCGGTGTACTCCTTGGTCTGATCGACCCACTTCATAATGTTCTCATCAACGGTAACAGTAGTGCCGGTGACCCACGGAGCTGCCACGTTGTTGGAGAAGGTGCGGTATGCATCATCAAAGCCGGACAGCATCTTGTAGCCCTTGGCGGCTGCCTGTGCAGCTACATCATTGAACTTATCCCAGTCGGACAGGTAGGTCTGCACTTCGGCGGGATCATCGGTGCCCAGAACATCCTTGGCAATGCTGCGGCGGTATGCAAACAGACCGGGAGTTGCCTGCCAGGTGGTGCCGCGCTGGCTGCCGTCCACACTAACGATGTCCTTGGTGTACTGGTACTGGCCAGCCAGATCGTCGTCGGTCAGGCCGATGTCCGCCTTGACATCCAGAACGTAATCGGAATCCACATACTTCAGAGCATAGTCAGCCTCGATCAGGAAGATGTCGATCTTGTCGTCATCAGCAGCGCTGTCCTGACTCAGCAGGGCTTCGTCCAGCTTGTTCTGATAGTTGTTGTTCTCGTTGGCATTGATGGTCCACTTCACAACGGTGCCATCCTTCAGGGTGGTGGTGGACTTGTCGGCTGCGATCTCGGAAACTTCCGGATAGTAGTCGTTGAAGCGGCTCTGGAACTCATCGTTCCAGCACCAGATGTTCAGCACCTTGCCCTGTGCTGCGGGAGCAGCGGAAGCAGCAGAGGAAGCCGGAGCAGAAGAAGCGGTGCTGGTGGAAGCGGAAGAACCGCCGCAGGCAGCCAGAGCTGCACCAATGGTCACGGCACCGGAAGCGAGCAGGAAATTACGGCGAGAGATCTTTTTCATAAGGGTAAACCTCCTTCATGGTTTTCCATTATTTACAAAAGTGTTCTTCATAAAAGGTTCCGTAGCAAGAGCCTTTAGAGACATATTAAAGAATGCTGACCGACCCGCCGTCCAGCAATTTGCCGGAAACGCGGATCTGTTCGGGCAGGGTCACTCTTGGATGCTCGATCAGCTCAATGAGCTTGTCGGCAGCCGTGCGGCCCAGCGCGGCGGTGTTCTGCTGGTAAGTCACCAGCTGAGGCTTGACCACCCGGGAAAGGTAGATGCCGTCGTAGCCCATCACCGAGATGTCCTCGGGGATCGAAAGGCCCGCTTCGCTGATGGCGTTGTAGCCGCCCAGCGCGGAGAAATCGTCCGGGAAGATGATGCAGGTAGGCGGCTGCGGAAGCTCCAGCAGCGCTTTGGTCTCGGCGGCACAGCGGTCGGCATCATGGTAGATGCCCTCCCGCACATAAGCTTCCGGGATCTTCAGGCCAAGCTCTTCGCAGGCCTGATAGAAACCTGCAACGCGGTTCTCGGTCACGGCGGTCTTTTCGCCGTGGATAAAGGCGATGCGGCGGTGGCCGCAGGCCCATGCCTGCCGCACCAGTGCCTTCAGGCCGAAAACGTTATCCGAGAGGATCGCCATGCGGTTATTGAACACATGATCAATCGTGACCACCGGCACCTCGCTGTTCACCAGCTCCACCACCTGCGGCTCGTAGAAATTCACGCAGGCGATCACCACACCGTCCACATTGCGGTAGCGGCAGTGCTCAAGGTAGCTCATGCTCTTGCCGCTGATATTGTGGTTGATAAAGGTGATGTCGTAGCCGTGTTTCTCGGCTTCCACCTTGAAGCTATCCAGCACGGCGGAAAAGTATTCGTGGGTCAGGCCGCTCTGCCGTTCATCCACGAACAGAACGCCCAGATTGTAAGTACGGTTTGTTTTCAAGGAACGGGCGGCAGCATTGGGCAGGTAGCCCATACGGTGCGCTGCGGCCCGCACCCGTTCTCGTGTGGCAGGCGAGATATCCGGCTGGTCGTTCAGCGCCTTGCTGACCGTTGCCACCGATACGCCGCATTCCTTTGCCAGATCTTTCAGGGACGGCATCGCTCGTTTGCCTCCTTCCGAAGAACGTTTTACGGGGGATGTTCTCCGTCAAGTCCTTAATCGTTTTCGCAATTTCATGATAGCGTATTTTGTACGAAAAATCAAGCTCAAAAGAATAACTTTCATTGCTTTTGGCTCAATTTTGGCGTTTTGTTCGTTTCTGAAGAACCGAAATTGTGCATCTTGGATGGGTTTCGTTACATTTCGGTTAAAATCAAAAGATTTTCGTTGCGGTTTCGTTGCGATTTTCGCCGTATATAATATTACCTATAAATTGTGTTTCAGCGTTTTCGCTTACAGGAAGCACAAAAAGCGTGCTTGAAATAAATTTTCTGAAAATCATGAAAACATACGTATTTATGAAAGATACTTTCAGAATTTTTTTAGAAAATCCTCTTGCTTTTTTGGCCTGCTTGGGCTATGCTAGAAGCAAAGAGAATGCTTTGATCGTCTGACTTAATCGTTTTCGCAAAAGCGATGCCGCCGGGGCTGCCGGCAGCTGATAAGGAGGAAGCATTTATGAAATTCGGCCATTTTGATGACGCACGCAAAGAATATGTCATCACCACCCCGCAAACGCCCCTGCCCTGGATCAACTACCTTGGCAGCGAGGATTTCTTCAGTCTTGTCTCAAATACGGCGGGCGGCTACAGCTTTTACCGCGATGCGCGGATGCGCCGCCTGACCCGCTACCGCTATAACAGCTCCCCGCTGGATATGGACGGCCACCACATTTACATCAAGGATGGCGATACCGTCTGGAACCCCGGCTGGCAGCCCACCAAGACAGAGCTGGACAGCTACGCCTGCCGCCACGGTCTGGGCTATACCGTTCTGGAGGGTGAGAAGAACGGTGTTTCCGCTGCGCAGGAGCTGTTCGTGCCCACCGGCGATGCCTGTGAGCTGGACCGCCTGACTTTGAAAAATAAGACGGATGCCATAAAAGAGCTGGATGTGTTCAGCTATGTGGAGTTCTGCCTGTGGGATGCCATTGACGACAGCTCCAACTTCCAGCGCAACTTCTCCACCGGCGAGGTGGAGGTGGAGCCGGCCATCATCTACCATAAGACGGAATACCGTGAGCGCCGCAATCACTATGCGGTATTCTGGAGCAATACGCCCGTTACCAGCTTTGATACCACCCGCGATGCCTTCTGCGGTGTGTATGGCGGCCCTGCAGACCCGCAGGCCGTCCGCGCCGGGCACTGCTCCGGCAGCATTGCCCACGGCTGGGCACCGGTGGGCGCGCTGCACATCCATGTCACCCTTGCACCGGGTGAGGAAAAGAAGATCCTCTTCGGTCTGGGCTACATCGAGAACCCACAGGAAGAAAAGTTCACGGCTCCCGGTGTTATCAACAAGGAGCGTGCCCATGCCATGATCGCACGCTATGCCACCGATGCACAGGTGGACGCGGCCCGCAAGGCGCTGGCCGACCACTGGGAAGCTCTGCTCTCCACCTACCATCTGGAATCCGGCGAGGAAAAGCTGAACCGTATGGTGAACATCTGGCACCAGTATCAGTGTATGGTCACCTTCAATATGAGCCGCTCGGCCAGCTACTTTGAAAGCGGGACCGGCCGCGGCATGGGCTTCCGCGACAGCTGTCAGGATCTGCTGGGCTTTGTACATATCATTCCGTCCCGCGCACGGGAGCGCATTCTGGATATCGCCGCCACCCAGTTTGAGGATGGCAGCGCCTACCACCAGTACCAGCCCCTGACCAAGAAAGGCAACCGCGATATCGGCACCGGCTTCAACGATGACCCGCTGTGGCTCATTGCCGGCACTGCCGCTTATCTGCGCGAGACCGGCGACTGGTCTATTCTGGACGAGCAGGTGCCCTTTGATAATGATGCCAGCAAGGCACAGAGCCTGATGGAGCATCTGCGCCGCAGCTTCAACTTTACCGTCACCCACCTTGGCCCCCACGGCCTGCCGCTCATTGGCCGCGCCGACTGGAACGACTGCCTGAACCTGAACTGTTTCTCGGAGCACCCGGGCGAGAGCTTCCAGATCACCGGTCCCAGCGAAGGCCCTGTGGCCGAAAGCGTGTTCATTGCGGGCATGTTCGTCAAGTACGGCCACGAGTACGCCGAACTGTGCGACCACCTGAACCTTGCCGATGAAGCCGCTGCGGCCCGCAAGGCCGTGGACGGCGTGGAACAGGCGGCCCTGACCTCTGGCTGGGACGGCGCATGGTTCCGCCGCGCCTACGATGCTTTTGGCAAGCCCGTTGGCAGCAAGGAGTGCACCGAGGGCCAGATCTTCATTGAGCCGCAGGGCATGTGCGTCATGGCTGGCATTGGCAAGGAGACCGGTCAGGCCGCGCAGGCATTGAAGAGCGTAGAGGAACGGCTGGATACCAAGTACGGTGTGGTTCTGCACCAACCTGCATACACCAGTTATCAGCTCAATCTGGGCGAAATTTCCAGCTATCCTCCGGGATACAAGGAGAACGCCGGTATCTTCTGCCACAACAATCCGTGGATCAGCTGTGCCGAAGCCGTTCTGGGGCATGGCGACCGGGCCTTTGAGGTGTACCGCAAGACATGCCCGGCCTACATCGAGGATATTTCCGAGATCCACCGCACCGAACCCTATGTTTACAGCCAGATGGTGGCCGGTAAGGATGCCCCCACCTTTGGCGAAGCAAAGAACAGCTGGCTGACCGGCACTGCCGCATGGACCTTCTTCAATGTGAGCCAGTATATCCTTGGCATCCAGCCCACGCTGGACGGCCTGAAGGTAGACCCCTGTATCCCACACACGCTGGGCGGCTTCACCGTTACCCGCCGCTACCGGGGAGCAACCTATCACATTGCAGTGGATAATACCGCTGCAGTCCAGTACGGTGTGAAGAGCGTCGCTGTGGATGGCAAGCCCATTGAGGGCAGCCTGCTGCCGCTGGCACCAGAAGGTGCTGTGGTAGAGGTGCAGGTGACCATGGGATAACCTTTACTGCATTTTCATAATTTCTCCTTTGTGCTGTTCTGAAAGAACAGCGGCCTCCGCATTACGATCCTGCTTGGCATCATAATGCGGGGGCTTTTTGTTTGGCAGTTTATTTTGTCGGGAATACTGTTTCTGTTGTATCTGTTTTTTCACAACCTCAGCTTACAACAAAAAATGAGATAGGTAACCCCTTTCGGGGAAGTCTATCTCATTTTTTTCGTTGGAGCTATTTTGCAACAGCCCCCTACTGCCGCCAGAACACCCCATGCTTATTTCAAAAGCAATCGTTTTTCTGATACTCCAGCATCAGCCCAAGAACGATTTTCAATCCTGTGGGCAAGCTGGCAATGTCCACCCACTCCTGCCGGGTATGCGCCGATCCGCCATCTATCGTACCAATGGTATTGGCCGGGATGCCCAGCGAAAGCGGAATATTACTGTCCGTAGAGTTGGGCGTTTCGTCAGGCTCACGGCCTGTGAAGGCGCGAACAATCTCTTTACTTTTTTCCGTGAATTGACCGAGTTTTTTCTGGTCAACAGGGCCGTTGCCGGGACGGATGCCCAGCAGCTCCACCTCAAAATCGCCGCCTCTGCCATTCCAGTGCGCTACAGCACGACGGAATTTTTCTTCCATCTCTTCCAGACAATCCTGTGCGGTAGAACGGAACTCATACAGCATGGAGGCCTGCTGTGCAATGGAGTTGACCGTTGTGCCGCCCTCGATGCGTCCCACATTATAGGTGGTACGGGAACGTACCGGTGGCTGGATCTGGTACAGTTCGTTCACGAGTCCACACAGCAGTTGAATGGCACTGGGGTCGCCAAAATTTGCATAGGAGTGACCACCGGGCGTTTTACAGGTGATCTTATACCGATAAGAACCCACGGCACTGCTGCAGCAAAGCGGCATATAGATATCAAAAGAATAGAACCCCTGAATACGGGTGCCGTACTTGGCAAACAACGCCTTCGTACCGTCCAGATTGCCCAGACCTTCTTCGCAGGCATTCGCCACCACCAGCACACCATATTCCAGCGCGGTTTGTTTCTGGATCAGATATTTTGCAGCCATCAGCAAGTTGACGAGGTTGGCAGTATCATCGCCGATGCCCGGCGCAAATAGCTTGCCGCCCTCTTCCCGCAAGGGAAGATTTTCTACATCTGGGAACACAATATCCGTGTGGGCGGCAAAAACGACCAGTTCCTCAGTGTCCGGCCCCAGTTTGCAGATCACATTTTTAGCGCTGTCGATGCGGACATTTTCTGCCCCTTGTGCCCGGAGCCAATCCCGGCAGAATGCTGCCCGAAAATCCTCCTTTCGGGTCGGCGCAGGCATCTTTCCCAGTGTGCGCAGCAGTTCCAGCTGTTCGGTGCGGCATTCTTCTGCATAAGCTTCCACCTGCGCTTTTGTCTGTTCGTTCATAAAAACTTTCCCTCCCTGAACACGCCGAAAACCGCAGACAGTTTCCTGCCCGCGGTTCCGGCCTTCATTTAGCCTTCTAAGTCTTCACCATTGGTGGCGATACACTTCTGATACCAGTAAAAACTGTCTTTTCTACTGCGAGCCAGTGTGCCGTGACCGGCATCATCCTGATCCACATAGATCACGCCATACCGCTTGGACATTTCCATGCTGCCGCAGGAGACCAGATCGATAAAGCCCCACATGGTATAGCCAATCAACTCCACGCCGTCCTTGACAGCCTCCTTCATCTGCTCCACATGGGCTTTGATGTAGTCGATGCGGTAGGGATCATGGATGGAGCCATCGGCCTCTACCTTATCCACAGCGCCCAGACCATTCTCGGCAATAAATACGGGCAGCTGGTAGCGGTCGTACACCTGATTCAGGGTGACACGCAACCCTACCGGATCCTTCTGCCAGCCCCACTCGCTGGTTTCCAGATACGGATTCTTGTTGGCCATGATCAGGTTGCCGCTGGTCTTTTCCCAGCCCTGCTCGGTCGTAGACACCTGCGAGAAGTAGTAGGAAAATGCTACGAAATCGATGCTGTTGTTTTTCAGGATCTCAGCATCCCCGGGCTTCCAGTCGATGCGGATGCCCTGCTGTTCAAAATACCGTTCCATATAGGCAGGGTACTTGCCGCGGGTCATTACATCCAGATAGAACCAGTTGGAATACTGGTCGTCCAGGATCATCTGCATCACATCATCCGGTTTGCAGGTGGCAGGGTAGGTGGTGAATCGGGCGATCATGCCGCCGATTTTGCTGCCGGGCAGGATCTCGTGTCCCTGCTGAATGGTCAGTGCATTGGCAATGAACTGATGGTGCAGGCACTGGAAGATTGCGTTCTGATAGTCCTCTTCCTGATCTTCGATCAGGCATACACCGTTGTAGGGGTTGAACTTGCCGGCATTGAACTCATTGAAGGGCAGCCAGTAATCCACCCGGTCACCCAGACGCTCGAACAGGGTGCGGGTGTAGCGCACATAGCACTCCACCGTCTTGCGGCTCTTCCAGCCGCCGTACTCTGTTACCAGATGCAGCGGGATATTGTAGTGCAGAATGGTAGCGAATACTTTGATGCCATGGGCATGGCAGGCATCGAACAGATCCATGTAAAACTTCAGCCCTGCCTCGTTGGGCTGTGCATCATCGCCATTGGGGAAGATGCGTGCCCAGCAGATGGAGGTGCGCAACACCTTGATGCCCAGTTCCGCAAACAGCTCCAGATCTTCCTGCCAGCGGTTATAAAAATCGATACCATGACGGAACGGATAATGCTCCAGATCCTCAAGGTCTGCAAGAGCGGCCTTGAATTTTTCGTCGTTCATGCGGCGGTTGGATTTTTGGGTGCGCTCTTCCTTCGTCCAATTGGGGTCGAAATACCGCAGATCCTGCGTATCCAGCCCTTTGCCATCTTGCAAAAACGCACCTTCTGCCTGAGAGGATGCCATAGCACCGCCCCAGAGAAAGTCTTTCGGAAAACCTGTTTTCATCATGATACGCTCCTTTCTTACTGTTCCTTCTTGTTCATCACAAAGGAGATCACAAAGCCGGATATCCATGCGATTGCCATAACGATCAGCAGCTTAAAGAAGTTGTTGCCGCCATCCACATAGGTGGCGATGCTGGTGATGCCGGGCATGGAGAACGCATAGGTCACAACACCCATCAGCATGGCGCTGGCACCGGCAATGGCACCGCCTGCCATGGCAGCATACAGAGGCTTCTTTTCCGGCAGTGCAATACCGTACAGGGCAGGCTCGGTAATGCCAAGGATGCAGACCAAGCCGGTAGAAATAGCGGCAGAACGCTGCTCACTGGGCTTCTGCATGAGTGCCCATGCCAGAACAGCACCGGAAACAGCCAGATTGGAGTAGAAGAAGTTGGGCAGCATATAGTCATGACCCAGAACTTCCAGATTCTGCAGCTCTACAGCAGACCAGCCCTTGATGCCAAAGATAATGGTAAGCGGAATGATGCCGCAGAACAGCGCACCTGCAAACGGACCAGCGTGGGTGAACAGCCATGCAAAACCACTGGTCATGCCCTTGGCGATCCAGTTGCCCAGAGGAGCGGCAAAACCCAGAAACAGCGGTGCAGAGATCAGGAAAGACAGCGCACCGGAAAAGACGATGCGTAGATTTTTTGGGCATATGCTTGTCGATGAGATGGAAAATGATGGAGAAGATCCACACCGACAGAATAACCGGGAAGATAGAACCCTTGTAGTTATAGGCGGGGATATTGATAGGGCCAAAGGCATAACCGATAATGCCTTCTTTCGGCGAGAGGAAGGTGGAGTACATCAGGATACCGGCAGTCATGATGCCGAAGATCTCCTTGACCTTGAACCGCTTTGCTGCTGCGTAGCCGATGATGAACGGCATAAAGTAGAAGGGTGCATCGCCCACAGCATTGAGCACGGTGATGATATCCGACTTGGACGATACCAGACCGATCGCAGTGAGCAGAGAGACGATGCCTTTGATCATACCGCCTGCCACAATGGCATACAGACCGGGCGTCACACAGGATGCCAGTGTATTCAGACCCCGGGTGATGATGTTGGGCTTTTTCTCCGGCACATCATCCGTGGCAGGCTCTGCCTCCACAGAACCGCCGGCAGCCACACCGGACATTGCAAGAAACTCTTCGTACACTTCCGGCACGGTAGTGCCGATGACGCACTGGATCTGGCCGCTGGATTCTACGACCTTCAGAATGCCGCTGACTTTACTCAATTTTTCCATATCTACCGCATCGCGGTTGACCGGAACGATGCGAAGCCGGGTGATGCAGTGAAATACGTTCTTTACATTCTTGCTTCCGCCCACAGCTTCCAGAATTTCCGTGCAGAGCTGGGTGTATTCGGATTTTGACGTTGTACCCATGAAAAAGTCCTCCTTGTGCGGGGCACCGCAGTTTTATTCTGGCTGCTGTCGCTTGGATGTTCCCAATGCGTGCAGCCTGCATTCGTTCTTTCTCTTGCCGGCATCCTTATCATACCGGATTTCGACAAAGTTTTCAATTTCCACAAAAAGGACTTAACTTACCAAACTTAATATGATATGCTTGCTTTGAGGTGATACCATGACCAATCAACAGCTGGAAATATTTCTATTTCAGTACACCGAATCGGAGCAGCGGCATCTCCGCGAACAGCCACCGCAGCTTTCGCCCCGCTATCGCAATATCCCCAAAGTGGTCTATAACGGGCGGGAGATGTACCAGTTCAATTTCGGAAGCCTTTTGAAAAATCGTTCGGTTTGTGTCAATAAGGAATCCCGTTTTACCGTCATTCCAGAGCATATCCACTCGGTGATTGAATTTTTGTATGTGTATTCCGGACACTGCACCCAGATAATCAACGGTCAGAGCATACAGATGGCGCAAGGCGATATCTGTATGCTGGATACTCATGTCCCCCACAGCATCCAGCCTCTGGGCAAAAACGATATCGTCATTACGATTGAGATGAAAAAGGAATATCTGACACAGGGCTTTTTGCAGCGTCTGGGCAACAACGGTATCATCAACGGTTTTTTGATCAACGCCCTTTCTTCAGAGGCGGCTCACGACCAATATCTATTGTTCCACAACCGGGAGGAGACGCCGATCCATGCGGTCATTCAAAGCATTCTCTGCGAATCCTATGACCCGCAAATTTGCGGCGACAAAATGATCGATGCCTATATGATCGTGCTGTTCTGCAAAATTCTTCGACAGTACCGCAGTCAGAGCTTTTCGCCAAAGGCCAAAAGCCAGTGGAAGATCGTGGATATTCTGGATTATCTGGAAGCAAACTATCTAACCGTCACCTTGCAGAGCACCGCCGACCATTTTGGTTTCCACCCCAATTATCTCAGTGCTTTCATCAAAAGGGAAACCGGGCGCACCTTCAAAGAACTGGTCATCCTGCAAAAAATGTGCCAGGCCTGCTTTTATCTGACGAATACAGATTTCCCCATCTACGAAATCGCACAAAAGGTCGGCTATGACAATCTTGGTTTTTTCTACCGGAAGTTCACTGAGCTTTATCATATGACGCCACAGGAATTCCGGGAGAGGAAGGCTTACGCATAAGATTGGATAATCGTTCAATTTTCCGAAGAATATAAAAAATCCGAACACTTCTCCTATCGAGAAAAGGTTCGGATTTTCTATTTTAGCGGCAGCCTCCCGGTAGACATTCCTACAGGTTGGGAACCGCGGCGGAATCTGGCGGTCAGGGCCTTACGGGTTGCGTTTGCTGATTTTTCTACAACTCCTTGGCAGGGCTTTGAAAAATCAGAACGCGGCCCCAACAACTCCTCCCTGTTTCAGCCGCTGGCTGCGGTCGTCGTCGTTGCTGTTCAAGTCCTCTTATCCGCAGTTACTGCTAAAGGGAAACTGCCATGTAAAACAAAAAAGACAGTAGACAGTCTGCCTCCCGGTAGACATTCCTACAGGTTGGGAACCGCGGGCTAAGCAACAGCCCACCGGGCTGATTGCTTACGGCGCTGCGCGCCGTCGCCCTGTTCAAGTCCTCTTCCGCACCGAAAAAGAAAAACCAGTACACATTGTGTACTGGTTTTTCTTGGTGCAGTAAAGCAATCCAAATCCGAACCATTTTCCTTTGATGCGGCTTGGGCCGCTTCCTCAAACGTGATGGTCTGTGTCCCTTCTTTATAGTTGAAGGCAATTAAAACCTTATCATCGTACAGATAAATCGAATTGATGAACGTATCCACCAACGCCTGCCGCTGGTCTTTCAGGCTCATGTCCAATTTACGGAACCTCATCAGCCAGAAACGGATAAATTCCTCTTTGATCTTGGGCTTTGCCAGCTTTTCTTCCGCAATGCGGGCTTCAAGCTCTCGCTTGGTTTCTTCGAGCTGCTCCAGCCGCTCCTTGGTGGAACTAGTGAGGATTCCGGCCTGAATCGCGTTGAGCATATTCTGGATACCCGATTCCGCATCCCGGAGCTGCTTCTCATAGAGGGGAAGATTGGTGTTCTCCCGGTCTTGCAGCTCCATGACCTTGGCAATGATGGATTCCATGGCGGCATCGTCCCGGACAAGCTGCATGGTCTGGTTGACCACCAGATCTTCGAGCCACTGTTTGCGGACGGTTTTCTTCTTGCAGCCCTTCTTCTTTTTGACCGTGGCACATTTATAGTAGCGGTGGACTTCTCCCGTCCGGCTTGTGCCGCTTTCGCCAAACATCAGCGCACCGCAGCAACCACAGTGCAGCTTGGTTGTCAGCAGGTAATCGTCCTCTGCCTTTCTTCGGGCAGGGGCTTTCTTGTTTTTGGCAATCTTTTCCTGCACATCATCGAACAGTTCCAGCGGCACGATGGGCGGAATCGCATCCGGCACGACCACATCCCGGAATTTCAGTTCTCCGATATAACGCCGGTTTTTGAGCATGTGCTCCACGCTGTTGTAAGTAAATTCGCCTCCGACCGGGTTCTTGATGCCGTTTTCATTCAGCCAGTCCCGAATCTCTTTCATCGTGAGGCCATCCCGATACTTCGTGAACGATTCCAGCACGAAAGGGGAGGCAAGCGGGTCGATGTGAAATTTCCGCTCGGAATCCAGCGTATATCCAAACGTTCCACGACCACCGTTGCAGCGGCCTTTCAGGATGTTCTCTGTCTGTCCACGGACAACCTTTTCGGCAAGGTCGGCAGAGTAGTATTCTGCATAGCCCTCCAGAACCGATTCCAGAATGATACCCTCTGGCCCCTCGGAGATGATCTCCGTAGCCGACATGAGCTTGACACCGTTCTTCTTCAGCTGGGTCTTATACCGGGCACTGTCGTAGCGATTCCGGGCAAAGCGGTCAAGTTTCCAGACCAGAACAATATCAAACAGCTTCT
>ERZ1027076.654-NODE-654-length-12555-cov-4.719360_pt1 | contig 12555 bp, 10 predicted proteins | sample MGYA00519416_ERZ1027076 | MGnify/ENA primary metagenome ERZ1027076 (study PRJEB26926, sample SAMN06164525) | human gut metagenome | biome: ENVO:00009003; feature: ENVO:2100002; material: ENVO:00002003 | host: Homo sapiens | place: USA | collected 2012 ... | reverse complement strand
CAGCAGGGCGATGGCCTGCGGCATGGCACCGGTGCTCTCGGCATCGAGCACACGCTCCTGCAGGGCCTTGGCGTCCTTCGAGATCTCGGCGTTGCTCTCGGCAACCAGGCCCTTGTCCATGGCCAGCGTGGCCACGAGGCTCAGGACCAGGATGGCGATGGCCATCGTCCACGTGAACTTCTCCAGGAAATTCGTCGTTTCACGCACGCCCATCACCTGGTTCGAGGCGCCGAAGTTGGCGGCCATGCCGCTCTTGGGGTTCTGCACCAATACGGCAAGGATGATCAGAACGCTTGCTACGAGTATCAGGGCAATGCAAATCGTGTATAACATATTGCTTTGAATTTAATTATTGTTTTTCGGTTTTGCGAATTAACTCGGCAAAGTAAACACTTTTTTCGGGATTTAGCAAACTTAATTTGCGATAAATCGCTGCCGCTTTGTCCCGAAGGCCCTGGGAAAGATAGATTTCGGCCAGCTCCTCGCTGACGACCTCGTCCTCCTCGTCCAGATCGGGCTCCGTGCGGACCTCCTCTTCGGGCGCATGTTCGTCGGCCACGATGCGCAGGTCCTCCTCGCGCAGGAAGCGGTCGATCACCTCCTCGGAGGTCAGGCGCACCAATGCCCCGGCATCGATGCGTCCGAGGCGCAGCGAACTCTCCTCGCGCCACGGAGCCGCCACTGACAGGACCGCATCGGGTGCTCCCGAGCACTGCTCCAAAAGGATCCGCACCGGCGCGAACCACCCGAAACGGGCGGCAAAACCGCGGATCGCCTCGTCGGAAGGCTTCGGAGCCGACTCCGGCGAGGACAGGTACAACTTCAGGGACTCCAGCTCCGTCATCGGTCTACCAGTTGGAGGCCGAAGCCTGGAATATGTCGGTCACCAGCTGATCGACGATCTCGGGGATCAGCGAACTCTCGGCCTCGGTCAGCAGCAGCGACGAGTCGTAGTCCTCGAACGCGGAGAAGGTCTTGGTCCACGAGGCCTTCTCGTCGAGCGCATTCGTGAAGCGGACCTTCACGGTGATCGTCAGCCGGTTCAGCAGGGCGTACTCCTCACTCGACACGGACGAGGTGGTCGAGGTGTAGTTGGTGATCTCGCCCTCGAAGGCGAAGTCGCCGCCCTCGTCCACCTGTGCCAGGCGCGTGCGGCGCGAGAAGATATCGACCAGTGCATCGGTCAGCGTCGAGCTGAGGATCGGCGACACCATCGTCGCGTTGTTGGGGAAATAGGCCACCGAGAAGGTCTTGGCATCGGGCGGAATCGAAGCGCCCGAGAACGAATACTTGATGGCCACGCCGCACCCGGTCAGCAGGGCGACGCAGAGGGTTGTCAATAGGATGATTCGTGTCTTCATGGTTTCAATTTTCGGCAATGCCCAGCTCCTTGATCTTGCGATAGAGCGTACGTTCGGACATGAACAGCTCGGCGGCGGCCTCGCGGCGGCGTCCGTTGTTGCGGCGCAGGGCGCGGATGATCTGTTCGCGCTGCATGTCGGCCTTGGTCTTCTCGCGCGGCGGCTCGTCGGTCACCTCCTCGCTCTCGGCGAAGACCGGAGGCTGGACCGCCTCGGAAGGGGCCGCAGCCGAGACATACGAGGCGCTCTGCGTCGTCGTCGGCAGCAGGCCGCGGATGTCGCGCGGCGGTTCGGGATGCCGCACCGCACCCTGCATCAGTTCGGAGATCATCCGCTTCAGCTCGTTGATGTCGGCACGCATGTCGAACAACACCTTATATAAAAGTTCCCGCTCGGTGGACATCTCCCCCGCGTCCATGCGCCCCGACGGCGCCATGGGGGCCGGGGCACCGGCCTCCTGCACGGGAAGGTACTTGGCCAGCACCTCGGCAGTGATGACCCGGGCCGGCTCGATGGCCGAGATCTGCTCGGCGACGTTCTTCAGCTGGCGGATGTTGCCCCGCCAGTAGTAGTGCATGAGCATCTGCCGCGCACCGTCATCAAGCGTCACGGCCGGCATGCGGTACTGCACGGCCACATCGGAGGCGAACTTGCGGAACAGCAGCGGGATGTCCTCGGGCCGCTCGCGCAGCGACGGCACGCTGATGGGGACCGTACCCAGGCGGTAGTAGAGGTCTTCGCGGAAGCGGCCCTGGGCGATGGCCTCCTGCAGATTGACGTTCGTGGCAGCCACGACGCGGACGTTGGTCTTCTGGACCTTCGACGATCCGACGCGGATGAACTCGCCCGTCTGCAGCACACGCAACAGCCGCGCCTGGGTCGGATGCGGCAGCTCGGCCACCTCGTCGAGGAAGATCGTGCCGCCGTCGGCCTCCTCGAAATAGCCCTTGCGGGCCTCGGTAGCGCCGGTGAAGGCCCCCTTCTCGTGGCCGAAAAGCTCGGAATCGATGGTTCCCTCGGGAATGGCCGCACAATTGACGGCGATGTACTTGTTGTGCTTGCGCGACGAATAGGCGTGAATGACCTGCGGAAAAAACTCCTTGCCCACACCGCTCTCGCCCGTGACGAGGACCGTCAGATCCGTCGGCGCCACACGCAAGGCAACCTCCAGCGCCCGGTCCAGAAGTTCCGAGGTTCCGATGATGCCGAAGCGCTGTTTAACACTTGTTATTTCTGTCATGGTTCAGGTCGTAAAGTCGATACGAAGGGCCGCATCGCCGGTCAGGCGTGCAGGCGGAGCGGATCCGAAGCCTCAAAACCGAGGCAGGCCGTCCCGTCGGCCGGCGTCTGCTCCCCGGCGGCTGCCTCGCCGCCCTCGGCCGGAGCATCGGCCGGATCGGTATAGTCCATCCACTCCGTCTCGGCCGCCTGTTCACGCGCCTCGCGCCAATAGCCGTAGAGGATGGCCGCTACGGCCAGCGCCGCAGCGATGATGGCGATCCAGATGAAGCGGTCGCCGCGCCGGCGGGGAACACGGTTCACGTAGGTGTAGGCATCGGTATTCTTCGGCGGCTTGCCGTAGCGCAACCCGCGGACCGAGGGATCGGGATTCATCTTCGCCGAAGGCGAGACATGCGGCTCGGTGAAGGCGCTCTTCATCGTCTCGGCCATGCGTCCGGCATCGAACTGCGGACGGCGCGACGGGTTCCGCTCCCCGTCCGGCTCCCCGTCCGTTCCTGCGGCAGCCTCCCCGCCGTCGTGCGACGAGGCAGAGGCTCCGGCGGACTCCCCGGCAGCGGCCGGCTCCGTGGCAGCGGCCGGAACAGCCGGACGCGGGTCATAGGTAAAGGCGATCGTTCCGTTCGCCCCGCCCTTCATCTCGCCCAGACCGGGCAGCGGGCACACCAGGCCGTGCTCGACGGCATGGCGCACCTCGAAGACGAAGCGGTCGATCTCGCCGGCGGCCTCCAACTCGTTGAGCCCACGGGCGCAAAGCAGCCCGCGCAGCACGCCGTCGTCGCGTTTGAGCAGTTCGGAAAAGAGCACCGCACGGCCGGGCTCCTTGACGATGAAGGCACCCAGCTGAGGGATGACGAGACGTTTGTGCGTCTCGAGATATTGCGTTATGACAGGTATCAGCACAGTCTAAATCTCCTTATTTTGTCAGGGTTCAAAATTACCGTTTTTCGCAGAAACGTCCAAATATTCGGCTTCCAAAAATCGTCCCGCCGCCCGCTTCCGCCGCCGCGGCACCCCCTCCGCACCGCCGGCCGGAGAGGCAGCGGCACGGGATGCCAAGTCCGGGTCGGCAGACGGGAAAAGGTTCGGAGCAGGCCGCAAAGGCGGCGCAACGGGGCCCAAAACGCACGGAATGGTAAAATTTAACGAAAATATCGCGGCAAAGAGTTGGTTATACGAAAAATATTCGCCTACTTTGCATCCCGAAAATCCGGAAAATCCGACCGAGCTACTTTTGCCTGTTTCCGTCCATGTAGCGAAGCCGGATTCCCGAAACCCACACGAACGAGCCATGAAAGACAAGTACATTGACCTGATCGAACAGTCGTTCGATTTCCCGCAGGACGAGTTCTCGGTCGAGGACAACGAGCTGCACTTCCACGACATTCCGCTCATGGAACTGATCAAGCAGTACGGCACGCCGCTCAAGATCACCTACCTGCCCAAGATCTCGCAACAGATCAACCGAGCCAAGCGCATGTTCAACGTGGCGATGGCCAAGGTCGATTACAAGGGCTCGTACAACTACTGCTACTGCACCAAGTCGAGCCACTTCTCGTTCGTGCTCGAGGAGGCGATGAAGAACGACATCCACCTCGAGACCTCGTCGGCCTACGACATCCACATCATCAACGCCCTCTACGACGGAGGCATCATCGACAAGGACCGCTACATCATCTGCAACGGATTCAAGCGCCCGCAGTATGTCGAGAACATCGCCCAGCTCGTAAACGACGGATTCACCAACACCATCCCCGTACTGGACAACAAGGAGGAGCTCGACCTGTTCGAGGACGCCTTCACCAAGAAGTGCAAGGTCGGCATCCGCATCGCCTGCGAGGAGGAGCCCAAGTTCGAGTTCTACACCTCGCGCCTCGGCATCCGCTACAACGACATCGTCGAGTTCTACAAGGCCAAGCTCAAGAACAGCAAGAAGTTCCAGCTCAAGATGCTCCACTTCTTCATCAACACCGGAATCAAGGACACGGCCTACTACTGGAACGAGCTTTCGAAGTGCATGAACGTCTACTGCGAGCTGAAGACCATCTGCCCCGAACTCGACAGCCTCAACATCGGCGGCGGATTCCCCATCAAGAACTCGCTCAACTTCGAATACGACTACGAGTACCTCACCGAGGAGATCGTGGCGCAGATCAAGAACATCTGCCAGCGCAACGGCATCGAGGAGCCGAACATCTTCACCGAGTTCGGATCGTTCACCGTGGGCGAAAGCGGCGCGGCGCTCTACTCGATCGTCAATCAGAAGCAGCAGAACGACCGCGAGAACTGGTACATGATCGACTCGTCGTTCATCACCACCCTGCCCGACACGTGGGGCATCAACCAGCGCTACATCATGCTGGCCATCAACAACTGGGACAAGGAGTACCAGCGCGTGCTGCTCGGCGGACTGACGTGCGACAGCGAGGACTTCTACAACTCGGAGTGCCACACCAACGCCATCTTCCTGCCCAAGCTCGAGAAGGGCAATCCGCAGTACATCGGATTCTTCCACACGGGCGCCTACCAGGAGTCGCTCGGCGGCTTCGGCGGCATCCAGCACTGCCTGATCCCCGCCCCGAAGCACGTGATCATCGACCGCGACAAGTCGGACAACGAATACTACACCCGCCTGTTCGCCAAGGAGCAGTCCTACCGCTCGATGCTCCGCATCCTCGGCTACTGATCCGGACGACGGCCCCATGCAGGACAACGGGCGCGGACCTTTGCGGTCCGCGCCCGTTTTTCGTTTGGCCGGAAGGAGCGGGTGCCGGTCTATTCGAAATCGCTCTGCTGCCGCTCCACCTCCCGCAGTTTCAGCGCGTTGAGTTCCCGGCGCAACGCCTCGACCTCCCGTTCCAGATCGCGGTCGGAGGGTTCCGGAGCCTCACTCCGCACCCCCTTCGCCGCCTCGGCCGCTTCGAGCTCCGACGGATCGGCAATCACTTCGTGATCCGCCGGGAAGGTCGGGATCTCCAACTCGGCTGCCAGGGGCGTATGCTTTCCCTGAAAGACGACCCGGGCCCGGACACGGATCGTTCCCGGAGTCGTCGTGGCGCGCACGAGCACGGGGGCCGTACCCCAGCTGATCCGCCGGGGATTGGTGAAGGTCCCTTCCGAAGCGACCAGCTCGCCCGGACCTTCGATCTCGAAGAGCACCTCGCAGTCGTTCAGACGCTTGATCGTCCCGTTCTCATCCGCCACGGCGGCTACGACCGTCATCAGGTCCGAACCGTCGGCCGTCATCCCTGCCTGCCCGTCATCGGCCCACAGCAGCAGCTTCGCGGGACGCCGCGCCGGCATGACCTTGTGCGTCGCCACGACCCGGCCGTCCACAAGCCCCTCGGCCAGCAGATAGGAGTCGCCCTGACGCCCCTCGCGCGAAAGCTCCTTGTCGCGCATCACATCGAAGACCCCCTCGAACAGGATCACCGGAGAGGGCATGCCGCCCGCCTCGGGCGACTTGCGGTAGACGCGCTGCTCCCCATCCCTGCAGCAGGTCAGGCGCACCTCGTCGCAATTGCTGTAGACCGTCACGTCGGCCGGCGAGAAGGGGGTCATGGCATGGGCGATGTAGACCATCGGGCCGCTTCCGGCAATCAGTTCCGGATTGGGCTGCACCGGCCGCTGCGCGCAGAACATGTAGTAGGAGTATTTCGGCTGCCGGAAGGCATCCATGATGCCGCCGTAGAAGGGATCGGGATCGTAGCCCCGCTGGTGGTCGAACGAGTGCCAGAGACACCCGCCCACATGCTGGCGCGGCGTCCGCCACAAGGCATCGTAGCACGTATACTGATAGTCCGGGCGGGCATATCCCTTGGCCTGGACGAGCATCGGCACCTCGCCCCACCCGCGGTTCACGCGGCTCGGCGAATTGTGCGAGTTCCAGTCATCGACGTTGTCCCCCCACTCGCGGGTGAAATAGCACACCTTCGGATCCGGTTCCCGAGTGTTGGACACCCCGTCGCCTCCGTTGAGCGGATGGGTGAACTGCACGGGGAAGTGTTCGGCGCCGCGGGCCGCGGCATCGCAACCCGCATAACAGTAGGGATAGGGATACTCCTCATGCAGGATCCGCACGACATTCGCGGCGAAATCCTCCGGATACCACGTCTCGTTGAGAATCGGCTCCCAAAGCCACACCGAGGGGTGGTTGCGGTCGCGGCGCACCATGTTGCGGATGTCGGAATAGACCCGCTCGGCAAAGACCCGATCGTCGTTCCAGAACTGCCAGCCCGGGGTATTGACGATCACGAAAAGCCCCAACTCGTCGCAGGCGTCCATGAAGGCCGGATCCTGCGGATAGTGGGCGTTGCGGATCACGCGCAGACCGGCATCGCGCAACTTCCTGGCATCCAGCCAGTGGAGGCTGTTCGACAGGGCATTGCCCACGACGGCGAAGTCCTGATGGCGGTTGGCACCGATCAGCGGCCACGGATAGGGCCTGCCGTTGAGCCAGAACCCCTCCTTGCCCCGGAACTCGATGCTGCGGATACCGATCCGGCGGCAATAGCCATCGACCACATCGCCCTGCTGGTCCTTCACGTAGACATGCAGCTTGTAGAGGTAGGGCGTATCGGGCGACCAGAGGCGGGGCTGCGAGAGGGTCACGCGGGCCTCGGCCCGCCTGGCCGCCCCGTTGGTCACCGAGAGCCGCTCTTCGGCCGAGGCGGCCAGCTGTCCCTCCCGGTCGTAGAGTTCATAGACGACCCGTCCCCGGAACGACCGGCCCGAAAGGTTGCGCACGTGTGCAGCCATCCGCACCCTGGCCGAGGTCTCCGACACGTCGTCGTAGGAGACGAAGAGCCCGCCCCCGGCCTCCTGATCCTCGTAGTTGGGATCGGTGATGAAGACCCGGTTGTGGGCGATGAGCCAGCAGTCGCGGTAGATGCCGCCGAAGTAGGCGAAATCCAGCGCATCCTGCGGTTTGCCGGGCGGGAACATCGGATCGTCGCTGTTGTCCGCACGCACGGCGATGACATTGTCCCCGCCGTACTCGACGGCGGGCGAGATATCGACCACAACCGGCAGGTAGCCTCCGTAGTGCCGGGCGAGGCAGTGTCCATTGACCCACACCTCCGATTTGCCCATGATGGCCTCGAAATGGAGGAACAGCCGCTTGCCCCGCCACTCCTCGCGGGGCGTGAAGTGTTTGCGGTACCACACCTCGCCCTGATAATTGACGCAGCCGCTGGCTTCGGTCGGCAGGTATTCGATCCCGTCGGGGAGCGAGACGAGCGGCCAGGCCCGATCGTCGAAATCGCGCTGTCCGGCCCCCTCGGCCGCCCCGCGGTGGAAACGCCATGCCGGGTTCATGCTATAGACCGTGCGCCCCGTGCCGGGAAGTTCGTAGAACCCCGCCGTGGAGAACTGCGGCCGGTAAGCCGCGACGGCCGACGAATCGGCCCCGGGGAGCGACTGTGCCGCAGCAAGGCCCGGGAACGACAGACAGGCGGCGGCCACAAGGGAACGAAGGATGGATCGCATATGGATGATATTGTTGTTTGCCACGCAGTTGCAGGACCGGCAGGAGATACGGGAGCGACCGCTGCCGGGCGGATCGGACAATCCCGAAGAGCAATTGCCGGCCGGAAGACAAATATAGTGAAAAACAGCCAATCAGGCAACCGCCGGAACGGAATCGGTCGCATCGGCACGAACCCGGCCGCAAAAATGGCATCCGACCGAAGGAAAATCGACCGCACGGAGGAGCTTTCCGCCCGCAGGGAGACAGAGAGCGGGAAAAATTTTCTTACCTTTGGTCCCGAATCCCCAAGACCGAGCCGATGGAGCAAACGTACGGAATGAGATATTGGATGACAGTGCTTGCCCTGCTGTCGGCATTGTGGACATCGCCCGCTCCACTGACGGCGGACAGGAGGGTGACGGGATCCGCCCAGACATACGGCCCGACTCCCTGCTTCGGTCGGGAATCGGCGGCGGATCTCCGGCAGACGGCCGACACGACCGCCCTCCGTGATACGCTGCGCGGCACCGGGACCGCCCGTCCGGGGCGTCTGGCCCGCACCGCCGGGCAGGAGCGGCAGCCGGACTTCGCCGGTCCGAAACGCCGCAGGCTCCAGCACCGCCTCGGCGCCGAATTCCGCCCCGAATACATCTTCCCGACCAACCCCTTCCTCGACGGGGTGAACTCGCTGATGCGGCCCATGGACCTCTCGCTCGCCGCCCACCTCAAATACTCGTTCCAGTTCCGTCCCGGCTCCTATGCCGACCGCATCTACGGCGGCGTATACCAGGGCATCGGCGCGGCCTACTACGACTTCGCCAACCCGCTCGAACTGGGCAATCCCGTGGCAATCTACCTCTTCCAGGGGGCGCGCATCGCCCGCCTCTCACGCCGGCTCTCGCTCAACTACGAGTGGAACTTCGGCCTCTCGTTCGGCTGGAAGCCCTACGACCGGGAGAACAACGCGCTCAACACGATGATGGGCTCGCGGCTCAACGCCCTGCTCAACGTCAGCTTCTACCTGCGCTGGATGCTCACGCACGAACTCGACCTGACCTTCGGACCCACGCTCACCCACTTCTCCAACGGCAACACCACGATTCCCAACGCCGGGCTCAACTCCGCCGGACTGCAGGCCGGACTGACCTGCAACTTCGGACGCACGGCCGCCGAGGCCCGCGTCGCACGCCGCATCGACGGCCCCGACTTCCGCCCCCACATGACCTACGACCTGGTGCTCTTCGGGTCGTGGCGCCGCAAGGGCGTCGCGTTCGACGGCAACCAGTACGCATCGCCCGACGCCTACACGGTGCTGGGCCTGAACTTCGCGGCCATGTACAACTTCGGCTACAAGTTCCGTGCGGGTCTCTCGCTCGACGGCGTCTACGACGGCAGCGCCAACGTCTACATCCCCGACCGGATCACCGCCGTGGGCGGCTCGCCCGACCTGGAGTTCGTAAAACCGGGGATCGACCGCCAGCTGGCCCTCGGCCTCTCGGCCCGCGCCGAGTTCGTCATGCCCTACTTCACCATCGGGATCGGACTGGGCAGGAACATATTGCACAAGGGCGGCGACATGGACTACTTCTACCAGACACTCGCCCTGAAGGTGGGCGTCACCCGCAACTCGTTCGTGCACATCGGCTACTCGCTGAGCGATTTCCACATGCCCAACTTCCTGATGCTCGGTGTGGGCTGGAGGTTCAACAACCGGTCGCCGCACCACTACTGATTTTCCGGCCGTTTTCCGCCGGGGCGCGCTTTTCGATTTGGCAGTGCACGCCCTTTGCACTACCTTTGCAGCGGATAGACATGCCCCACGGCACAAAACCCTATACCCATGCAGATCAACAAGGCAGAATTCCGCTGCAGCTCCGAGCGCATCACGCAGGTCCCGAAAGACAACCTGCGCGACATCGCCTTCATCGGCCGCAGCAACGTCGGCAAATCGTCGCTCATCAACATGCTCACCGGCCGCAACGGGCTGGCCAAGGTCTCGGGAACTCCGGGCAAAACCCGGCTGATCAACCACTTCCGCATCGACGACGCGTGGTATCTCGTGGATCTGCCCGGTTACGGCTACGCCCGCACGTCGAAGGCCGTGCGGGGCGAGTTCTCGAAGCTCATCACCGACTACGTGCTCCGCTGCGAGAAGCTCCACTTCCTCTTCGTGCTGGTCGATATCCGCCTCGAACCCCAGAAAATCGACCTGCGCTTCATCGAGATGCTCGGCACGAACGGCGTCCCGTTCGGCATCGTCTTCACCAAGGCCGACAAGCTATCGAAAGCTCAATGCGAAAAGAGCATCGAGTGCTACCGCCGGACGCTCACCGAGACGTGGGAGGAGCTGCCCCCGATGTTCGTCTCATCGTCGGAGCGCGGCACGGGGCGCGACGAAATACTCGATTTCATCGGCGAATGCCTCAAAGTTTGACCGAATGTTGAAAAATCGAACCCGAAAAGGCTCGGTTTTTCAACGCAATGTCCTATATTTGCACCATCAAAATCCTTCGTAACCTATGGCTATCCACAAAATCAAGATCTTCGCGGGTCGCGGTTCCGAGTACCTCGCCCAGAAGATCGCCGCAAGTTTCGGCACGACGCTCGGACAATCCGAGGTCCTGCGTTTCAGCGACGGCGAGTTCCAGCCCTGCTACAACGAGTCGATCCGTGGCTGTACGGTATTCATCATCCAATCGACGTTCCCGCCCTCGGACAACCTCATGGAGCTGCTGATGATGATCGACGCCGCACGCCGTGCTTCGGCCTACAAGGTCGTGGCCGTAATGCCCTACTTCGGCTGGGCGCGTCAGGACCGCAAGGACCGTCCCCGCGTACCGATCGGGGCCAAGCTGGTGGCCAACCTGCTCATGGCCGCAGGCGTGGACCGTGTGATGACCATGGACCTGCACGCCGACCAGATTCAGGGTTTCTTCGACATTCCCGTGGATGCACTCTATGCCAGCGGCATCTTCGTACCCTATATCGAAAGCCTCCACATCGAGGATCTCTCGATCGCCGCACCCGACATGGGCGGCGCCAAGCGTGCCAACACCTATGCCAAGCACCTCGGCACGCCGATCATCATCTCGCACAAGGAGCGCGCGAAGGCCAACGTCGTGGGCAAGATGACGGCCATCGGCGAGGTCGAAGGACGCAACGTCCTGATCGTCGATGACATGATCGACACGGCCGGCACGATCTGCATGGCCGCCGACATGCTCATGGCCCGCGGCGCGAAGAGCGTGCGCGCGGCGATCACCCACCCCGTGCTCTCGGGCCCGGCCTACGAGCGCATCAACGACAGCGCCCTCGAGGAGGTGATCGTGACCGACACGATTCCGCTCAACCCCAACAAGGACCTGCACAAGTTCACGGTGCTCTCCGTCGCCGACATCTTTGCCGACGTCATCGAGCGTGTGCACAACTACAAGGAGATCTCGTCGATCTTCTTCAAGTAGGAAACCCGGACAGGGCAGAAAAGAGGCGGCCGCCCCCGGATCGGGTGCGGCCGCCTTTCACTTGAAAGGCCGTCAGTCGGCCTTGCGGTAAGAGGAGCGTTCGAAATATTCGTAACCCGGTTCGCTGTAACGCATCTCGATAACCAGATCCGTAGAGGAGAGGGTACGGATCGTCGCACCGAGGGTCTCACCGTCTGAGGTCACATAGATTCTGTTACCCTGAATGCGCCACGTGCCGCTGTCTCCCGTTGTGCCCGAAGACCCCTCCACATATGTTCCGTCGGTGTTGAAAATCACATAGTCACCGGCCATCTCGGACGGGCCGTAGTTCCACTCGTAGGGCTCTTCACCCTCCTCCTTTTCATAGCCGGAGAAGGAGGTGGCCTCCCAGCGGCCGTAAATCAGCGATACGTCGCCGATCTTGTCGTCGTTGCACGAAGGAAGGCACCATACGCAGGCCACGGCAACGCATGCACAGAGCACGCTCCGCCGGAGCGCACGCATCCAATTGTTCAAATGTTTCATAACGTTATGCTTGATTGTTGGGTTAAATGGATCTGCAAAACGGGAAACGGCCCGTCCGTCACAAGGCGGGCCATGCAGCAGAGAGACATGCACGCGGCCGGGTTGCGGCCGGGCATGCAGCGGCTCACTTGAGCGGCGAATCGGGCTCGCGGGCCATCACCAGGTAGAACATCCGATCGAGGAAGGCCGGGGCGAATTTCTTGACGAAGTGCGTGGCGCGTCCCTCGATCTCCATCAGGCAGAGCCGCTTGGGGCGCAGGATGCCCTTCGCCACAATCCGTGCCACCTGCTCGGCGGTCATCATCTTCGACTCGTCGCGCGGCGTCTCGCCCTGCTGCGATCCGTCGGCCGTGAGGGCCGAGAAGCGGACGTTCGAAGCCGTGAATCCCGGGCAGGCGATCATCACGTGCAGCCCCTTCTTGAGGTTCTCGATGCGCAGCGTCTCGAGAAAGCCCGTCATGGCGTACTTCGAGGCCGAGTAGCCCGTGCGCCCGGGAAGCCC
>ERZ1027076.618-NODE-618-length-12940-cov-4.641366_pt1 | contig 12940 bp, 9 predicted proteins | sample MGYA00519416_ERZ1027076 | MGnify/ENA primary metagenome ERZ1027076 (study PRJEB26926, sample SAMN06164525) | human gut metagenome | biome: ENVO:00009003; feature: ENVO:2100002; material: ENVO:00002003 | host: Homo sapiens | place: USA | collected 2012 ... | reverse complement strand
TACACCTATTAAGTCGTCGGCAGCGTCAGATGTGTATAAGAGACAGAGTGGCAAATGGGCAACAGCGGTAGCAGAGATTAATGCGATTTCTATTATTAAATAACAGAAAAAACGATTACCATGAAAAAATACATTTATATACTTTTGACGTTCTGTCTGTTAATCTCCTGTATGGAAGATCCGACGGCAGGTGTGGTCGTTCCTAAATATACTCCGTCTACCGAGAATCCGGGAGGTCCGGGTGAAGAACCGGGTGATGGGCTGATAGATCCGGCAGAACCGCTGGACAGGGGATTTATGCATCTGAAAGGTCGTGAACTGAAATCCCTGAATTCTATTTCCATCACAGGACTGAATGATGGCGAGAAAGTAATTCTTTCCACTTTGGCAGGGCTTGCGGCAAGAGTGACGGGCGATCAGGTTTATATCAATGAAGGAGGTCCTTCTTCCGTATGGTTGAAGCAGATGCAGAATAAGTACGGAATTCCGGTAAATACTTATAATGCTTTGGCTCCGTTGGTACAGCATTATGTAGAAACCGGAGTGATCAAGGGGTATATTGTCTATACGCCTTATTCGGAAGGACAATCTCATTCGATCAATGTAGCTACTTCTTTATGTGGGTTGCTTCGGGGGATTGCGGTACCGGAATCTCTTGTCGATAAGGTAAAGGCAATGGGAGTGACAACCGAACTTATGGACGTAAGGTCTTATGATGAGAAGTGGTTGTACGAGAATTATAAAGACCAGTTGGACAAGAGTCTTGCAGCCGATATGAAACCGGAAATCTTCCATCACCTGCGCGATTATATCACAATGACCAATGCTTTTGCTTTTTATGACTACAATGCGCGCAGGGATTGGTCATGGCGTACTTCTATACTGAAAGATCTGGATAAAGGAGCTTATTGTTTCGGTTATTATGATCTGGATGAATGGGGCATGGTGAATAATGCTTCTCAATTGGGTGTTTCTATGTTGCCGACCGATCAGGCGGCTAATCTGGCCACGTTGAGTAGTATATATGATACAACAGGACTGAAACAGCGTCCGGCAACTAAAGAAGTGGTTACCGAAGAGAATGTGCACTATGTGACATTCCTCGTCAGTGACGGTGATAATATTGCGTTTAACCTTTGGGGGCAACAAGGATACATGGATCATGACCTGCACGGTCAATTCCCACTCGGATATACCATTTCACCTTCTCTGTACGATTTGGCTCCGGCTGCTTTACGCTGGTACTATGAGAATAGCAAAGAAGGCGATTACTTTGTAGCGGGTCCGAGTGGCAGCAGCTATATATTCCCGAGTAAGATGTCGGATGCCGACCTGGACGATTATCTGGCTAAGTTGAATGAGTATGTCGATAAGTCAGGCTTGAATATCTGTAATATTCTGGATCAGAAGATTATGGATAATCCGAAAGTTTACAATAAGTATCTGGCTCAGCCTAATATCGATGCGATTTTCTACACAGGATATGGAGAAAAAGGGGATGGAAGAATCAAATTTTCGGATAATGGCAAGCCGGTGATTGAGCAGAGAAGCGTATTATGGGAAGGCATCGACGGTGGCTCGAACAGAGGTGAAGAATCGACTGTCATTTCTCAGATCAATAGCCGCTCTGCCAATCCGCATAGTGCCGACGGATATACTTTTGTATTTGTACATTGCTGGACAAAGAACCAGCAAAGTATCAAAACCGTCATTGATGGATTGAATGACAATGTGCGTGTTGTTCCGGTCGATCAATTCGTGCAGCTGGTGAAACAAAATCTGGGTCCTAAATAAACGAATATACTCGTAAGTTATTTATTATGAACATAAAAGTATTAGTTGCATCGGCAGTTGCTGCATTCAGTTCTCTGCCGGTCATAGCTCAACAAGCACCAGCTCCTTGCGGGTTGGTTCCGAGTGCCCGTCAACTTGAATGGTACAATCGGGAGATGATTGCTTTCTTTCATTTTGGAATCAATACATTTGAAGAATATGTGAATGAAGGTGACGGGAAGGCAAGTACGGCAATTTTCAATCCCACAGCCCTGGATTGCAGGCAGTGGATGCAGACATTAAAAGCAGCGGGGATTCCCGCTGCTATTCTGACTGCCAAGCATGCCGACGGATTTTGCTTGTGGCCTAGCAAGTACACAGATTATAGTGTGAAGAATGCAGCGTGGAAGAACGGTAAAGGAGATGTAGTCCGCGAGTTTGTCGATGCTTGTGAAGAGTATGGATTGAAGGCAGGAATCTATCTGGGACCTCATGACCGTCACGAACACCTTTCACCTTTATATACGACCGAACGCTACAAGGAATATTATGCCCACCAGCTTGGCGAACTGATGAGTGATTACGGTAAGATATGGGAAACATGGTGGGACGGCGCGGGAGCCGACGAATTGACAACGCCTGTTTATCGTCATTGGTATAAGATTGTCCGTGAAAAACAGCCGGATTGCGTTATCTTCGGTACAAAGAATTCTTATCCGTTTGCTGATGTCCGTTGGATGGGGAATGAAGCGGGAGAAGCGGGTGATCCTTGTTGGGCGACGACTGACTCAGTAGCTATTCGTGATGAAGCTCAGTATTACAAAGGTTTGAATGAGGGTATGCTGGATGGTGATGCGTATATTCCGGCAGAAACAGATGTTTCAATACGTCCCAGCTGGTTCTATCATGCCGAAGAGGATAGCCGTGTGAAGAGTGTCCGTGAACTTTGGGATATCTACTGTACCTCCGTGGGGCGTAATAGTGTATTGCTTCTGAATTTCCCGCCCGACAGACGTGGTTTGATTCATTCGACCGATTCGCTGCACGCCGCCTTGTTAAAACAGGGGATTGATGAGACTTTCAGTACGAATCTGTTGAGAGGAGCCAAAGTGAAAGCGACCAATGTACGGGGTGCAAAGTATAGTCCGGAAAAAATGCTGGACAATGAGAAAAACACTTATTTTGCCGGAAAAGACGGAGAGGTAAAAGCGGATATAATTTTTACCTTGCCCAAAACTATTGAGTTTGATTGTCTGATGATCGAAGAAGTTATCGAATTGGGACATCGGACGACGAAGTGGAGTGTGGAGTACACTGTTGATGGCAAAAACTGGATCACCATTCCGGAGGCGACGGACAAGCAGGCCATTGGTCATAAATGGATTGTACGTCTGGCACCGGTGAAAGCAAAGCAGGTACGTTTGCGTATTCAGGACGGTAAGGCTTGTCCGGCTATCCATACTTTTGGCGTATATAAACAGTCACCGGTTTTCAAATTATAATATAAATTAGACTACTAAATGATGCAACGATTAAAAATCTTGGGAAGTGCATTGATTGCACTGTCGTTTTCCGCCTCTGCGGTTGTGGCGCAGCAGTTTGATCCGAAGCAAGGATATGAAATCCATACGGTCAACGGATTAGTGCTGGACAATCAGGAGAGTCTGGATACGAATACGAAAATATTTATCAGTAAGCGGGAGGCAGACAAAGAATCGCAGGTCTGGAACCTGATTCCATGTGAACAAGAGGGATGCTATACGATAACCAGTCCCTTGACTCAGATGAATATAGATAATAGTGGTAAAGGAAAAGTAGAATGTTCCGTGATTCAATGGTCGGCAGACCCTAAAAATCCGAACCAGCAATGGAAAATAACGGCTTTGCCGAATGGGAATTACGTATTAACCAATGTCGGGACTGGCTATAACTTAGGATTTCCTGATGCCGGACTGGTCGGAGAACCTGTCTTTCAGTTAGAACCGGAAGCTTCGAAAAGTAACCAGCAGTGGCAGATACGGAAATCGAACCTGAAAGTAGTGGCGGAAGCCCTGAAAACAACGAGTCATAATGACTGGGAGAATGAACGTATCTATGCAATCAATAAAGAAGAAGGCAGGGCTACATTTATTCCGTTCGCCAATTCGGAAGAGATGAAGGCGGATCCCACTTATACCCGTCCTTGGGAGCGTACCCGCTCTTCCCGTTATCTGCTGTTGAATGGAAACTGGAAGTTTAACTGGGTGAAGCAACCTTCGGAACGTCCGGTGGATTTCTATAAAACGAGTTATGATGTTTCCGGCTGGAAAGAGATTCCTGTTCCCTCCAACTGGGAGATGCACGGATATGGTACACCTATTTATACCAATATTACTTATCCCATCCGCAACAATCCTCCTTTTATACAGGGACAGCGTGGATATACTGTAGAGAAAGAACCGAATGCGGTAGGATCTTATCGCCGTGAGTTTACTCTTCCTGCGGACTGGAAAGACAAAGAAGTCTTTATCCATTTCGATGGAATTTATAGTGCAGCTTATGTATGGATCAACGGTAAGAAAGTCGGTTATTCGCAAGGTTCCAGTAATGATGCAGAATTTCGTATCACTCCTTACGTCAAAGCGGGTAAGAATACAGTTGCCGTGGAAGTTTACCGCTGGTGTGACGGCAGTTTCCTCGAAGATCAGGATATGTTCCGTTTAAGTGGTATTCATCGGGATGTTTATCTGGTAGCCAGTCCGAAAGTCCGTCTACGTGACATTCACCTGACTTCTCAGATCAGCGACCGTCTGGATAAAGCGGAACTGAAAGTGAAAACGGATGTGCATAATTACGGAAAGAAAGTACAGGAAGCAGCCGTACGTGTCTCTTTACTGAATCCGGAAGGAAAGCCTGTGAGTTCGTTTACCATACCTGCCGGAAAGATAACCGGCGGACAGGAAAACATCTGTGAAGGTACGACTACGATTCGCGACCCTCGGTTATGGAGTGCTGAAACTCCTTCTCTGTATACCGTCCAACTGGAACTGCTTGATGCCGCAGGCAATGTGCTTGAAGCGACGAGCCAGCAATATGGCTTCCGTAAGATAGAGATCCGGAATAACAAGGTGTATATCAATAATGCATTGATCCTTTTTAAAGGAGCCAACCGTCACGACATACATCCGCAGTTTGGAAAAGCCGTTCCGGTGGAAAGCATGATAGAGGACATTCTTCTCTTTAAACGTTTCAACCTCAACACGATTCGTACCAGTCATTATCCGAACGATCCGAAGATGTATGCGCTGTATGATTATTATGGCTTGTACGTCATGGATGAGGCCGATATAGAGTGTCACGGCAATATGTCGCTGTCAAACCGTGAAAGTTGGGAAGGAGCTTATGTTGACCGGATGGTGCGTATGGTGGAGCGGGATAAGAATCATCCTTCGGTCATTTTCTGGTCAATGGGCAACGAATCCGGCGGCGGGCGTAACTTTGAGGCTACCTACCGGGCTGCCAAAGCGATAGACGGCCGTTATATCCATTATGAAGGAATGAACGATGTGGCCGATATGGATTCCCGTATGTATCCTTCGATTGAAAGTATGATCGAACAGGACGAGCAACCCCGTCACAAGCCTTATTTCCTTTGTGAATATGCTCATGCGATGGGCAACGCCATCGGTAATCTGGAAGAATACTGGGATTATATCGAATACCATTCGAAACGTATGATCGGAGGATGCATCTGGGACTGGGTGGATCAGGGCATTAATATGCCCGGACAGCCTACCGATCATTATTATTTCGGAGGCAGCTTCGGTGATCGCCCTAACGACAATGATTTCTGTTGTAACGGGATTGTGACGGCTGACCGTCAGGTTACTCCTAAGTTGTGGGAAGTGAAGAAAGTCTACCAATATATCACATTGGAACCGAATGCTGAAAACAGTATCGGTGTTCGTAACCGCTATGCTTTCCTGAATCTGCATGATTTTAATCTCCGCTATGTGATTTTGAAAGATGGTGTGCCGGTAGCGGAAGAAGAGTTCAGCCTGCCTGATGGTAAGCCGGGAGAGCATCGTGCGGTGCAGATACCTTATTCCCGCTATTTAACTCCAGAGGGTGAATATTACTTGAACCTTGAAGTAAAACTAAAGAAGGATTGCGTATGGGCAAAAGCCGGACATATCGTAGCTACGGAACAACTTCTGCTTCAGAAATCTCCGAATACCGGGCTACAGCCGGTGGTAGTTTCCGCCTCATCCAAATAATCTCCGTTTAAAGTGGTGGAAGAGGAGAAGCGTTATTTATTCTTCCGCAGTCCCGGTGTAGAAATCACCTTTGATAAGAAAGAAGGCAAGCTGACCGGTGTGCGTTATAATGGTGATAATATGCTTCATCTGCGTGAGGGATGGTCGCTGAATACGTTCCGTTTTATCAATAACGATGTGCGTAAGTGGCAGGATACCCAAACGGAAGTAATCAGTTTCGACTGGAAATGGTCAGGAGATAATCAGTCGGCAATTGTAACGATTCAGTTGCAGGAAACCGTCGGAGATGTGAAAGTGCCTTATACATTGATTTACCGTTTGTATGGTAATGGTGAAATAGATGTGGATGCTTCTTTTACAACGAATGATGACTTTAATCTTCCCCGTTTGTCGTTGCAGGCTTTCTTTAATCCTTCATTGGAGCAGTTGGAATGGTATGGTCGCGGTCCGATAGAAAATTATCGTGACCGTAAGAATGCGGCGTATTTTGGTAGATACCAGTCTGCTGTCAATGATATGAAAGAGAGTTATGCTCGTTCTCAGACGATGGGCGGGCGTTGTGATACCCGCTGGCTGACTTTGACTAATAAAGCAGGTAAAGGAATCAAGATTACTGCTGCCGATACATTTGATTTCAGTGCTTTGCACTATACGGATAAGGACTTGTTTGAAATCAAGTACGGTCATGCCTTGCCTGATATTTATCGTGCGGAGGTGGTGCTGAATCTGGATTGCATACAGCGTGGTTTGGGTAATGCCAGTTGCGGACCGGGTCCCCGTCCCGCCTATGAAATTCAGAAGAATACAGTTTATAAATATGCTTTTCGTATGTCTCCTTTTTCAAAATAAGGAAAGATTGACAGGATAACAAGGTCTTAATAGTTTGTAGAAAGAGTGAGCAGCCAAATCTTATAAAAGATGGCAACTGCTTACTCTTTTTTTGTATTTAAGGATAGATTCTGTGTTCTTTTCGTACTTTTGCAACATAGACTCTAAATTATATACCACGATGAAACAAAGTAAGTTATTGTTTGCCCTAATGGGAATATGTCTTTTACTTGGATTTAGTTCTTGTGAGGGAGAAGATAAGAGCGTATTCGGTGATGATTTCGAAATTCCCGAATTGACGGATGCGAATACTATTCAGTTTACAGTAGATGCTACTGGTGAATGGAAAATGCTGCAAATAATTGGTGGTGGAGGAAGAATGGCTGTCGAATGGGGGGATGGGCGACTACAAAAAGTCGAAAATACAGATGCTAACCCGGTAGTACATTATAAATACGGTAATAGTAGAACATATCGAGTGAGAATATGGGCAGAAGAATTGGACTTTTGCAGTGTCGGAGATGAAATACCTCCTTTGAGTAATCTTCGATTAGGGTATTTACCAAGGATGAAAACTCTGAATCTTAATAGCTTTTTGGATACTCCGGAATTAGATTTGAGTACTTCTTGTCCCAATGTAGAAACTATTAACATAGGAAATTGGGCTGATTTGGAGCGGATAGATTTGAACCAGTGCGTGAAAATTCAAACAATAGACGTTTATTCTAATCCTAAATTGAAATTGCTTAAGTTGGGACAACTTCCTGCATTGAGATCATTAAAGTGTATTTTTAATGATGCGTTGACTTCTCTTTCCTTCAAAGGTGTAACTAACTTGAGTGATGTGCAATGTGGTTCTAATTCGCAATTGTCGATAATTGAGACAGATGGAAAGGTAAACGTGAGAGATTTGTCAATAAGTGATTGCGCTTTCCAATCCTTAGAATTTATCAATAGCTTTCCTTTATTACAAAAGTTGGAGTGTAGCTCTAATTATTTGACTACTTTGGATATATCGGAGCTTTCATTCTTACAATCTATTGATTGCAGTGCTAACAGAAATTTGGTTCATCTACAAATACCAGAACAGAATCCGATTCATCCAATTTTGCAGGATTTAGATTGTAGCTTTTGCTCTTTGAATGAGGAAGAACTGAATGCAATCTTTAGTACGTTACCTGTCGCCCCAAATCCTTATCCTGAATATCCTAGTAGTTATGGTGTTACCTTTAATGGTAACCCGGGAGCAGGAAATTGTAATTGGAAGCTTATTGAAGATAAAGGATGGAACATCATTGTGAAGTCGGAAGATTTGATTAATAGATAATTGTGAGTTATTTTGTGTCTACTTTAAATCATGTGTATTATGAAAAAGCAGGTTTTACTTTTTTCCTTTTTATGTAGCGTAACATTATTCGTGTCTGCACAGTCTCCCGAAGAAAAGGGCTTGAACACGATCAATCGTTCTTCTGCCGAAGCGACTATCGGCTTCCTTGCAAGTGACGAATTGCAGGGACGTGAAGCCGGATTCCACGGTTCGTACGTCTCCTCCGAGTATATAGCATCTATCTTGCAATGGATGGGAATCCAACCTCTGAACGAAAGCTACTTCCAGCCTTTTGATGCTTACCGCAAAGAGCGTCAGAAGAAAGGATGTCTGGAAGTTCATCCGGATTCTATTACGAAGCTGAAACAGGAAGTTCATCAAAAACTATCTATGAGGAATGTACTGGGAATGATTCCCGGTAAGAATACGAAGGAATATGTCATCGTAGGCGCTCACTTTGACCATTTGGGGATAGACCCGGCGCTTGACGGAGATCAGATTTATAATGGAGCGGATGACAATGCTTCCGGTGTTTCGGCTGTATTGCAGATTGCCCGGGCATTTCTTGCAAGCGGACAACAACCGGAGCGAAATGTAATCTTTGCCTTTTGGGACGGAGAAGAAAAGGGATTGCTCGGCTCTAAATATTTTGTACAGACTTGCCCTTTTGTTTCGCAGATCAAGGGATATCTCAACTTTGATATGATAGGTCGCAACAATAAACCGGAACAACCGAAACATGTCGTCTATTTCTATACAGCTGCTCATCCTTCTTTTGGAGACTGGCTGAAAAAGGATATTAAGAAGTATGGTTTACAGTTGGAACCGGACTATCGTGCCTGGGATAATCCGGTAGGGGGCAGCGACAATGGAACGTTTGCCAAAGCAGGTATTCCTATTATCTGGTATCATACGGACGGACATCCCGATTATCACCAGCCATCCGACCATGCCGACCGGTTAAACTGGGATAAGATCGTGGAAATCACCAAGGCTTCTTTTCTTAATATGTGGAAGATGGCCAATGAAGCTTCATGGTAACTCAGCCTTACTGAAAGGCAGTTTTACATCTTGCAATAAAGGGCGGAAGGAATCAGTTTGAATAACCATGCCACATATTTCCATCTTTTGGAGATAAAGGCGACTTTTTTCCTGTCTGATATAGCCTTTTTGATTTGTTTTACGGCTTTATCGACAGGAGTAACCCAAAACAATCCTTCTCCTTTCGCCATTGCTGTATCTACAAATCCCGGGCGGATGTCAGTAGTGTAGACAGCAAAGGGTAGCTTTGCCGCCTTTTGCCGAAGTCCCTCCATGTAATTGATTTGATAGGCTTTTGAAGCATTATAAGCCGGTGCTACACCGCTGCCGTGTGTCCCGCCTACTGAGGAAATGTTAATCAGATGTCCGCCTTTCTGCTGTTCAAAGTACCGGAATCCCCAGTCGGCGATATTGGTGAATCCCACTACATTGGTCAATAAGGTCGGTTCTTCAAGCTGATAAGAGAGCTGCGGATTCAGTTCCCCCGTTCCGGCACAGATAATCAGTATATCCATGCCTCCCATTTCTTGTACAAGCGTTTCCAGCGATGAAAGGGTCGTTTCTGTGTGAGTGATGTCACATACCTGATAGAATAGTTTATCTTTATCTTGTGCGCAAATCTCTTTTAATAGATTCTCACGGCGACCGGTGATGCCGATAAGGCAGTCTTCACGGGCATACTGTTCTGCCAATCCACGACCGATGCCGGAGGTTGCGCCTACAATTATTATTTTCTTCATGAATTTAAATAGACTATGTTTGCCTGCAAAGGTAGGAGAGGAGTCTGAATAAAATCTTGATTGAAATCAAGAATTTACTTCCGAACTACTTTTCTCCGGATGCGGCTCAACGTTTCCGGACGAATAAGTAGATAGGAGGCGAGTTCTTTTAAAGTAATCAGTTTCAGCAGGTCGGGACAGCGGTTGATAATATCCAGATAACGTTCTTCCGGTGTCAGACTGTACATGGAGATCATCCGGTCATATATTTCCCACAGAAGGGTTTCCGCAATCCGGCGTCCCAGTTTTTGGTGGTCGTTGTTAATGTCGTAGAAATCTGCCAGTTGGGAATGGTTGATCACATACACCGTACAGTCGCATAACGCTTGAATATCGACATTTGATTGGTCCTGCAACTGGAAAGCCGGATAATTCCCGACAAAAGAATGGTCGAACGTATATCCGACAATACTGCTTTCGCCCAGGCTGTTGACGCAACAATAGCGGAAAGAGCCGGAAACAACAAATCCCATGATCTTACAGGCTTCTCCTTGCCGTACAAAGTACTCTCCTTTTTTATAAGAAGTCTCTTTTCCCTGCTGTAATGTAAAATCTACAATAGGGGAATAGTTGATATGGGAAGTATATTTATTGAAATCCTCCACAGTACGACAATGATTAACCTTCGTTTATTACTTGGAATCCGGCAAGTTTCAAATCCTCCCAATAACCGGGATACGATTTGGAAACAACTTGCGGGTCAGCAATCAGCAGCTTAGGGAAGGTGATTACTGCCGGTGCGAATGCCATCGCCATCCGGTGGTCTTCGTAGGTCGCAATCACAGGAACCGCTTCCGGTTCGCAACGTTCGCCGTTCCACATCAATACGCTGTCATTTTCTTCTTCGATGAGGTATCCCAGCTTTTTGAGTTCGGTTCTCAATGCGGCGATGCGGTCTGTTTCCTTTATTTTCAGACTTTGCAAGCCTGTGAAGTGGAAAGGGATATTTAATAAAGCACAAGTTACAACGAACGTCTGTGCCAGGTCCGGAATGTCAACGAAGTCTTCTTCCAGTCGTTCCGGTGCCTTGCCTGTTTTTTTGATCTTTACGCCTTGGGGAGTGAACTCCGTCGTGATTCCCAAACGGGAGAATACTTCCGCTCCCCGACTGTCTCCCTGATAACTGTTGCGGAATAATCCCAACAGTTCAATCTCTGCTTCCGGAGACAAAGCGGCAATCTGATACCAGTAAGAAGCAGCGCTCCAGTCGCTTTCTACGGTGAAGGGGACACTCTGATACGGTTGCGGAGCTACGGAGATGCTGCTGGGCGAAGTCCATGCCGCCTTTGCTCCGAAGTCCTGCATTAATTGCAGTGTCAGATTGATATAAGGACGGGAAATGATTTCTCCTGTCAAGTGCAGTGTCAATCCGTCTTTGAGCACCGGACCTATCATCAGCAGGGCGGATATATATTGTGAACTGACGTTTCCCTTCAGCGTGATTTCATTCCCTTTCAGCTCTGCGCCCTTGATGCGGAGAGGCGGATATCCTTCTTTATGGGTGTACTCTATTTCAGCTCCCAACTCGCGAAGGGCGTTAACCAGAATCTGTATCGGGCGTTGCTGCATACGGGCGGTGCCTGTGATGATCCGTTCTCCCGAAGTGGCACTCAGATAAGCGGTCAGAAAGCGCATAGCGGTTCCGGCTGCCATGATGTCTATAGTCTCTTTACCTTCGGTCAGGGCCTTTATCATGACTTGAGTATCATCGCAATCGGACAGGTTTTCCGGCGGGTAAGTGCCTTTACCCAGCGCATTGATGATGAGTGCACGGTTGCTGATACTTTTGGAAGCCGGCAACTGGATTGTTGCCTTTACCATCGAAGGGGAAATAAGTTTATAGAGCATCATTCTAAGTATATTCTTTGTTATGGAGTACAAAAGTAGAGATTTATTCGGAGACTTCCAACTGCTTCTGACTCTTATCGAGAGAGTTGAAATAATATCTGTACCGATGTTTCTGCTGATACCTCATGAGCCATGGAATAGCAAGAAGGATGCCCGTAAAGAGTATCAGAATAAATGTAAGTCCTTTTAATCCTTCATAATCATTGAAATATTGAATCACGAATCTGACGGCTGTTCCGTAAAAGAATATCAGATATATGATGAAATCAATATTGATTCTTCGTTCCAGCTGTCTTTTGAGCATTGCTCCGGATTCTTTCAGTGAATATGTGTCTGCCGACCTTGTGAGAAGCTGATAATGTCCGATGGTCGAAACCAGCAGAAACAGCAGAAAGGCACTTCCGGTCCATAGGGAGATCGAGGCGCTTCCCATGATGACCGTATCCCAGATGCTGGCCGCTACGGAGAATGCCAGCAGGATGGCAAATAAAGAGATCAGCGTTTTCTGACGACGCAAGGTTTGGGAAATGGCACGACAATGCTTCTTGCGTATCACTTCTTTTATATTCATTGGCTTTATTTCTGTGCCGGTATGTATTTTTTCCCAGCATTCTTTCAAATTATTGTCTTCCATTGTTTAATTGTTTAATGAGTTGTTTCTTGATTCTATTAATTTTCACTCCGACATTACTCTCGGAAATGCCGATAACGGCGGCGATTTCTTTGTATTCATAACCTTCAAGATAAAGAATGATAATCGCTTTTTCTATTTCGGACAACCGGTTGATGGCTTGATATAGCTGCTCTTTTTTATCCGTTGCGGTGTTTTCTTCCGGATGGCTGTCACGTATGGCATATTCCTGTGTCGATAACTCTTTGTAAACGGGCTGCACAGATTCTTTCCGCACAAGATCAATGGCAGCGTTCAGCGTGACTCTGTAGAGCCATGTCGAAACGGTGCTCTCCTGCTTGAATTTGGGGTATGCTTTCCACAGCCGGATTAATATCTCCTGATAATAATCCTCACGGAACGGATGCTGGTAGAAATAGATATTGCATATCTGTCTCTTATACACATCTCCGAGCCC
>ERZ1027076.601-NODE-601-length-13226-cov-6.134462_pt1 | contig 13226 bp, 10 predicted proteins | sample MGYA00519416_ERZ1027076 | MGnify/ENA primary metagenome ERZ1027076 (study PRJEB26926, sample SAMN06164525) | human gut metagenome | biome: ENVO:00009003; feature: ENVO:2100002; material: ENVO:00002003 | host: Homo sapiens | place: USA | collected 2012 ... | reverse complement strand
CTATTAAGTCGTCGGCAGCGTCAGATGTGTATAAGAGACAGTTATTATTGTGCACGGGCACAAAAAACCATGAGTAAAACCATGAATACGCCGGAAAGAATAAGAATCAAAGACATCGCCAAGATGGCCGATGTGTCGGTAGGAACCGTAGACCGCGTTATCCACGGACGTAGCGGAGTGTCGGAAGCCAGCCGCAAACGCGTGGAAGAAATTCTGGAGAAACTGAACTATCAGCCCAATATGTACGCCAGCGCATTGGCTTCCAACAAGAAGTACGCCTTTGCCTGCCTGCTACCCCAGCACGAAGCCGGAGAATATTGGACCGAAGTGGAAAGCGGCATACACAAAGCGCTGACTACCTACTCGGATTTCAACATCACCGTGAAGCTGAGGTACTACGACCCGTACGATTACCGCTCCTTCGCCCGGGAAGCCCGCAATATCGTGGAAATGACGCCCGACGGTGTGTTGTTTGCCCCTACTGCCCCGCAGTACACCACTCCCTTTACCGATGAGCTTGAAAAACTGGATATACCTTATATATATATAGACTCGAACATCAAGGAAGCTCCCGCCCTCTCCTTCTTCGGACAGAATTCGCACCAAAGCGGATATTTTGCCGCACGTATGCTGATGCTGCTTGCCGGTGAGGATGCACAGGAAATCGTTATCTTCCGCAAGATAAACGAAGGCATTGTAGGTTCGAACCAACAGGAACGACGGGAAATCGGTTTCCGAGAATATATGCGCGAGCATCATCCCGGCTGTCGCATCTGGGAACTGGACTTGCACGCCAAACGCGACGGTGAAGACGCACAGATGCTGGATGATTTCTTCCGCGCCCATCCCACCGTAAAGAACGGCATCACATTCAACTCCAAAGCATACATCATCGGAGAGTACCTGCAAAGACACCGGAAAACGGATTTCAACCTTATGGGGTACGACCTGCTGAAACGCAATGTGGACTGCCTGAAAGAAGGAAGCATTTTCTTCCTTATCGCCCAACAGCCTACCCTGCAGGGCTTCGACGGCATCAAAGCGCTGTGCGACCACCTGATTCTGAAAAAAGAAATCGCAAGGGAGAACTTCATGCCGATTGACTTGCTGACAAAAGAAAATATAGAATTCTATTATAACAGATAAGAGTGCCGGGCAATCAGGCAATGGAACTGTAATACGACACTATCGAACGAAACCAATTAAAACATAGTATATGGAAACAAAGTACCTGAAAATCAACTCGGCCGACAACGTTGCGGTGGCTATCACAGCACTTCCGGCCGGTGAAAAACTCATAGTAGACGGCAAGGAAATCATCCTGAACGAGGATATCCCCGCCGGACATAAATTCGCGCTGAAAGATTTTGCGGAAGGCGAGAATGTAATTAAATACGGTTATCCCATAGGACACGCCCGCACCGCACGGAAACAAGGCGACTGGATGAACGAAAACAACATCAGGACCAATCTTGCCGGACTGCTGGAATATACGTACAACCCCACCGAAGTGAAACTGGACATTCCGCACAAGGACCTGACATTTAAAGGATACCGCCGCAAAAACGGCGATGTGGGAGTACGCAACGAAATATGGATTATCCCCACGGTGGGTTGCGTAAACGGCATTGTCAACCAACTGGCAGAAGGCCTGCACCGCGAGACAGACGGCAAAGGCGTGGATGCAATCATGGCATTCCCGCACAACTACGGCTGTTCGCAACTGGGCGACGACCACGAAAACACCAAGAAAATACTGCGCGACATGGTGCTGCATCCCAACGCAGGCGCCGTGCTTGTGGTAGGTTTGGGGTGCGAAAACAACCAGCCGGATGTATTCCGCGAGTTTTTGGGTGAATACGATTCCGACCGTGTAAAGTTCATGGTGACGCAAAAAGTAGGCGACGAATACGAAGAAGGCATGAAACTGCTGCGCGAACTCTACGCGAAAGCCAGCAAGGACGAACGTGTGGACGTGCCTCTGAGTGAACTGCGTGTAGGTTTGAAATGCGGCGGTTCCGACGGATTCTCCGGCATTACGGCTAATCCGCTGCTGGGCATGTTCTCCGACTTCCTCATTGCACAAGGCGGTACGAGTGTATTGACGGAAGTGCCCGAAATGTTCGGTGCGGAAACAATCCTGATGAACCGTTGCCGCAACAAAGAACTGTTTGAAGAAACTGTAAAGCTGATTAACGACTTCAAGGAATACTTCCTCTCGCATGGCGAACCGGTAGGTGAGAATCCGTCACCGGGCAACAAGGCTGGTGGTATCTCCACACTGGAAGACAAGGCTTTGGGATGCACCCAAAAGTGCGGCAAGAGCTATGTGGAAGGTGTACTTCCTTATGGCGAACGCCTGAAAGTAAAAGGCCTGAACCTGCTTTCCGCTCCGGGAAACGACCTGGTTGCCGCCACCGCCCTGGCTTCGTGCGGATGCCACATGGTATTGTTTACAACAGGCCGCGGAACGCCGTTCGGAACGTACGTACCGACCATGAAGATTTCCACCAACTCCACCCTCGCCAAGAACAAACCGGGCTGGATTGACTTCAACGCCGGCGTTATCCTTGAAAACGAACCGATGGAAAAGACTTGCGAACGTTTCGTCGACTACATTATCCGCGTGGCAAGCGGCGAGTTCGTGAACAATGAAAAGAAAGGTTATAAAGAAATCGCCATTTTCAAGACAGGGGTGACACTGTAACGACAAGCGCTCATAGCCCGAGTGCACGGGATTACCGTCTGATGTTGACGGGTATTCCACAATGATTCGGACAGAAGAACAAAAGAACAAAAAATAGGTAATGTTACCAGAAAAATAAAATTTTTCCTTTTTTTGTTCTTTTGTTCTTCTGTCCGAATATTTAGATATGCACCAGAATTCCATCCGTTTTTGTATCTTTGCAGCCGATTTACTCAAAACAATCGTTCTTATAAACTCATGATAGAAAGTATGTCCGCAGATACAAATACCTCTCCCAAGCAAAAGGGCGGCTGGTGGTCGCTGAGTCCGTTGGCTGTATTTCTTTGTTTATACCTTATCACATCACTGCTTATAAACGATTTCTATAAAGTGCCGATAACGGTAGCATTTCTGCTGTCGTCCTGCTACGCCATTGCCATTACGCGGGGACTGAAGCTGGAACAACGCATCTATCAGTTCTCCGTCGGCGCCGGTAACAAGAACATATTGCTGATGATATGGATATTCATCCTTGCCGGAGCGTTTGCACAAAGCGCCAAACAGATGGGAGCTATCGACGCCACTGTAAACCTGACCCTACATATCCTGCCGGACAATCTGCTGCTGGCGGGTATCTTCATTGCTGCCTGCTTCATCTCCCTATCCATCGGTACAAGCGTGGGAACAATCGTTGCCCTGACTCCAGTAGCGGTGGGACTGGCAGAGAAAACCGGTATCGACCTGCCTTATATGACAGCCATTGTAGTGGGCGGTTCGTTCTTCGGAGACAATCTTTCCTTCATATCAGACACCACCATTGCATCCACCAAAACGCAGGATTGTGTGATGAGGGACAAATTCAAAATAAATTTCATGATTGTAGTGCCGGCTGCACTGGTTGTACTGGGAATCTATGTAATTCAGGGACTTTCCTTATCCGCCGTTCCGCAGATATACGAGATTGAATGGATAAAGGTAATCCCCTACCTTATCGTACTGGGTACGGCAATAACCGGAGTCAATGTGATGGTGGTTTTGCTACTTGGCATCGTCTCTACGGGAATCATCGGCATTTGCACGGCAACGGGCGTCTTCGGCGTCACTCCTGCCGAAAACATGAATGCAAGCACCGCTTTTTTCGATTGGTTCGGCGCTATGGGAACGGGTATCACCGGTATGGGCGAACTTATCATCATCACCCTGCTGGCAGGCGGAATGCTGGAAACAATCCGCTACAACGGCGGTATCGACTTTGTCATCGCCCGTCTCACCCGCCACGTCACAGGCAAGCGGGGTGCGGAATTCAGTATAGCCGCACTGGTGAGTGTAGCCAATCTTTGCACCGCCAACAACACCATTGCCATCATCACCACCGGTCCCATCGCCAAAGACATAGCCAAACGCTTTCACCTGGACCGCCGGAAAACAGCAAGCATACTGGATACATTTTCCTGTCTCATTCAGGGCATTATCCCTTACGGCGCACAAATGCTGATAGCCGCAGGACTGGCGGGCATCTCGCCGCTCAGCATCATAGGCAATCTGTATTACCCGTTCTGCATGGGAACCTGCGCCATACTCGCCATATTAATAAGGTATCCGGGAAGATACTCATAGTTCTTCCCGGACACCGGCTGTATTCCGAACGCCGATCAGTTTATAAAACTATTGTAACGGCTGATGACGTCATTATATTCGGATACTAAATCATTATAACCATCCTCAGTGAACTTTCCGTCGCGCAGTTGCTTGCGGAGTTCTCCCAGGAACTTGTCCACATACTTCAGCAAATTATCGTAGTTCGACATCTCACTCTGGAAATCCGCCTTCTTCTCCAACTTCGAAGCTGCCTCTTTCTTGGCGTTGACAGCATCGTAAGCAGCCTGCAAATCTTCCTTCTTGGCTTCGGGCGAATAGAGTTCCAAAGTCTTCTCTATCTCAAAAATCAAAGCCTTTCCGGCAAGGATATGGTCCTTCAGCGGATTATCCATCAGTGTGGCCTCTTCGGCTTTATCGGCATAGGGAGTAAGCAGGGCATAGATTTGGGAGCGAAGTCCGGGAATCTGCTCTGCCAACTCTTTCTCTTCCTTACAGATTTCATTACCTTTGGCATAGTTGTCGTCCTTATAATCTTCGGCCTTGATGTAGTCGCGGTAAGTATCATAATTGGCATACAGACGCTTGGACACATCGAAGAAACGACGGTAGTACATCTTCAGACTGTCGGCAGCCGAGGGCGGGAAGCAATCGCCGGGGTTCAATAAAGCAGTCGTGTCTGTTGCAGAAACCGGCGTGCGGATAACAACGGGCGCTACAAGAGTCTTACCGTTTTTCTGCATATAATCGATAATCTTGGAGATCTCTCCCATGTCCACCATTTTCTTGGTGATGTCGATGCTTGTGTTGTAATAGGATATTACCTCGTTTGCTTCTTCCAATCCATAATCCATGGAAGCGGCATCCTTTCCCTTGCCGCCGCAGGAAGCGAGTAAAAGCAGGGAAACAACTGAAATTGCTGTAATTTTCTTCATTGTTACAAATCTGTTTTTAGTGTTAGTATTAAAAGTTTTCGTCTGCCGACAAAGACAACATAGATCCGTTTGTTCCTGATATGTTATCGTTTGTCGGATAAGGCAAAATTACGTGGAAACAATGAAATCGGGAAAAATGAGAGGGGGACAAATAAGAGGATAACACCTATAGGGTTAAACTATTGGAAAAGTGAAATTTAAACAGATTACAACCGGACACGGCAGGGAGACATTTTAAAGAACAGGACACAATCACATCCGTCTTTCACACAGAAGCGCATTTATGGCACGATAATGAAAATATCAGGCAAACTCTTTGTCAATCAAAAGAAAAAGCGTATCTTTGCGCCCGCTGTTACGAGATAGCAGCATAATTCAAATCATTAACTAAAAACATTTATTTAAATGGCAACAAAAATCAGATTGCAGAGACATGGACGTAAAAGCTATGCTTTCTACTCTATCGTTATTGCAGACGTAAGAGCACCACGTGATGGTAAATTTATTGAGAAGATTGGTACTTACAACCCTAACACCAATCCTGCCACAGTAGATTTGAAGTTCGACCGCGCACTTGACTGGGTATTGAAAGGTGCACAACCTACCGACACTGTTCGCAACATCCTCTCTCGCGAAGGCGTTTACATGAAGAAACACCTTCTTGGCGGTGTAGCAAAAGGCGCATTCGGCGAAGCAGAAGCAGAAGCTAAATTCGAAGCTTGGAAGAACAACAAACAAAGCGGTTTGGCTGCTCTGAAAGCTAAAGAAGAAGAAGCTAAGAAAGCTGAAGCTAAAGCACGTCTGGAAGCAGAAAAGAAGATCAACGAAGTGAAAGCAAAAGCACTCGCTGAAAAGAAAGCTGCTGAAGCTGCTGAAAAAGCTGCTGCTGAAGCACCTGCAGAAGAAGCAACTGAAGCTCCGGCTGAAGAAGCTGCTGCAACAGAAGCTGCTGCTGAATAAATTTCGGCAGGTTCCTAACAAGAAATGTGGAAAAAGCTATAAATCCTCTTCGGTTCGCCGAAGGGGATTTTTTTATTTCCTGCTATAGAACATATTAAAATAGTTCTCTACTTCTGAATAAATTTCCTTTCTTTGCAACAGCATAGCTCAGCACAGTCATTTATCTTATAACAGTATGAGACGAACTGATAAAAAGAAAACATTCGGTCAACAGTCCAGCAAGGTTACGCAATTAGCGGATACATTAAGCCAGGCGATTTCCATGAAAAAATTTCGTGAAGGAGATTCTTTGCCTTCCATCAATCAGTTAAGTGCAGAATATGGAGTATCACGCGATACCGTTTTCAAGGCTTTTCTTGATTTGCGCGAACGGGGACTGATCGATTCAACTCCGGGAAAAGGATATTATGTAACCAGTCAGGTGACCAACGTCCTGCTCCTGCTCGACCAGTACACTCCTTTTAAAGAAGCCCTTTACAATAGTTTCGTCAAACATCTGCCTATTAATTACAAAGTAGACTTGCTGTTTCATCAATATAATGAACGGCTTTTCAATACCATTATCCGCGAATCTGTCGGAAAATATAATAAATACATAGTGATGAATTTCGATAATGAGAAATTCAGTATGGTTCTCAATAAGATTCATCCAACAAAATTATTGCTTCTTGACTTCGGTAAATTCGAGAAAGAAAAGTATTCTTATATCTGCCAGGATTTTGATGAAGCTTTCTATCAGGCATTACTCATGCTGAAGGAGAGACTACGGCACTATCCACAACTTGTTCTGTTATTCTCTAAAAATCTGAAGCATCCCCAAAGCAGTAAAGAGTATTTTACCCGTTTTTGTGAGGAACAAGGATTTTTATGCGAAATTCAGGAAGATATCGAGAATCTGACCGTACGCAAAGGAGTAGTCTACATAGCCATCAAGCAACAAGATGTAGTGAAGGTTGTGAAACAAGGAAGACTAGAAGGACTGAAATGCGGAAAAGATTTCGGTCTGTTGGCATACAATGATATTCCTTCCTACGAAGTGATCGACGAAGGAATTACTTCATTGAGTATTGATTGGGAGATGATGGGAAATGAAGCGGCAAACTTTGTCCTGAACAATGTCCCGATACAAAAGTACCTGCCTACCGAAGTAAGACTCCGAAAGTCCCTGTGATTTTTTCTGCCGTATTTACAGCACAGTTCAGCACAGATATTAACCACTAAATAACAAAAAAAATTAAGAAACCATGAAAAAGTATCCGAAAATCGGGATTCGTCCCACTATCGACGGTCGCCAGGGCGGCGTTCGTGAAAGCCTTGAAGAAAAGACAATGAACCTTGCCAAAGCAGTAGCTGAGTTAATCAGCAATAATCTGAAAAACGGCGACGGAAGTCCTGTAGAGTGTGTAATTGCCGACAGTACAATCGGTCGTGTAGCCGAAAGCGCTGCTTGTGCAGAGAAATTCGAAAGAGAAGGCGTAGGGTCCACTATCACCGTTACTTCCTGCTGGTGCTATGGTGCGGAAACAATGGATATGAATCCTCATTATCCGAAAGCTGTCTGGGGCTTCAACGGAACCGAACGTCCGGGAGCAGTATACCTTGCAGCCGTACTGGCAGGACACGCACAAAAAGGACTTCCCGCATTCGGTATCTACGGACGCGACGTACAAGACCTCGACGATAATACAATCCCTGAAGACGTAGCAGAGAAAATTCTTCGTTTTGCACGTGCCGCACAGGCAGTAGCGACGATGAGAGGCAAATCTTATCTGTCAATGGGCAGTGTATCAATGGGTATCGCCGGCTCTATCGTCAACCCCGACTTCTTCCAGGAATATCTGGGAATGCGCAATGAGTCAATTGACCTGACGGAAATCATCCGCCGCATGGAAGAAGGCATCTATGACCACGAAGAATATGCAAAAGCAATGGCATGGACTGAAAAATACTGTAAAGTGAATGAGGGCGACGACTTCAAGAACCGTCCGGAGAAACGCAAAAACCGCGAACAAAAAGATGCTGACTGGGAATTTGTCGTGAAGATGATGATCATCATGCGTGACTTGATGACCGGAAACCCGAAACTGAAAGAAATGGGATTCAAGGAAGAAGCTTTGGGACATAATGCCATCGCTGCCGGCTTCCAGGGACAACGCCAATGGACAGACTTTTATCCTAACGGTGACTATCCGGAAGCACTGCTCAATACTTCTTTCGACTGGAACGGTATTCGTGAAGCATTCGTAGTGGCTACCGAAAACGATGCCTGCAACGGAGTAGCCATGCTGTTCGGACACTTGCTGACCAACCGTGCACAAATATTCTCTGATGTACGTACGTACTGGAGTCCTGAAGCCGTAAAACGTGTTACCGGTAAAGAACTGACCGGCTTGGCAGCTAACGGCATCATCCACCTGATCAACTCCGGTGCAACAACACTCGACGGTTCCGGCCAGTCATTAGACGCAGAAGGAAATCCTGTCATGAAAGAACCATGGAACCTGACTGATGCAGACGTAGAAAACTGCCTCAAAGCAACAACCTGGTATCCGGCAGACCGCGATTACTTCCGTGGCGGTGGCTTCTCGTCCAACTTCCTTTCAAAAGGTGGAATGCCTGTTACTATGATGCGTCTGAACCTGATCAAAGGCTTGGGCCCTGTCCTACAAATTGCAGAAGGATGGACCGTTGAGATTGATCCGGAAATCCATCAGAAACTGAATATGCGTACCGACCCGACATGGCCGACTACGTGGTTCGTTCCTCGTCTGTGTGATAAATCCGCTTTCAAAGATGTATATTCTGTAATGAACAACTGGGGCGCTAACCACGGAGCCATCAGCTACGGTCACATCGGACAAGACCTGATTACGCTTGCCTCTATGCTTCGCATCCCTGTTTGCATGCACAATGTAGATGAAAACGAAATTTTCCGTCCGACTGCATGGAACGCATTCGGTATGGACAAAGAAGGAGCAGATTACAGAGCTTGTACAACTTACGGTCCTATCTATAAATAAACAAGAATCTTTCGTCCTATTTGATTTAATAATTTAACTTTGCCGTATCATAGTGGAAGCTGTCTTCAAACACAAGCTTCCACTATATGACGGCTTAAATAAAAACACTATGATAACTGACGAACACATCGAACTGTTTCTGGCACAGGCACACCGCTATGGAGACGCAAAATTAATGCTTTGCAGCAGCGGTAATCTTTCCTGGAGAATCGGAGAAGAAGCACTGATTTCGGGTACAGGTTCATGGGTCCCTACCCTTGCCAAAGAAAAAGTTTCTATCTGTAATATAGCCAGCGGTACACCGACGAATGGCGTAAAACCATCTATGGAAAGTACATTCCATCTTGGCGTTCTCCGCGAACGGCCGGATGTAAATGTAGTACTCCATTTCCAGTCGGAATATGCCACTGCCATCTCTTGCATGAAAAACAAACCGACAAATTTCAACGTAACGGCAGAAATACCTTGTCATGTCGGGTCGGAAATTCCCGTAATTCCTTACTATCGGCCGGGATCTCCCGAATTGGCCAAAGCGGTAGTAGAAGCAATGCTGAAGCATAATTCCGTCTTACTGACCAATCACGGACAAGTAGTATGCGGAAAAGACTTCGACCAAGTTTACGAACGGGCTACCTTCTTCGAAATGGCTTGCCGCATCATAGTTCAGTCCGGCGGCGATTACTCCGTACTGACACCGGAAGAAATAGAAGACCTGGAAATATACGTATTAGGAAAGAAAACCAAATAAGTATCCGGGAATACCATGAAAGATACCACAAGAAACACATATTTGGCAGTAGACTTTGGAGGAGGAAGCGGTCGGGTCATCGCCGGCTCCCTTCTCCAGGGAAAGCTGGAATTAGAAGAAATACACCGCTTTACCAACCGGCAGGTTAAACTCGGGAATCATGTTTACTGGGACTTTCCCGCCCTGTTCGAAGATATGAAAACCGGACTGAAACTTGCTGCACAAAAAGGATATCATGTCAAAGGAATCGGCATAGATACCTGGGGAGTAGACTTCGGCCTGATTGACAAAAAAGGAAATTTACTGGGCAACCCCGTCTGCTATCGGGATGCTCGAACAGACGGAATGCCGGACAAGGTATTTCAAATACTGGATGCACAAAAGCATTACGCCTGCACAGGCATACAAGTAATGCCTATCAATACACTGTTTCAGCTTTACAGCATGCAACAGAATCAGGACGTACTGCTAGAAGTTGCACAGCGGCTTCTCTTTATGCCCGACCTCTTCAGCTATTACCTGACGGGAGTAGCCAATAATGAATATTGCATAGCTTCCACCTCCGAACTGCTCGATGCACGCCAACGAAACTGGTCGATGGATACCATCCGTGCTTTGGGACTCCCCGAACACTTATTCGGAGAAATTATTCTGCCGGGAACTGTCAGAGGAACACTTAAAGAAGAGATAGGCCGTGAAACAGGATTAGGTCCTGTCGACATTATCGCTGTCGGCTCGCATGACACAGCCAGTGCCGTTGCTGCCGTTCCGGCAACCGAAGGTCAAGTAGCCTTTCTCAGTTCCGGCACCTGGTCATTGTTGGGAGTCGAAGTGGATGAACCCATATTGACGGAAGAAGCGAGATTGGCTCAATTTACCAATGAAGGAGGCGTAGGTGGTCACATCCGATTCCTGCAAAACATTACCGGACTGTGGATTCTGCAACGCTTGATGAGCGAATGGAAGCTACGTGGCGAAGAACAAAGTTATGATACGATTCTTCCGCAAGCTGCGGACGCAGAAATTGACACGATTATTCCTGTGGACGATGCAGAGTTCATGAACCCCGAAAATATGGAAACAGCCCTTCTGAACTACTGCCGGAATCATTCACTTAAAGTTCCCGGAAACAAGGCAGAAATGGTGAAATGCGTACTACAGTCACTGGCCTTCAAATATCGCGAGGCGGTAGCACAGCTCAATCGTTGCCTCCCCTCTCCGATTCACCGGCTAAACATTATCGGAGGAGGCTCACAAAATAAACTGCTCAACCAACTTACTGCCAACGCACTCGGCATCCCTGTTTATGCCGGACCGGTAGAAGCCACAGCAATGGGGAATATCCTGACTCAGGCAATGGCGAAAGGAGAAATATCCAGCCTCCGGGAAATCAGAGAAGTAGTAAGCCACAGTGTTACACCACAAGTATATTACCCTGAAAAATAAGAAAGATATGGAAACACCTCAAACTGGCTATCAAGTAAAAACCTACAACGTCCCTGTCAAGCGATATTGCCAGACTCTTGATCTACGGGATTCACCGGAGTTAATAGCTGAGTATCGGAAAAGACACAGTCAGGCAGAAGTATGGCCCGAAATCCTTGCAGGAATCCGTGAAGTAGGTATCCTTGAGATGGAAATCTACATTCTCGGTACCCGTCTGTTCATGATCGTCGAAACACCCGTCGACTTTGACTGGGACACAGCCATGGCACGTCTGAACACTCTCCCCCGGCAACAAGAATGGGAAGAATACATGTCCATCCTCCAGCAGGCCGCTCCGGGAATGAGTTCCGCTGAGAAATGGATCCCCATGGAGAGAATGTTCCATTTATATAATACCTAAAATAACAAGAAATTACCATGAAACACACTAAGCAGTCTATTATCTCAAAGGATGGCGTCAGCTATCTTATTCCATTCATACTTATTACCTCCTGCTTTGCACTGTGGGGATTTGCGAACGATATTACCAACCCGATGGTAAAGGCATTCTCCAAAATTTTCCGGATGAGTGCTACCGACGGGGCACTGGTTCAGGTAGCCTTCTACGGTGGATATTTTGCCATGGCTTTCCCTGCCGCCATGTTCATCCGCAAATTCTCCTATAAAGCCGGAGTATTGTTAGGACTCGGCCTGTATGCTTTCGGAGCCTTCTTATTCTTTCCCGCCAAGATGACAGGAGAGTATTACCCGTTTCTGATCGCTTACTTTATTCTGACCTGCGGACTCTCCTTCCTGGAAACCAGTTGCAACCCCTATATACTTTCTATGGGAACGGAAGAGACAGCTACAAGACGTCTGAACCTTGCCCAGTCTTTCAATCCGATGGGATCGCTGCTCGGAATGTACGTAGCGATGCAATTTATTCAGGCTAAACTGCACCCGATGGGCACTGATGAACGCGCTTTACTGAACGACAGTGAGTTTCAGGCCATCAAGGAAAGCGATCTTGCCGTGCTGATAGCTCCTTATCTCATTATCGGACTCGTTATTCTGGCGATGCTGCTTCTGATACGATTTGTAAAAATGCCCAAGAATGGAGATCAGAATCACAAAATAGATTTCTTTCCCACGCTAAAACGTATTTTCACCCAGACACGCTATCGGGAAGGTGTAATAGCACAATTCTTCTATGTGGGTGTTCAGATTATGTGCTGGACCTTTATCATTCAGTATGGTACACGCCTGTTTATGTCGCCGGAATATGGCATGGATGAAAAAAGTGCGGAAGTACTGTCCCAGCAATACAATATCGTAGCGATGGTTATTTTCTGTATCAGCCGCTTTATCTGTACTTTCATTCTGCGCTATCTCAATGCAGGAAAGTTGCTCATGATCCTTGCCATCTTCGGAGGCATTTTCACATTAGGAACGATCTTCCTTCAGAATATCTTCGGACTATATTGTCTGGTAGCAGTTTCTGCCTGTATGTCTTTGATGTTCCCTACCATTTACGGAATTGCACTGAAAGGTATGGGAGACGATGCCAAGTTCGGAGCAGCCGGTCTGATTATGGCTATTTTGGGAGGTTCCGTGCTCCCTCCGTTGCAAGCAAGTATTATTGACATGAAAGAAATAGCTTCCATGCCGGCTGTCAATGTATCATTCATTTTGCCGCTCACTTGCTTCCTGGTAATCATCGGTTATGGCTACCGTACAGTGAAAAGAAACTGGTAAAAACTAACTTTAAGATAGTGACACTATCCTGTTGCGATAGTGTCAGCATCCCACTCATATAGCTGTCTCTTATACACATCTGACGCTGCCGACGACTTAAT
>ERZ1027076.593-NODE-593-length-13318-cov-4.458343_pt1 | contig 13318 bp, 10 predicted proteins | sample MGYA00519416_ERZ1027076 | MGnify/ENA primary metagenome ERZ1027076 (study PRJEB26926, sample SAMN06164525) | human gut metagenome | biome: ENVO:00009003; feature: ENVO:2100002; material: ENVO:00002003 | host: Homo sapiens | place: USA | collected 2012 ... | reverse complement strand
AGGAGTCCGTCTCGTGGGCTCGGAGATGTGTATAAGAGACAGTTGCAATACACGGCAGACTTCTCCTACAGAAAGAATCCGGAAACGAACGTGGTGACGATATACTGATCCCCTTCCATCCATTGTCCAACCCTAAACAGAATTGCCCATGAAAACGTAGCTGCAGCCCCACCCGCAACTCGTTCAACAAAAAGCCTGCGGAGGTAGGATGCCGCAGGCCCGATAATAGATTGAATTGAGTTTTTGAGACAACCAACTAACCTATTACCTAAAACATTGCAAAGATATGAATAAAACAGTATTCTTCCACAGGTTTCGAAGGCTGTTTGGGTTCGTATTGACAATCTCCCTGCTCGGAAGCGTGTGGGCGGTTTCGGCACAGAATGCCCGCATCTCCATCAAAATGGAAGACGCTTCGATTGCGCAGGTCATGAAAGAGATTGAAAATCAAACTCGTTACTTGTTCATCAACAAAGGTGTCGATACCCGAGACAAAGTCAGCATCGACGCCGCACAAAAAACGGTTCAGGACGTATTGGCACAACTCTTCGCCGATACGGACATATCCTACCAGATCGACGATTCATACATCATACTCACCCGGAAGGACGATCGTTCGGCTCCGGTTTCCGTCTCCGGAAAGATTCTGGATGCGGCGGGCAGCCCGATTGTCGGGGCCAGCATTCTGGTTCAGGGCACGACCGTAGGTGTCAGTTCCGATATCGACGGAACATTCACGCTTCAGGTCCCGGCTCCGGCCTCCGACCGGTCGCTCGAAATCAGTTTCATCGGCTACACGCCCGTTACCGTGGCCGTGGCCAACCGAACCTATTTCGAGATAAGGCTTGAGGAATCCGCTTCGCAAATCGAATCGGTCGTCGTCACGGCCCTGGGAATCAAGAGATCCGAGAAGGCCGTGGCCTACAACGTACAACAGGTCAAAACCGAGGACCTGACGACCGTCAAGGATGCCAACTTCATCAATTCGCTGTCGGGCAAGGTGGCCGGCGTGACGATCAACGCCTCGTCGTCGGGCGTGGGCGGTGCCACGAAGGTCGTGCTGCGCGGCAACAAGTCCATTTCGCAGTCGTCGAACGCGCTGTACGTCATCGACGGTATTCCGATGTACAACTTCGGCGGCGGAGGCGGCACGGAGTTCGACTCGCGCGGAGCCACCGAGTCCATCGCCGACCTGAACCCCGAGGACATCGAGTCGATGTCGGTGCTGACGGGCGCTGCAGCCGCCGCCCTCTACGGTTCGGAGGCTGCGAACGGCGCGATCATGATCACGACGAAAAAAGGCGAAGCCGGGGCCTTGAAGGTGACGCTTTCGAGCAATACGGAGTTTCTGGACCCGTTCGTGCAACCCGAGTTCCAGAACCGCTACGGAACGGGACTCAACGGGCAGCGCAGCGGATCGAACATCTACAGCTGGGGCGAACGGCTGAATGCAGCCTCGCGCTACGGCTACACGCCCGATGACTTCTTCGAGACGGGCCACGTCTACACGAATGCCTTCACGCTTTCGGGCGGTACGGACCGCAACCAGACCTATTTCTCGGCTGCGGCAGTCAATTCCGACGGGATCATCCCCAACAACGAATACGACCGCTATAACTTCACCTTCCGCAACACCTCCTACTTCCTGAACGACAAGCTGCGTCTGGATGCCTCGGCCAGCTACATCTACCAGCAGGACCAGAACATGACCAACCAGGGCGTCTATTCGAACCCGCTCGTCCCGGCCTACCTCTTCCCGCGGGGCGAGAACTTCGACCTCTACCGCCGTTTCGAACGTTACAACGAGGGTACGAAGCTCATGGAGCAGTTCTGGTCGTCGGATATGGAGGGCGGCGACCTGCGGATGCAGAATCCCTACTGGATCGCCTACCGCAACCTGCGCAATACGGACAAGAAGCGCTACATGCTCTCGTTCTCGGCCTCGTACGACATCCTGCCGTGGCTGAACGTCTCGGGGCGCGTCCGGATCGACAACATGAACTCGCTCTACACGCAGAAACTCTACGCCTCGTCGAATACGACCATCACCGACGGCGGCAAGAACGGCCACTACACCGAGGCCCGGGCCTACAACACGCAGACCTACGGTGACGTGATGGTCAATATCAACAAGACCTTCGGCGACGACTGGTCGCTGAACGCGAACATAGGCGCCTCGATCAACAACATCAAAACCGATGAGTTGTCGTACCGCGGCCCGATCCAGGAGAACGGCCTTCCGAACGTCTTCAACGTCTTCGATCTGGATGACACGAAGAAACGGGCCGAGAAGACGGGCTGGCACGACCAGACGCAGTCTCTGTTCGCCTCGGTGGAGGTGGGTTGGCGTCAGATGCTCTATCTCACGGTGACGGGCCGCAACGACTGGGCCTCGCAACTGGCCAACTCCCCCTCCTCGTCGTTCTTCTATCCGTCGGTCGGACTGTCGTGGGTGCCGACATCCACATGGGATCTGGGTGAGGCGTTGAGCTACCTGAAGATCCGCGGTTCGATCGCCTCGGTGGGTATGCCTTTCCCGCGTCACCTGACCATCCCGACCTACGAATACGACGCCACGAACCGCGTCTGGAAGGACAAGACCCACTATCCGATCGGGGACCTGAAACCCGAGCGCACGACCACCTACGAGGTGGGTCTCGACGCACGGCTGTGGCAGCGCATCAGCCTCTCGGCTTCGTGGTATCAGGCCGACACGAAGAACCAGACCTTCGACCCCTCGCTGCCGCCTTCGTCTTCCTATACGACGATCTACCTGCAGACGGGCCACGTCCGCAATACGGGCGTCGAGCTGTCGGCCGGATATGACAACCAGTGGCGCGATTTCCGCTGGGCGACGAACTTCACCTACTCGTGGAACCGCAACGAGATCATCGAACTGGCGGCCAACGCCGTGAACCCCGTAACGGGTGAGCCGTTGAATCTCAACAAACTCGACATCAAGGGCCTGGGCAAGGCGAAGTACATCCTCAAGGAGGGCGGCACGCTGGGCGACCTCTACACGACCTCCGACCTGCGCTTCAACGACAACGGATACATCGAGGTGGACAAGAACGGCAACCTGCTGCTGACGGACGAAGGGGACGACATCTACCTGGGTTCGGTCTTCCCCGACCACAACCTGGCATGGCGCAACGACTTCTCGTGGAAGGGCATCAATCTCGGCGTGCTCTTTACGGCCCGCATCGGCGGCATCTGCTACTCCGCGACGCAGGCCAACATGGACCTCTACGGCGTTTCGGAGGCTTCGGCCGCAGCACGCGATGCCGGGGCGTGTGGATCAACGGCCGCGAGCTGGTCGATGCGCAGAAATGGTACCAGGCCATCGGTTCGCAGTCGGGCCTGCCGCAGTACTACACCTATTCGGCGACGAACATCCGTCTGCAGGAGTTGTCGCTGGGCTACACGCTGCCCGCAAAGTGGTTCCGCGACAAGATGCGCATGACCGTCTCGTTCGTCGGGCGCAACCTCTGGATGATCTACTGCAAGGCGCCGTTCGACCCCGAAGCCGTCGCCTCGACGGGACTGAACTATCAGGGCATCGACTATTTCATGATGCCTTCGATGCGCAGTCTCGGTTTCAATGTCAAATTCCAATTCTAAAGCGCAGAAACTATGAGAAAGATCAATATGAGCTGGCAGTCGGTGTTGCTGTCGGTCGCGCTGCTCGGATTGGCTGCCTGCACCGGTGATTTCGAGGACATCAACCGCAATCCCAATCAGGTCACCGAAGACCAGATGGAGGCCCTGAACTACAAAACCGGCACAAAATTCAAATCGCTGCAAAGTCTGGACATCCCGGTTGAAGAACACATGTACCAGTTCAACGAGTCGCTTTCGGGCGGTCCGTTCGGCGGCTATATCGGCGCGACGGTCGATACGTGGCAGACGAAGTTCGAGACCTACAACCCCTCGGCCGACTGGCGCAAATGGCCCTTTGCAAATGTCATCACCGAGACCTACACTCCCTACAAGGGCATCGTCGGCGGTACGGACGACGAGGTGGCCATCGCCTTCGCCAGGTTGTTGCGCGTGGCCATCATGCATCGTGTGACGGACTCCTACGGTCCGATACCCTACTCGCAGCTCGAGAGCAACGAGTCGGTCTATGTAGCCTACGACTCGCAGGAGGCGGTCTACACGAAGATGTTCGAGGAGCTGGATGAAGCCATCGAGATCCTGGGCCGCAACACGACGCTTCCGGCCGAGGCATGGAACCGCTACGACGCCGTCTACTACGGCAACATCGCCCAGTGGCTCAAGTATGCCAACTCGCTGAAACTGCGCATGGCCATGCGGCTCTCCTACGTCGAGCCCGAACTGGCGAAGGCGAAGGCCGCCGAAGCCATTGCCGGAGGCGTCATTACGGCGAATGCCGACAATGCGGCGATGCATGCCGCGGAGAACCGCACGACGCTCATCTACAACGACTGGGGCGACCACCGCGTCGGGGCCGACATCCTCTGCTACATGACCGGCTACAACGACCCGCGCATGGAGAAGATGTTCCTGCCGAACGACGTGGGCGACTACGTCGGCATCCGCATCGGCATCGACGTGGCGGGCAAATCGACGGCCATGGCCAAGTATTCGAACATGATCGTCGAATCGACGACCCCCTACCTGTGGTTCAACGCTGCCGAGGCCACGTTCCTGCGCGCCGAATACGAACTGCGCTGGGGATCCGAAGAGACGGCGAAGACGCTCTACGAGCAGGCCGTTCAGCTGTCGTTCGAGGAGCGCGGCGCTTCGGGGGCGGAGGCCTACCTGGCGGACGCCAGCAAAAAGCCGGCGCCCTATACCGACCCGTTGGGCAACTACAGCGCATCGGCCCGCAGCGAAATTACCGTTCCGTGGGAGACGGCATCGGACGCCGGCGATGCGGAAGCCGTATGGGAGCGCAATCTCGAGCGGATCATCACGCAGAAGTGGATCGCCATCTTCCCGCTGGGCGTGGAGGCGTGGTCCGAACACCGGCGCACGGGCTACCCGAAGCTGTTGCCCGTTCCCACCGACAAGTCGGGAGGATCGGTCAATGTGGAACAGGGCGCACGCCGTCTGCCCTACCCCGTCGAGGAGTACCAGCAGAACAACACCAACCTCCAGACCGCAATCCAGACGCTCGACGCGGAGCAGCAGAACGGCGACCGCACGGGCGACGTCATGGGTACCCGCGTATGGTGGGATTGCAAACCGTATAACAAGTAATTGTCATGAACATGAAACCGAAACTGACGATACGTCTCCTGCTGTTGGGCGTTGCGGCCGCAGCCCTCACGGCATGCAGCGACTGGACGGAGATGGAGACCGTGGAGAATCAAGTAAACAAGCCGTGGGAACAGGACCCCGAACTCTGGGCCGAATATACCGCGGCACTGAGAGCCTACAAGCAGTCCGAGCACTTTATCGTTTACGCCCGGCTGCACAACTCGCCCGAGAAGTCCTCGAGCGAGCAGGATTTCATGCGCTGCCTTCCCGATTCGCTCGACATCGTGACGCTCACGAACGCCGACAACTTCTCGGAGTTCGATGCGGAAGACATGGCCGTGATGCATGAAAAGGGGACCCGGGTGCTCTATCAGATCGACTACGCCGCACGGAAATCCGAGTTTGCCGACACCCAGGCGCTCGACGCCTATCTGGAGCGGGTTATTGCCGCCGTAGCGGCCAACGGCATGAATGGATACTCGTTCACGACCGACCCGCTGGCTGCGGAGGCCACGGCCCGGATTGTCGAAAAACTTTCGGCGGCAAAATCCGAAGGACAGATCATCGTCTTCGAAGGCAGCCCGCTGTCGCTGGCCGCCGCCGACCGGGCCAGGATCGACTACATCGCACTCGACACCGAGAAGATCGAAAATGTCCAGGAGGTGAAACTGCAGATCCTGAACGCCACGGGATATGCCGGCATTGCACCTGAAAAGCTGCTGCTTTCAGCCGAAATCAGCGCCCCCCTGTTCGACGAGGAGCGCACGGAGTTTGCGGCCGTCGAAGAGATGGCGCGCCGCGTCGTCGAGTTCGGCCCGGTGGGCGGTCTGGCTGCATACAACATCTCCGAAGACTACTACCATGCGGAGATGAACTACCAGACCATCCGCACGGCGATCCAGACGTTGAATCCCGCTAAATAACGAACGCCATGAAAGAATACGGAAAATATCTGATTACGGCCGTCGCAGCCGTCGCAGCCCTGTCGGCCTGCGACAACTACGATGCCGACGACCGGAAATTCGGCAATGTCGTCTACCTCGACGTCGCCGAAACGGACGAAGTCCGGCTCACGACCTTCAGCAACAACCTCCCGACCTACGACTGCACGATGCAGGCCATGCTGACCTATCCCGCCGGACAGGACGTCACGGTATCGCTCTCGGTCGATCCGTCGCTTGTCGGCACCTACAATGCCCGCTACGGAACCGACTGGCCGATGCTCGACGCCCAATACTACGAGTTGTCGGCCGACAACGTCACGATTCCCGCCGGGAAGAGTTCTTCCGACATCGTGACCCTGCAGCTCAAGGAGCTCATGGGCCAGGGAGAGGAGCAGTCCGGCGCCCTTCCCATCGACCAGACCTATCTGGTTCCCGTGCGCATCAGCCACGCTTCGATGGATGTGCTCGCCGGCTCGGATGTGGCCTATTTTGTCGTGAAGCGTTCGTCGGCCATCACCGTCGCGGCGCAGCTTACCGACAACTGGATCGAGTTCCCGACCCTCGACAAGTACGGCGAGAACAGCAAGGCCTGGAACGGCCTTACAGCCATGACCTACGAGGCGCTGATCTACATCGACGACTTCGCCACAAGCAACGCTTCGGGCAATCCGGTGAACATCTCCTCGATCATGGGCGTCGAGCAATACCTGCTGCTGCGTATCGGCGATACGAACTTCGAGCGCCAGCAGCTGCAGTTCGACGGCTCGGGCAACGGCTCGCAGTTTGGCAAGATTCCGGGTCGCGATGCGACGAAGAATCTCGAGAAGGGCCGCTGGTACCACGTTGCCTGCACCTACGACCAGGCAACGCGCACGGCGCGCATCTACGTCGATGGGCAGATCCAGAGCGAGGCTACCGGCGTCGGCATTTCGGCGCAGAGCCAGAAGACCCAGATCAACCTGGCCATGCGGGCCCTTTACGATCTGTGGAATACGGCTCCCGACGACCAGAAGCCGCAGTATGAGACCGACGACACGGGCTACAACAAACTGGGTGAAGCCTACCAGTTCTTCCTCGGCCGTTCGTACGACGACTACCGTCCGCTGAACGGCAAGATCGCCGAAGCCCGCGTGTGGTCCGTAGCGCGTACCCCCGAACAGATCTGGGAGAACATGTATGAGATCAAGGACCCGCAGGACGACCCGACACTTCTGGGCTACTGGAAATGCAACGAAGCCTCGGGCAACACGGTCAAGGACTATTCGATGTATCACAACGACGGAGTGGCCAAATACGATATCATCTGGCCGCAGGGCATCGAGATTCCGAAACTTAACGAAAACAACGAGTGACTATGAAAACGATATTCAACATACAGAATGGGATGGTGACGCTTCTCTGCACGGCGGTATTCGCGGGCCTTACGGCCTGCGATGCCGGCACCGTGGAACGCGAAGGCGGCAAACTGCCCGACAGGGAACCGCTCGAAACCACATACGGAATGTTACGGAGCAGCAATGCGGCAGGCAATACCGTACGCATAAAGATGACTGAAGGAGCCGGCTTTGTTACATCCAACTTTTATTACCAGCTTTCGCAGGCCCCCGACACCGAGTTGTCTCTCGAGACCACGATTGACGGATCAATGCTCGATGAGTGGAATGAGGCGAATGACGAACAACGGATCTTGCTGCCTGAAACCAACTACAATCTTCTCGACGGCAGTGTCGTATCTCTTCCGGCGGGCAAGCAGCGTTCTGATATCAAGCGCATTCAGTTCATGGCAGAAAATCTGTCTCCGGGAGAATATTATCTCCCGCTGACCGTCGTCGATGAGGAAGACCGGGAAGCAGACCAAACAATAAATTTCCTCATCTCGGTTCGTGAACGACAACTCGGCGAATATCAACTCAATACAAATCAGATATTCGCGGTATTCTATATCAATACGGGAATGTATCAACCGTTGTTGGTAGATGAATACCTCATGTCCAAACTGAATGCCAACACCTGGGAATATGCGTGGGACGAACGGGAAGACGGAATGCGCACAATCGGCAATATCATCAATCTGAATACGGTCACTTTGGATTACGATGCCGGTTCAGGACGAGCTTTGCTGAACCTTGGAAACGATATGCGCTATGTATTGGACCACATCGACAAATACATACGTCCCTTGCAAGACAAAGGTCGCAAGGTATGCATCTGCCTGGAAGGCGGGGGCTCCGGACTTGGATTCTGCAATCTGACCGATACGCAGATTGAGGATTTCGTAGCACAGGTCAAGGCGGTTATTACGGCATACGAACTCGACGGTGTGAATTTTTGGGACCGCAATGCCGGGTACGGCAAGGAGGGTATGCCAGCAATGAACACGACCTCCTATCCGAAACTCATCAAAGCGATGCGTGAAGCACTCGGCAACGACAAACTGGAGACGCTGACCGATTTCGAAGAACCGACCGAATATTTCTGGGACACCGCGGCGACAGGGGGCATCGAGGTCGGACAATATCTCGACTATGCATGGTCAGGATATCTGAACAACGAAAAGGAGATCCAGATTGTCGATCCATGGCACCAGGGAGAGCAATATGTCTCGACGGATTATCCACGAAAACCTATTGCAGGTCTTGATCCCTCAAAATATGGATGCGTCAATATTCCCTGGTATGCATCCGAGGAGAAGACTCCAATGGATTACCTTGTAGGAATCTTCCATTGGCGCAATGCCGGCAACAAACAGAGCAATATTCTGGTATACGAGGACCTCCGAACTGTTCTTCAGGATAATCTCGAGAGCACCTGGACAGACAGTTTCAAATACGGATATACTTTCTTTGCCGACGATGGCACCTGGCTTATTGAAGAAAGTAAATGGGGTCTGTCCATTCTGAGTGACAATGAGTATGAATTTAACCCCTTCTTTTTAGCCCAGGTAGATGGAGGAAGCGGGTATAACAAATGGTTAAAAGATTGGTAAACTGACAGTCTCGGTCTTACAACATATTCTGTTTAATCCTAAATTGATTTAATGACAGGAAAAGAAAAATGGTTCTCAGCGGAGAACAAAAAAGACAAACTTCTAATTCCAAAATTCTACAACCATGAAACGCAATCTTAAACTATTCGTAACCCTCGTTTTGGGAGCAACGATGATGTTTTCATGCCAGCAGGCCGAAGACCCGACGATGGATCAGGGCGCAGTTCCCGAAACCCGTGCCTATGGCGATACGCCGGTAGTGGTCATCTACGTCGAAACCAACGATACCAATCCGCTCAACGCCGGAGACTACAAGCTCTCCAACGGCGAACCTTTTGCCGGCATTGTGGAACTTTTTGCCTCGAATATCCACAAGCGGACGGTAAACGGCGTGGTAGAGCCGACGCTCTATCTGAACGACAAGATGACCAACCTGTTGGAAAACGATGGTTATCTGACCTATGTAAAGCCGCTTCAGGATATGGGCATCAAGGTGTTGCTGACCGTATTGGGTGACTGGCAGGGAATCGGTGTCGCCAACATGAACGACACGCAGACCACGCAGTTTGCCAAGATCCTGGCCCACGCCGTGGAGAAATACGGTCTGGACGGAATCGGATTCGACGATGAGTATGCAGACTATTCATCGACCAATTCAACCTCCTACAGCCAAATCATTATCAAACTCCACGAGTTGATGCCGGCCGACAAGCTCATCACGGTATTCCAGTGGGGTAATTATAACAGCATCAATACCGAAGCACGAGCCTTGATCGATTATGCATACCACGGTTACTTTGGTTCAAGCTTCATAACCTCCGGTATTGTAGATAAGACTCGGCTGTCGCCGGTATCGACAAATCTCGGCAATACTCCCAATCCCTCGTCCCTTAATTCGCTGGCAACTCGAACCAAGGCTCAGGGTTATGGAGCCTTCATGTTCTTTAACCTGCGCCGAAGCAGCGACATTAATCCTCTTGACGGCTTTGATGCTACGGCAGACGGTCTTTATGGCGAGACGGTTACCTGCACGAACGGAGACCGTCCCCAGGACTGGACCTTCGTATCGTCCGGCTATGAAATCAATATGGATGAGGTAGAATAACCTCTGACAGAATATGTTTGAACAGACCGATTCAGGAAGGTTATCTGCCTGTAAGCTATAACCGGTTCCGGCCCGTACATCCTTCGGGATGTGCGGTTTTTTTATGCCATGGCCTCGTCGGACGGTAAAAATGGCTGCCGGATATATATCGACCGATCAGGGATCGGCTATCTGCCTGTAAGCTATCTGAATGCCGGCAGCCAGTAACGGATGCGCAAACAAGCAATATCGCAACAAAGATACATTTTCTTGAGGAATAACACAAAAAGACGCGAGAGATGTCTTCTTGGGTTTGGGCTGTTTGGCGTCGGATTCAGCAACAAGTCCCCTCCGTCGGACCGGATATCCGCATGACATCCGACCATCAGTCTGTCGGCCTTGCGGTGTTCGGACCGGCACTCGTCGGTGTAGCCATAGTCGAGCCGCAGCACGATTCTCTTCCCCGAGACGCTGCTGCGGCTCTGCAACTGAAACGGGAGTTTCAGCTCCTCAAGGCCGCCGAAGGCGGTTACCCGGCAACTCCGTTCAGCGGCATAATCTGCGGACACATCCCGGCCCCGCATCCAGCCCCTTCCGCCGCGGAGCCGGGCTTCGGCGGAGGTCCCGGCGGAAGGGTGGCAAACCGGATTACTCGATCGCCTGACGGGCCCACTTGCCGGCCTGTCCCGCACCGCCGTTGAACAACCGTCCCTCGCGCCACGAGATCTTCGGATAGAGCGACCGGAGTTCCCTTGCGCTGTTGGTTATCGGGCTGCTGCCCGAAGTAGCGAACGGAATCACGGTCTTGCCCGAAAAGTCGTACTGTTCGAGGAACGTATTGACCGCCCGCGGGCAGAGATCCCACCAGATCGGATAACCGAGGAACACCACGTCGTAACGTCCTGCGTCGAGCGGTTTCCCGGCCAGTTCGGGTCGCGCACCCTCGTCGCGCATCTCCACGGAGCTGCGGCTGCGGTTGTTTCTCCAGTCGAGGTCCGCAGGCGTATAGGCCTTGGCTGGCGTGATTCGGTAAAGGTCTCCGCCGGTCTCCGAGGCAATGGCCTGGGCCACCCGCTCCGTGGTTCCGGTACAGGAGAAATAGGCGACAAGGACGTTCTTGTCCGAAAGTCCGGTGCGCTCCGGCGCCTGTTGAGCCGCCGCACCGAGATTCAAACCGACAATTCCCATAAGCATCATCATTGTACGTTTCATGTTCGATATTTTTTTGTGTGCAGTGTCTTATGCGGCATCACCCGGCTGCCGGGCCGTCGAACACCTTGCGGAAGAAGCGTTCGATGCGATCGAACGGAATCACCTCCAGGTTGTCATACAGATCGACGTGGCAAGCCCCGGGGATGATCAGCAGCTCCTTGTTGTCGCCACGGAGCAGTTTGAAGGCGTCCTCGCTGAAGTAGCGCGAATGGGCCTCCGCCCCGTGGATCATCAGCACGGCGCTGCGGATCTCGCCGGCACAGGAGAGAATCGGCATGTTGATGAACGCAAGCGAATTGGTCCGGTTGAGCCCGTCGTTCGAGTTGGGTGAGCGGCGGTGGTACCCGCGCGCGGTCTTGTAGTAGTCGTGATACTGGCGGACGAAGAGCGGAGCGTCGTCGGGCAGCGGGTCCACCACCCCGCCGTCGCGTGCATACTCCCCGGTGCGGTAGTCGCGCGTGCGCTGTTCGTTGAGCTGCACGCGCAGCCGGTAGCGCTCCTCGTCGGACATCGAGTCGAAGTAGCCGCGGGCATTCACCCGGCTCATGTCGTACATCGTCGAGGTCACCGTAGCGCGGATGCGGGGGTCGTTGGCCGCGGCATTGAGGGCGAAGCCGCCCCAGCCGCAGATGCCGACGATGCCGATGCGCTCCGGATCGACGTCGTCGCGCATGAGCAGGCAATCGACCGCGGCACTGAAGTCGTCGGTGCTGATCTCGGGCGAGGTGAGGCAGCGCGGTTTGCCGCCGCTCTCGCCGCAGAACGACGGGTCGAAGGCCAGCGTCAGGAATCCCCGCTCGGCAAGCGTCTGGGCATAGAGGCCCGACACCTGCTCCTTCACGGCGCCGTAGGGGCCGCAGACGGCGATGGCGGCCAGGCGGCCGGTCGCTCCCCGGGGTTTGTAGAGGTCGGCCGCCAGCGTGATGCCGTAGCGGTTGTGGAAGGTGATTTTCGTGTGCAGGACCTTGTCGCTTTGCGGGAAGGTCTTGTCCCATTCGGCAGTCAGTTGCAGAGTCTCCATATCGGTATGTTTTACGTGTTTTTGTCGCTCACGGGGCATGCCCGCGGTCGTTGCCGCTGCGGTCAGGAGCAGCATGAGCATGCAGGTTGTCGTTCTCATTCGGATGTGCTTCGGTTTTCCGTTTCGTCCGGCTCTCGGGTATTTTCCTCCGAACCCGATACAAAGGTAGGGTGTTTTTCCGCTCCGGATATGATCCGGATTACGGATCGTTCTACCATTTTTACCTTTTGCCCGCATCGGGCCTGCCGGAGTCGTTCCTGCTGCATCAACACCCATCCGCCGGGCGGGACGGGTGTGGTGCGCATCCACAACTGTGTGGAATATATACGCATCCGCTCCGCATCACGGCATTTTGGCACGACACCGCATGCGGCTCATAATCCGAAAGTTACACCCTTCTTGCCGTTTTGGCCGGCAAATTGACCTTTTCCGAAGCAGAACAACTCATGAGTTCAAGCAGAAAAAACTGGTGTCTAACCATTAAAATGTTGGTGTTATGAAAAGGTTATTTTTTGTGGCGGCCATGCTCGTAGCTTCGGGCACCGCCGTGTGGGCAGGGAACAACATGTCGTCGCAGGCGACGGTAGTCGCGGCGCAGGACGCCGATTTCAAACCGATCGATGTAAAGGAGCTCCCCGGAGCCGTGGCGATGTCCGTCGAGAAATACTACCCCGAGGCCGAGATCAGGGAGGCTGCAGTGAAGGAGGATGAGAGCGGCACGAAGACCTATCGGGTCGTGCTGCGCCAACAGGAGGGAACGGAGATGACAGTCCTCTTCTCGGCCGAAGGAGTAGTACCTGTCTCTTATACACATCTGACGCTGCCGACGACTTAATAGGTGTAGA
>ERZ1027076.590-NODE-590-length-13384-cov-7.188011_pt1 | contig 13384 bp, 21 predicted proteins | sample MGYA00519416_ERZ1027076 | MGnify/ENA primary metagenome ERZ1027076 (study PRJEB26926, sample SAMN06164525) | human gut metagenome | biome: ENVO:00009003; feature: ENVO:2100002; material: ENVO:00002003 | host: Homo sapiens | place: USA | collected 2012 ... | reverse complement strand
GAGATAGGAGTCCGTCTCGTGGGCTCGGAGATGTGTATAAGAGACAGCTATGATAGTTGTTAAGTCATTAAGTTTTAACTCTTTATCGAAGTCTATTAACTTCTCTTTAATTACTGTTTTCACAGAATCCTTAATCTCAGTATTGATTACACTTACATTGGTTAGATTCTTATCTTTGACTTTATTATCTTTCTTTACTTGATTTATCTATTGTATCAAGCTATCCTTACTATTATTCAGTTCATTTATAGTAAGTTGTAATACTCTATTGTGTGCCTCTTTATTAGATGCTATCTCTTCATAAGCTCTAATATTGTTAGTTATTCTGTTAATCTCTGCATTCTTTTTATTTAACTAACGGTTCTAAAACAAAACAGTCGCAATAAGTAAACTAACTAAACCTACTGCGACTATTCTGATATTGTTACTGAACCAATTAATTATCTTTATTACTATTGGTATCATCTGAAAGTTCTCCATCTAATTCGACATCTAATATCTATTCCCCTTTCTTCTTTGCTATCTTCTTAAGTATATTCCACACTTTCCATCTAGGATGTAGTTTACCTAAGTTCTCAAGTAAGGAGAAGAATTCTACTAAAGCTATAGCACCTGCTATAAACTCAATAGCGTGTAAATCTATAGAAGTTACTATAAACTTCTCAATAGTAAACGCACCACATATAGCAACTATTGCATCTCTTAGCTTATAGAATATTTTTGAAGTTAATCTCCTTGAACGTGCTAATATTTCATCGTCTTTATATTTCTTATTTACTTTGCACTCATATAAAGTATTAACTATGATAATGCCAGCTAGAGCTGTAATAGGAACATATACTGGTGAGTATAGAGATATTAATCCACCTAATGCAGCAGATGCTAATTTCTCTGTACTACTAAACATGTTTTTAAATATAGGCATTGTATGCTCTCCTAACTGATAATAATTCATAGATAGTAAATGATATAAAGTGTAAATCAAAAAAGTCCCAGCTGATTCATAAGGGGTTTAAAATCGGCAGGGACTCTGAAAATTGTTCGAGATTATAATTAATAAACGTTTACATTGTAAATAAGTTGCTATTACTCGATTAAACTTAGTCAAGACTAATAGCGGTTCTTACGAGCTTCTAGCATATTCAATCAACTAATGATATTTAATTATCTTCTTTAGTAGATTGATGCCATTACAATGTTTCATCCAACCAATATGACTACAGACTTGCTGCCTATATCCACTATAAGTCATATGCTTAAGTTTATTCATAGCAGCAACTTTCTTACACATTTTGTGCTTAATATTCTTTCTAATCAAAGTATAATCGTGATAGATTCTATATCCTACAAAGGATATACTTCTATCTTCTACTCTGAATATCTAATAATTACTTTTAATTTCTAATTTAAGTGTGCCTAACTGTTCTCTTATTTCATCAAGTAATTGTCTTAAGTATTCTTTATCACTATGAAGTATTACCATATCATCTGCATATCTAAAGTAATACTTAACAGCCTTATCCTCTTTAAGCCAATGATCAAAATATGACAAATAAAGATTAGCAAAGAACTAAGAAAGATAATTACCAATAGGAACTCCTTCTACAGAGTCTATAATACCATCTAACAATGCAAGTAGCTTATTGTCTTTAATCTTCTTTCTAACTATCTACTTTAATATTTCATGGTCTATACTTGGATAAAATTTTCTTACATCTAACTTGAGACAATATACTGTATTCTATTTATCTTTCAATGCGCTTTGTACATCATACAATGCTTTATGAATTCCTCTCTTTTTAATACAACTATAAGTATTAGTAATAAATACAGAACGCCAAATTGGTTCTAATATATTCATAATAGCATGATGAACAATTCTATCAGGATAGTAAGGTAATTTGAATATAAGTCTTTCCTTAGGTTCTCTAATTATAAATGTATCATACTTAGAGGTGGTATAAGTTTGGTCTATCAGTGTACTTTGTAATCTAACTAATAAACTATCTTTATACTTGTCAAACTCCTTAATATCGTTTCTATTACTCTTATTCTTTCTAGCTTTCTTATCAGCTAGATATAGATTGTCTATTGAAACAATCTTTTCAAATAAATTATTATATCTTTTCATCTGAAGCACCTAAGTGAGTCTTCACCGAAGTTACCAACACACTCGTTTAGGTTAGTTATCTTTTGCCAAGAGGCAAGGTCTCGTTCCTCAAATAATCTGAAAATCACTGATAGTTCTCTGATAATCGTGCTTCATTGTACTGACATTAGCATTCGCATTACTAAGGTCATTGTTAGAATTCAGATTGAATAAACCTGCATTGGAACTATTACTCGTGTTAGCTCCTATCTAACTTACTTGTTCAATCCAGAACGACAACCTATTTGTTAATAATTAAGGGATATATACCAGACGAGTACCGACAAAAGCATACGCAAAACCAAGGCCATAGGTAGAATCCAGACAGAATAAACCCGCATTGGAACCATCACCCGCGTTAGCCCCCAACAGTAAAGTTCTGTCAGATGCTACAGCATTCGTCCAATAATGATCACAGAAATACGTAGTAGAACCAGCTCCACCTTCCTAACAGAATAAGTCAGCAGCCGCATTATTTGTAATGCGTTTAACCCATTGATTGTTAGTAGTGAGAGTAGTTAAACCACTATCTTCATATAACGATTTATCTATGCCAAAATTCTCTTTATTGTTGGTGACGTATATCTTATTGTCTGTTCCTGTTACAACAATATCACAACAGTTCTTCCATATATGACCAAATGGATTCTCAATACCTCTGTATCTATTAGCGTATTGACTGGCTTGTGTTTCAGTACCTTCTGCATCCGTATTAACATATGAATACTGTACTTGACCAGAACTATTACCTAATGAATTAGTAGTGCCTGTAGGTACAAAAGCCCATCTATCAGCACCGTTTTCTTTCTTAGTTCCATTAGTAATACCATTACCAAGTCCACCTTGATGATAACCTTCTTCGGTCAATGCTGTGTTAACTGCTTTCTAACTATTAAGGGTAGCATATTCTACTACATAACACCAAGTAATAAACTTATGTATCTCATAAGTATAGATAGCATAACTATTACTTCTACCATTACGAGCCTGTGTCAAGAAAGTAGCTCTATTAGTATTTACAGTAGGTACTTGATTTCTAATTGAGTATAAGGTACTGCCGTCTCTATAAGCTTCATATGCAGAGCAATACTTCTTACTAAACTTAGTATATCCTTCTAAGGGATACAAAGACATTCTGATTTCCCAATCATAGTCTCCGTGTACTACCACAGTATAATATGCATCAGGTAATTCAACCATATCATTACCATCTTCAATGCTATTAGTTACTTCAGAACCATCTTCGTAATGATCCCAATCTGTAGCATTAAAGTATTTAATAGTACCATCAGAAGTAAGTCTACAGCCTTTGAATAATGATTGTACTGGTAGGTCTTTATGCATTTGCATATTACCAGTTCTTACCCCATCAGGACTACTACCTGTAAAACGTACTCCATACCATAAGTCACCTGCAGCATATATCTAAGAACCGTTCAACCACATCTCTTGAACGGATTTCCCATTAGCAGCAACTTCTTGGAATGTTAAATTATTTAAACCAACTTGTCCCATAATTAAGCTGAAAGTTTAATATACAATATACCAGGAGTCTAACTACCTACTTCAGGTACTTCATCTACTATTTTAATCTGCGTAACATCTGTAGAAGTTACTTTATTAGCTACAGCAGTATTTATCTTATTATTTGCTTCACTTTTAGTATATACATCAGACTTATTTGCTTTAGTACCTAATTGATTAGTTACAGTAGTAGCAAAGTTAGGATCGTCACCTAATGCAGCTGCTATTTCATCTAATGTATTTAAAGTTTCAGGAGCAGAGGCAACTAATCTGGCACATTCGGCTTGTGCTATTTCGATAGCCTTAGCATCTGTTTCTAATTTAGTATAAGCATCATTAATACCATAACCTGCCAATGTAGTAGACTTATTTGCTTTACCGTTTAGGTCATTGGTTAACTTCTGTTCAGCTTGTTTAGCTCTATTTACCTCATCTGCAATTTCCTATTTCAGTTTCTTTATTTCTACACTCTAATCAGTATTAGTAAAGTAATTAACCGGTAACCAGTCATTGCCTGTATAACTTTTAATTACATTACCATTAGCATCAGTAGATAAGTCAATCCAATAAGTTACTTCCATAGGATTAGGAGCATAAACAGATGCTAGAAAGTTAGGGTTCTCTTGTTTTATCATAAGTTTGTTAAATTAAAGTTATAAAATATTTAGCAATAGACCCCAATACAATAGATGAAATTCCAATTGCTAAGTCTTTTTTATTCCATTTACCATTATAGTAATGACATCTATCACTATTTTCTTTAATGAATAACATTAATAATGATGTACTACTATTAAGTAGTAATGCAGTAGTAAAATATACTACTGCACCAAATATATTATTCTTTGTAAAATTTTTCATTATACTACATTTGTAAATTTAATAGTACCTGCAAAGTTAGCTACTTCTTCCATATTTAAGAAGTCTAATTTAACTGCACCAGATACATTATAGGTCTATATCAGGTTCTTGCTGCTTAGAACACATCATATTGTTCTTTACCCAAGATATTTCATATTCTGTTAAAGAACGATTAAATAGAATAATATCACCATGGCAACCGATAAAACTTCTTAAATCATCTTTTCTAATAGTTCCTATAAATAAAGGCTGATATAGGATTGTTTTCATAGCGCTAGTACTTGTTTACGTAATCTCCCTTCTCTATATGATACATGAACCCAAGAGAAGTTTGATTCATTTATTAACTGATCAAATGGAAGATTATCCTTAATATAGTTGAATAACTTCTCATTTTCTGTCTTACTACCTACAGTAATATCAGCTGCTTCGCCGTATAGGTGCTAACTCTTCTTAGCTTTACTACCTACAGCCTTATTTAAAGCCTCACAGCGATACCCTGAGTTAACTTTGATAGGTTTACCATACCATTCCCTTAAAGGGTCTAAAACAGCCTCTATTAGCTTCTATAGCTTTAATACCCCTTCATCTGAAGGAGTATTGTCTATACCGTTAGCTTTTGCTGTAGATGACTTTGTCATTTCCTCGATTGTAAAATATTTCATTATTTCTATTGTTTACTGTGTAATATAAAATACGGATACTAGATAAAGTTCATGTGTTTGTGAGACAGTTAGTAAATAGTTTCCAGCTTGTGCATTTAAATGTTCATCAGGAAAAACCCATTGTGAATCATTGTTTTTAGAATTACCTTCTGAATGAATCATTCTGAATTCTAAATTTGTTTGTGTAATTACATCTATTGGAGTAGTGTCATAATAAGATTTTGTCCATACATCTTTAGGATTAAGTACTACTGTATCATCATTTATCTGTATAGTTTTAGATGCAATGCTACCATTTATTATTACAATACTCCTTTTATTTCCCAATGGAAAATCATATGAGAAATGGGGGGGGGGTTGGCAAATTAGCAATAAATTCAGCTTTAGTAATACATTCATTAGTAGATTCAATACTAAATCCTTCTGCATTAGCTTCTGCTTTAGTTATTAGTTCATTAGTAGGTTCCATAATGTAGTTTAGTTTAATTTGTTGAAGTAGGAGTTGTTGGCTATAAAGGACTAGCATTCTGTGAAAGATGTATATATGTAGTCTAACCCATAGCAGTTACAGCAACAGTACAAGTTCTCATCATATTAGTACCATTACTGAATAAAGGTCTTACACGCAACAATCCTTTATCTAAAGCTAACACTTCAAATAAGCTCTAGTTCTATCCTGACTTCTTATAAGTATAACCACTTGTATAATCATTTATATTCTAATGAATAACACGATTATTGCAAAGAACAGTAGAACCATATCTAAGCTAGATGTCTCTTTGTGTAGTGTTATTATACACCCAATTTTCAGCTAATGAATCAGCACTTAATTCCTATCTTTCAGAGAAGTTTAACGTAATAGATCTGTAGTCAGCTAATTCATTAGAACTAGTTGTAGATTCGGGAAACTTATCTCTTATCTCTGATTTAGAAGGGCACTCATTCATAGCTGTGGTAGGGTAGCTTACATACTATTTATATTGAGATGGCACTCTATCATAAATATTTGTCCAACTCTACATTTCTGTAGCAGCCTTAGGTTCAATTTGAATAGTTTTATCTTCCATTCTTCAACTCCTTTATCTATTTCTTTAAATCTTCTACTTCCTACTTAAGTAACTTAATACCTTCAATAGCTACTACACCTAACATACAGTAATCTACAGATTTCATACCGTCGCTATCAGTATTAACTACTTCTGCAAAGTTATTCTCTAAATCCTATGCAATAGTACCTATTTGATGTTTATCGTGCATATTGAACTCTACGGTAGGTATGTTACATATTTGATCTAACGTATGCTTTAAAGGAGCTATATCAGACTTTAATCTAATGTCAGATTCTTTAAAGAAACCTGAAGCATGTACAGCACCAAAAGCTCCATCTGCACCGGCTTGACCATTACCTACATATACTGCTTTGGCTGAAGTTACAGCATCATATCTAGATCTATAGTTAATCCATACGAAATCTCCAATACTATCGTTTGCAAAATTAAATTCATTATCATGTACTATTTGTAGATTCTTAACTTCTCCGAATAGATCATTTTCAACATATGTAAAGAAATCTTTTATATCTCCTTGTGTATCTTTTATAGAATACGTATTATACCCATCTAATACTTCAGAGGAATGTGCAGTCATTTTTAAGTCTGCGTAATCACTAGTATAAAAATAATTAGCACCTCCTCTAAGATATATATAGAATGTAGAAGTCTGTGTAGTCTAACGCATTTCTCCAACTGCTGTTTCTCCTCCCCAGGAGCATGCATAACCATTTAGTATTGCAGGAGCGTAAATCTATCCATAACCACTTCCAATAATTGTCATATTCACATATACTACAAAACCTCCATTATTTGTAGCCCAAGATGGTTTAGGGCTTATTCCCGCAGAATCATTATTCAAGCTATTCCAAATTATTAAATTACAAGGAGGTACAATACTATTAGGGTCAGCAGTAAATGATACAGGATACCAATGATTTTCATCAAAGCCTTCACCTACTAATGATACTGATTTACGTCTATCTCTATCTTTAGATAGAACGTACATATCATTCACATTTTCTACGATGAATAAATTACTATCAGTATTATCACTATCAATTACAGTTACTCTTCTACAAATTCTTTGATTACCATTTGATATATAATAATTATAAATAAAATGCAGTTCATATTGAGTATTATCTATATTTTTCCAAGCATTTACTCCTGATAACTGTATACAGTTAGTATCTGGAGCGTCTTTAACGTGGAAAAAATATCGAGTATGTGTTTTTAGTATATCATTAACTATAGATCTAAAGTTAGCAGAACCACCAAAAACTGAACTTATATCACTAGAAGCTCTATCTTTTTCATGATATACAATTGAAATAATATCCATAATATCTTGTAATTCAATAATGTTTATATCAGAACTACTAGATCCACCGCTCACTTCTTTATAAGTACCATTATCAGATAAGTATTTAGTACCATTACCATTGGTAATAATCTTATCTATTTTGCTTTTATCAGATGATGACATTAAACCTGCTTGAGATATAGTAGCTGAAGTAATAGTAAGAGTATTTCTACCTACTTGCTATGCTTCTTGTCTATAAGTAGTAAAATTTAAAACTGCTTCAGTAGTAGATTGATTTACATTTACTGTATCAGTAATTAGTTTATCGGGTATTCTATTCAATTTATCTGTAGTAGCTTTACCCTTATCCCCAGGATATGCAGTAGAACTAGTTTCACCTAATGCCAATGATTTAGATATTTCTACATAGTCTGTACCTGACCATCTATAAGTTAAATTAGTATCTTGTACTATATATATCTTACCAGATTCGCCAGTACCAGGTAGATTACTAAATGTATCAACTTCTATTACATCATCTACATAAGACGGTAATTGAGCAGATGGAATAATACCACTTTCATTCAAAGAAGCCAAACCATTTGGAGCACCTTTGCTGTTTATAAACTATTGTACTTTACTATTAAGTTCAGACGTATCTCCTATAAGTATCCAACTACTCTGCTTAGTGTAGTCAGCTCCTGGCTATAATTGATATACTTCTCCAGGTCTATCTTTACAGGAAACTAACATACAGTCATATTTCCATATACCTCCCTATTCATCTGTCCAGGTCTCTGGTTTTACTAGATCTGCATATGAATTAACTAACGATCTAGCTTCGAGAGGGGCATCTTTCTTTACTTCAAGATTACCACTAAAATTAAACGTTCCTCTATCTCTCATAATTAAGCAAATGTTATTTTAAATGAAGATGAACCGTTAGTTCCATCATTACGAGTATATACTTTATATTGTACATCAGTGCCTTGTACATTTATAGTTTCAGTAGTAACAGAGAATCTACTAACACTATAGTCTTCATACTTATCACTAAGTGTATTCAACAGCGTAATCTTAGTTACATTGAACTTAGCTGGTATCTTAAATGCGTGTTTATTGCTTGCTGTTTCAGCTACAAATGTAACATCTAATGTTTTATTAGTAGTCAGTCCTAATTTGGCAAATGTTGTAATATTATCCTTATTAGTATAGTAAGGATATACTCCTGTAACATTCAATGTTTTGGAATTAGAAGGAATCGTACTAGTCTTTGTAGTAGTATCTTTAGGCTCTGTCTTATGTTCTTCATTAGTTTTACCTAAGTTACTACACGCATAATATACAGGCATAGAAGCAAATGTAGCGTTAGCTGTAGGTCCAGTTATATCTACTTTCACTGTATTAGTACCTTCAATAGCTTTAAATGTTTTACTATCTAAAGTAACCTAAGCATGATTAGTATTAGCAGTAGCATTTTCTACACTTCCGTTAGTAGTACGCTTCATAGTATAATTAACAGAATTCAAAGCTACATTACTAGCATTAACTGTAATAGTAGTATTAGAAGAATCCTTTGTATTATCATTAGAGGAACTATAACCGTAAGTAAATCCACTATATGTTCTTGCTGTAGTAGACATAGTAGCAGCAGATAATGTAGTCTTCCCAATAGTAACAGTAGCACCTACTTCTACTAAGCCTGTATTACTTAATGTAAATGAAGGAGCTGCAATAGCTGCACTAACTGTACCTTCTTTGAACACAAGATTAGTAGGCCATAATTCTTTAGTAAATAAAGATACAAATAAATCCTACATGCTTGTATCAGGACTAATACTGTTTATACCAGCTTTGTTAAGTAAGTCAGCTAACGGACCACCTGCAACCGGTATAGCATCAGTAGTCTTTATAGTTTCTGTAGTATCTTCTATTAATTCCTGATAATTACCATTATCAGTTAAATACTTATTACCATCTCCGTCAGTAACTATCTTATCTACTTTTACTTTATCTGTAGCAGACATAACGCCTGCATTACTAGTAGTAGCTGATGGAATAGTTTTACTACCTTGAGCATCACCATCAAACAAACCTGATTCCTGTTTAACGTCATACTCATAGTTGAAAGTAACAGTTGAACCATCTGTAGTAAAGTCTGCAACTTCTCTAATGACGTTATCAGGTAAACTATTAGCTATATCAGCTAAATGCTTACCTTTACCACCATCATACGCAGTACCAGTTACTTCTCCAATAAATAGTCTTTCTGACATAACCACCATATCATTGCCATCCCAAAGATGTATGATATTAGTTCTGTTATACTCATCTAAACCTACTAATACATATACTTTAGACGTAAGTGGGTCTAACATATCCCACTTATTGAAACTTCTAACGTATAGTTTCTTATTTTCTTTGCAGTAGTAGATATCTCCTTCTTTAGCTTGATATAACAGTAAGTCCATTTCTGATACTGTATCTACAAACTTCTATATTTTTATCAAAGCCTGTAGTTCTACATCACTATCAGATATATCCCCTATATAATCTATTAAGGACTATATACTTAACTTACCATTATGAATGCCATCTTGAAAAGGAATTATTTCTTTACCATTGAGATCTTTCCTTTCGACTAACTGACTTATTCTAATTCCTTTTGTAATCATATTACTTATTCTGTTTTTAATGCATTAATAGCATCTATAATTGCAGGTTTACAGTACTGATTTACAAACTGCATAAGAGTTTGTATTTCTTCTTCTGTATATTCTGTTTCCCCTTCAGAATTATAAATCTTTAAAGCTAATGCGTGAGCTTTAATACCACTACCCGCTTCGTAAATCAATTCACCTAATTGTTGTCTAGCATCCAAACAGATCTTGTTTGTCTTTTGAATGTCTGTGTATGTTTCTAGTTGTGCAAAGTTTATTTTCATATTAATTAAATTTAAAACTTTTTAACATAGCATAATATTTTCTTTCAGTCAAAGTAAAAGGTTCGTGAATTATAAGTATTGTAACAATATCTCCTTGATTCATAGTAACATAATCTATTTTGTTTCCATTTGAATCATATAGCTATGGAAATTCTGTACTTCCAAAATCAGTAGCTTTTCCATGTCTTCCATATACTCTAGTTTCAGTAATACCTATATCTGCTACAAAAGTGATTTCAGCACAGAATGCTGATCCTTCAGTTATACCTAATCTACTAGTTACATTACGTTTAGATGGTAAGTTGACAAATGAACCTGTAGTACCAGCTGTTCTTAATATGACTACTTCACTATCGAAGTTTATTTCATATATAGTGTTATTGGCTGTATAACTTTTGACATCGTAATTAAATCCTTGTACTAAACCATTCATAACAACATCTCCATTACCACCTATAGCTATATTAGATATATCACTTCCGTATACATCAAAAACAAGACCAAAGTTTGGTAGTTTACGGTCAATACTAGAATTAGTTTTTGTTATAATACCTAATCTATTAGTTCCTAGTGTAGATATATGACCTACAGCAAACATATTACCTTCTTTTTTAAATATAATAGTATTTCTATCTAAGTATAAGTCATCTCCTGTACTAGAATCTTTATTTTCTAAATAAGTACTACCTATATTAAAACCTCCTATTTGACCCTTAGTGGAATACAAGGCTCCTGATTGAGTTACTCTAAATGGAGCACTGCTTCTATTTTCTTCATCAGAACCAGCCCATATACGAATAGAATTAGAATCACTACCTCCTTCACCAGTAATACCAGCTACCACTCTAAATCCATTAGGTGTATTATCAACCTAATAACCAACTCTTAATGAGTTACCAGTAATAAAGTCTAATTTAGCATTCTTAGCTATAATCAAATCAGTATAAATACTACCTACATTCTATGCTAGTTCTTCCCAATATTCAACTCCACCATCTGTACCAGGAGCATTATCATTAGTAGATATGTGAGGTGCCTTTGTATAAATACATTTATATACTTTATATCCAGTAGTAGTAGCTAAATCTTTAACTAATACTATATCTAAGTATCTTAGTTCTGATACAGATTGCGGTACATCCTAATCATTTCTATATTCTACTCCAGGTTTCCATTCAGATCTACGTACTATCATACCAGCTCCTGGATCACCCTTAGATACCTACATTAACCAATCAGGATTATCTTCACTAGGTTTAGTGTCAGAACCATTAGGATTAACGCATAACCATAAGTAACCTAATACGCTCACTCTATCATAATAGTCATAATGAGTATCTGGTTCCCAAGGTCCTCTATCGTTAGCATACTTTATTTCTTCTCCGTTTGGTTTTACTTGAGTAATCTTACCAGTAAAATATACTGAGTTTAGGTATGCTGAATAACCAGTCATTTCGTATCCAAATATATTGAGATTACTTAAATCACCAAACTGCATAGCTATATTAATAGCTTTCTAATCCCAAGTATTTTGTTTTACTAAGTAACGAGTATAAGTACGAGTTGAGTAGCAAGATGTCTGACGATCTACATTAGTTTTATTACCATATGCTACAAAGTTCATTTGAGCACATGGGTGAAACGTCATATTCCAATAATCATCTACTGGTCTAAGCCTGTAACCAAATTTCTTATTTTGTACATCTAGTATGTTAGTAACTTCAAAGTAAACAGTATAGAATCCGGCAAACTTTCTATTACCTCTACCATCATCTTCATCATTCTCAGCATTTTCGTCTGTCTTTTCTGAATGATATATGCCCATGCATAAGTCACCCATTGATACAGCTCCGTATTCGCCTTCTTCTAGTTTCAGTGTAATGACGCCTGTCCGTTCATCTGTTTGTTCTACACTTTCTATTACACCTGCACCAGGAGCATTCCACTTATCTCCTAATTGAATCTCTACACGATTATATCTTAATTCGGGTACTTCAAGAAATCTACGTAAAGTAAGACTATCAAACTCAGCATGACCGTACTTATCAATCTTACCACCAAAACCAGTAAGACCTGATGCAAAACCTTCTTGACCAAATATTGCGGATTCTTTAAACCATACTTCGTAAGCAGTAGAATCAGGCTTGATTTTACTTAAGAATACATCATCATATATTTCTGTATTCAAGTTCTTATTAGTCCACTTCTATAATTCACTATCCCACGCTAATGCATTATCATTACGTAAGTTACTAATAGTCACATCTTGTAAATCAACTAATTTACCAAGTAAGCCGGTTACTACTTTATTAGCAGCTATATTTGACCATCTTTTACCATCGTACTGAAGTAAGTCTAATTTAGCAGCGTCTACTATATTAGTATCTTTCATCTACTCAATACGGTTCTGTAGATTTATCTAAGTTTGTAAATCACCTAAATTACTACGTAATTGCTCTATATCAGCTGTATTAGCTGATATATTATCATTAGACTTATCCAAGTCTATATCTTTAGCATACGTTACTAAACTATCTGATATAGTCTTAATAGAGGTAGTATTTTTCTGTACTTGTTCTTCTAATGGAGTCATTTTTCACAAATTAAAAGTTCATCATAGAATGTCTTTATCCCTAAGTCTACTCCTAAACTCTATTCTAACAATATAGCTTTATCGTCAGTTTCAGAAGTATCTTTCCACATTTCATCCAAAGGATGTACTAGCTTGCTTATCAATGCTCTAAGACAATCAATCTATTCATCTGTAAGTTTTAAATCACTTTCTAATAGACGAGCAATATGATTAGCGCATATCCATTTACGTATACACGGTATACCCTGTCTCTTATACACATCTGACGCTGCCGACGACTTAATAGGTGTAGA
>ERZ1027076.585-NODE-585-length-13404-cov-5.698779_pt1 | contig 13404 bp, 16 predicted proteins | sample MGYA00519416_ERZ1027076 | MGnify/ENA primary metagenome ERZ1027076 (study PRJEB26926, sample SAMN06164525) | human gut metagenome | biome: ENVO:00009003; feature: ENVO:2100002; material: ENVO:00002003 | host: Homo sapiens | place: USA | collected 2012 ... | reverse complement strand
CGTCAGATGTGTATAAGAGACAGGAAGCTGGCAGCGCTGGCAGCCGATACGAATTCATTGCGCGGCTGGATCGCCGGACGCTGTTTGACGAAATCATTACCGAAGCAAAACTGCGGAAAGGACAAACGGGTAAAAACCCGCTTGTAGCGGTGTAACACATGGCACAGGAATACATTAAAATTCGAAAAAGTCCGTCGGATGAATGGCTGGTGCTTCCACAGCCGGACTCTGGCGCGCTGTCGTACGACTTTGAGACGACCTACACGGAGGACAGCGGCCGCACCCAGACCGGCGCGGCCGTTGTCAGTCCGCTGTTCACGGTCGAAGCACTTGGATATAGCCGCGCGGCTGTCAGTAAAACCATGCTGTCGCAGATCCTGAAGATCATTGCAAAAGGTCAGCAGTTCCAGTTGTACTACTTTTCCGCTTACTATGGCGCGTGGGGGGAGGCGTGGTTTTACGTCGGCAAAGGGCAGCTGAATATCGGGCGCCTGAACGAAGGCAAAGAGTTGTTTACGTCCCTGGATTTTAACATGGTCAGCGTCAATCCGCTGACGTGATTGGTGGTGACATGATATGCGAACAGTCGAAAGTCAAATCACAAGCGTCTACCCATCGCAGACGAACTTTGTGGTCGAAGCATCTTTTACGTGGGATCACGACATCACGTTTGAGAGGAACGGCGAAACTGTAACGCTGAAGGCTGGGCAGTATCTGCAGGTAGGCCGGCAGTCTTTCCGCCCGGGCGGCACGAAGATCTCGGCGCAGACATCATCCGGCAGCTACCCCGTCGGGCTATCTGTGTGCAAATGCGCGACAATTGAAATGTACGACATTGGGTGGTCGAACGCCGACTACTGGTCGTTGTACGAAGGGGCCACGGCACATCTGAAAGCGGCAATCACCATTGACGGAATCGAACGCATGGTGGACATGGGCCACTTCAAGGTGTACGAAGTGGAAACCGTGCACGAAGTCACCACGCTGACCTGTTACGATGCCATGAAGGCGGCGGACGTGCTGTGTCCGGCAGTGATGCAGGGCGAACACGAATATATGGAACTGTGGAAGCTGGCGGCGCAGCAGCTTGGCTTGACGCCCGGCCCAATGGATTATCAGCACGGTTTGCAGTATAACGGGCTGGCGACCGTGGACGCACAACACACCATCCGGCAAGTAATCGAAGCAATTGCGCTGGCCTGCGGAGGCAATGCCATGGTGTCTGGAAATACACTGTTTGTGCGTCCGATCACGTCTGCGGCAGATGTGACGCTTACGCAGTGGATCAACCCTGTAGAGGTGGCGAAAACGCCGGTAGAAGTTACAGGCGTGCGCGTGAAAAAGACGTTCGCCAGTGACGGGCAGGAACACACATACTTTTCCGGTTCCGGCGGCTATGTCATTGAACTGAACGACGATAACCTGTGGCTGGGTATCGAAGGGCCGGCCGGGTCAATTACCGTTGCGGCCGAAGCTGTTGCCGAGTCGCTGTACGCGCAGCTGAAAGAAAAGCCGGTATATAAATTTTCTGGCGATCTACCGTCTGATCCGCGCCTTGACATTTTCGACAAGGTCATCGTCAAGGACATCAACGGCCGGGAATACCCGTCAATCATCACGGATTACACATTCGTTTTTTCCGGCAAAACATCGGTCGGGAATAGCGTCGAATCCGGCAGCAGCTACAACACGTCCGACGGCGGCGCATCCGGCAGCGCTTCGGGCGGCGCGGCTGGGGCCGACTACATCACCGCGCAGGGCACGACCGGCAAGTGGACGTGGCGCAAATGGGCATCCGGCATCGCCGAAATGTGGGCAAATTTCGACACATCATCGCTGACAATGACAACGCAGACATGGGGCCCGCTGTATACCGCATCGTGGATGGGCCTCGAGGTAAATAAGAAAGCGCGTGAGTATCCGTTTGCTTTTGCTGAAAACCCCGTCGTGTCTGCGACGCCAACGGTTGCAAGCGGCAACATCTGGCTTGCCACGAACACCGAAAACGACCTAGGCACGCGGCTGACGCACGCCCCGGCGTATCAGTGCGTGAGAGCATCCGACGCGACGGTTAATAGCCCACAGATCAGCTATTACGTTGTGGGCAGGTACAAGGAGGCAACCACATGACAATCACCATCGCAGATGGGCGAGGGGCGCTGTGGCAGTGGGACACTGGCGGCTGTGGAGGTAACTGAATAAGGAGGATACAAATGAAAATTGTACAGGCATACGCTACAAAAAATCGATGTTATCAGGTGGCTACGCCGCTGACGCCGCGCGGCATCATGCTATATAGCATCGGCGTGCCGCAGCCCAACGCGGCGGCGTGGGAGGCGGAGAGCTGATGGAATTTGTTTCTTGCGATCCGTCAAATTACCGCGCCGGGCGCACGCAGCCGGTGCGGTACATTGTGATGCACTACACTGCAAACAACGGCGACACCGCGCGCAACAACTGCGACTACTACCACCGCGTGGGCGGCCTGCAGGCCAGCGCACACTATTTTTGCGACGAGCACGGCGCGATGCAGTCCGTGCGCGAGGGCGACACGGCGTGGCACTGCGGCGCAGAAGCCGGGCGGCGCTACTGGCATCCCGAGTGCCGCAACGGCAACAGCATCGGCATTGAGATGTGCAGCCGCAAGCGCGCCGACGGCAGCTACTACATCAAGCCGGAGACCGTGGCCAACGCCGTGGCCTTGGCAAAAGACATTATGCAGCGCTATGGCATCGACACCGACCACGTGCTACGGCACTACGACGTGACGGGCAAGCGCTGCCCCATGCCGTGGGTGGATGACCCGGCGCAGTGGGTGGCGTTTAAGGATATGCTGACGCCGGAACACCCGAACGAAGAGGAGGAAGAAGATATGGTACGATACAACAAAATCGAGGACGTGCCCGATTGGGCGCAGGACACGGTACGCGCGCTGATGGACGCTGGCGCTCTAAAGGGTGACGAGCACGGATGCATTGACCTGTCGCGGGACATGGTGCGCGGCATGGTGATCGGCAAGAGGTACGCGGATGCGCGCAGCCCCAGATATGCCACGATCGACGACGTGCCCGGCTGGGCGCGCGAGGAGACACAGCGGCTGATCGACCGCGGCACATTGAAAGGCGATGCGCACGGCAAGCTGGACGTATCAATGGACATGCTGCGCACGATGATCGTGTGTCAGCGGATGATTGACGCCGCTGGCGACGGGAAGTGAGGCGCGGATGTCGGAGGTTATCATTGCTGCGCTGGTCAGCGCAGCGGCCGCCATTGTGGTCGGCCTCATCAACAGCCGCGCGCAGCACAACAAGCTGATCGCGGAGCTGGACAAGCGCGACGAGCTGCAGGCGTATCGCATTGAGCAGCTCGAGCGCAAGGTGGACAAGCACAATCAGGTCATCGCGCGTACATATAAGCTGGAGGAGTGCACCGAGCTCCTCGGCGAGCGCATCAAGGTGGCCAATCACCGGATCGATGATCTGGAGCACAAAAATTAAGAGGAGGACATCATTATGGAACTTGGTATTGCATCTGTGGCGGCGATCACAGCCATCGCGTATCTGCTGGGCATGGCCGTCAAGGCGACCGAGGCCGCGGACAAGTGGATCCCGATCATCTGCGGCGCGGCCGGCCTGATCCTCGGCGTCGTCGCCTGGGCGATGGGCGTGCCGGACTTTCCGGCGCACGACTGGCTCAACGCTGCCGCCGTCGGCATTGTGTCCGGCTGGGCGGCGACGGGCCTTAACCAGAGCGTCAAGCAGCTGACGGATAAATAATTATAAAGATAAAGCAATTCCCGGAGGGCTTCGGCCTTCCGGGATTTTTTGCTATACGTACAAATACGTGCGAAATATTGTTGACATACGTGTTTACACGTGCTATAATATAACCATCCTAAGCGATTGGAGGGCCTCATGAAGTACAGTGAACTCATAAAGCTCTTGCAAAAATCCGGGTGTGTTGTTGCAAGAGAGGGGCGCGGACATACGGTGTGGTGCAACCCCGCAACCGGGAAACGGTTCACAGTTGGACGCCACAAAACAGAGGATGTGCCGACTGGTACATTGAAATCAATTTTGAAGAGTGCGGGGCTTGAATAAAGCCCCTGCACTACGACTAAGATACATAATGTAAGAGCGTAAATGAAAAAGGAGAGACTATGACTACTAAGTATGTTTATCCGGCAATCTTTGAAAAAGAAGATTGCGGATACAGTGTGTATTTCCCAGACGTGGAAGGGTGCGTTACATCCGGAACGACATTGGCAGAGGCTATTGAAGCGGCGCAGGATGCGCTGTGCCTGATGCTCTATGATATGGAAGAGCGAAAAGAACAGACTCCGGCAGCTTCGGATATCTCAGCAGTGCAGTGCGGTGAAAACCAGTTCTGCAGCTTGATCGACTGCGACACGATGGATTATCGAAAATTCTATGATAAGAAGGCTGTAAAGAAAACGCTGACGATTCCTTCGTGGCTGAATACAATGGCAGAGCGCGAAGAAATCAACTTCTCTGCGGTTCTGCAAAAAGCGTTGCGCGCTGAGTTGAATATTTAAATAGTGTAGAAGCATCGCCACTGGATCATTACGTTCAGTGGCGATTTGTTGCTTTGATGCGCTGTTTTTTTAGGTTGCCGCGTTAGCATTTTAGTTAGCATTTTGCGCTGAAAAAGTGCTAACAGACTTCGAGAAATAGCAACATGGCGTTAAAGAATTTAGCGAAGCAGAAGCACCGCAAAGCATTGATATACAAAGAAAAGTCCCGGAATCCGTTAGATTCCGGGACTTCTTGATTTGGAGCGGGATACGGGAATCGAACCCGCCTATCCTGCTTGGGAAGCAGGTGTTCTACCAATGAACTAATCCCACAGGTGCAATTATTATAGCACGGCCAAGTGTCGTTTTCAAGTGAAAAATGCAACATACCTTGACATCCTGCTGCGGGCAACCTATAATAGGCACTCGTGGCGTTTTACATTGTTTGCTGATACATTTAGGAGTGACGATATGCCGGAAGAAACCCTTCGTGAAAACAAAATGGGCACAATGCCCGAAAATAAGCTCCTGCTGTCCATGGCAGTCCCGATGATGATCTCCATGCTCGTGCAGGCGCTGTACAACATCGTGGACAGTATCTTTGTCTCGCGCATCTGCGAGGATGCGCTCACGGCGGTGTCCATGGCGTTCCCGCTGCAGAACATCATCATTTCCATCGCTGTCGGCTTCGGTGTCGGCATCAACGCGCTGCTGTCGCGCGCGCTGGGGCAGAAAAACGCCGAGCGCGTCAATCAGGTCGCGGTCAACGGCCTGCTGCTGGCGCTGCTGAGCTATTTGCTCGTGCTCGTCGCCGGCCTGGTCGGCATTCGTGCCTATATGCGCGCACAGACGGACATTGAGTCCATTGTCGAGTACGGCATCACATATCTCAATATCTGCGTGCTGTGCTCGTTCGGTGTGTTCTGCGAGATCACGTTTGAGCGCTTTCTGCAGGCGACCGGCCGCACGATCTATTCCATGGTCACGCAGCTGGTCGGTGCGATCACGAATATCATCCTCGACCCGATCCTCATCTTCGGCCTGCTCGGTTTCCCGAAGATGGGCATTGCCGGCGCGGCCTGGGCGACGGTGATCGGCCAGTGCCTGGGCGCGGTCGTGGCGGTCATCCTCAATCATTGCAAGAATCCAGAGATCCACCTGCGCCTGCGGCACATCCGCCCGAGCGGCAAGCTCATGGGCGAGATCACGGCCATCAGCATCCCGTCGATCATCATGAGCTGCATCTCATCGCTGACGTGCTTCGTCATGGACCTGATCCTCATCACGTTCTCGTCCACGGCGGTCGCCGTGTTCGGCGTTTATTTCAAGCTCCAGAGCTTCGTGTTTATGCCGGTCTTTGGCCTCAACAACGGCATGGTGCCGATCATCGCCTACAACTACGGCGCGCAGAAGCCGGAGCGCATCCATAAGACGATCCGTCTGGGCATGCTCTACGCCGTCATTATTATGGCGCTGGGCTTCCTCGTGTTCCAGCTCATACCGAAGGAGCTTCTGTCGATGTTCGACGCGTCGGATGCCATGCTGGAGATCGGCGCGCCCGCGCTGCGCATCATGAGTCTGGCGTTCATATTTGCCGGTATCAGCATCGTGGCCGGTTCCTCGTGCCAGGCATTTGGCTACAGCGTCTACAGTATGTTCATCTCCATTGCGCGTCAGATCGTGGTGCTCATTCCGGCGGCCTATCTGCTGTCGCTGGCCGGCGTGCTGCGGAATGTGTGGTTTGCATTCCCCATCGCCGAGGTCGTGTCACTGCTCCTGTCGCTCATGTTCCTGCGCATCACGCTCAAAAAGACGGGCATGGCGATGCCAAAAACGAAATAAAGCTCCGTTCCGCAAAGGCGGCGCCGTATGGCGCCGCCTTTTTTCGTCGCGTTCCGCACCGGCCGAACCGGGCCTGCATAGGATAATGCGGGCCGAGTGCCCGATTTGAAAAGGAGGAACGACTGTGGACAAATGCAATTTCAAGCAGGGCTCGCTGCCGGAATGCGCGCCGCTGGCGCTGGCGCAGACGCCCATGCAGCAGTCCAACGAACCCGCGTATGATCGGCGCATGGCACTGGCGCGCGGTACGCTGTTTCCGGGACTGGACCTGCCGTTTATGAACATGGTCAACAAACCCGGCGACCTCAGCACGCCGCTGTGCGAGCTGATGGCGATGGATTTTGTCATCCGAGAGCTGAACCTGTATCTGGATACGCACCCGGACGACCGCGAGGCATTCGAGACGCTGCAAAAGTGCATCCGCCTGAGCGCGGAGGGGCGCAGGCGGTACGTGGAGCAATACGGCCCCGTGTCCCTGCGGGATCTGGAAAGCTCGGACGTCTATGACTGGCTCAACGCGCCGTGGCCGTGGCAGCAGGAAGGAGAGGGGAAGTAAGCGATGTTTGTCTATGAAAAGAAACTGGAATACCCGATCCGCATCAAAAACTCTAATCCCGCGCTGGCAAAGTTCATCTGCTCGCAGTACGGTGGGCCGGACGGCGAGCTGGGCGCGTCCCTGCGCTATCTCAGTCAGCGCTATGCCATGCCGTACCCGGAGCTGTCGGCGATCCTGACGGACATCGGCACGGAGGAACTTGGTCATCTCGAGATGGTCGGAACGATCGTCTACCAGCTCACGCGCAGCATGACGCCGGAGCAGATCAAACAGTCCGGCTATGATACGTACTTCGTCGATCACACGGCGGGCGTCTTTCCGCAGTTTGCATCCGGCACGCCGTGGACGGCGGCGACGATCGGCGTGACCGGCGATGTGATCGCCGACCTGTCGGAGGATATGTCGGCCGAGCAGAAGGCGCGCAAGACCTATGACAACATTCTGCGGCTTTGCGACGACCCGGATGTGACGGATGTGATCCGGTTTCTGCGTGAGCGCGAGGTCGTGCACTACCAGCGCTTCGGCGAGGCGCTGCGTCTGGCGACGGAAAAGATGGATCAGAAGAACGTCTATATGACCAATCCGGCATTTGATCGCTCCTGAAACGAAACCAGCGCCGGCAGTCAGCCGGCGCTGGATTTTTCTGCAGCGGCGCAATTTGCGGGACAAAAAAGCAGACACCCGAAGGTGCCTGCTTTGTGGTAGTTGGGGGAAAGCTTACTTTTTGATGTAAGTCCAGCGCTCTGTGACCGGGTTCTTCAGGTTCTCAATGAAAGCCTTGAAGATTCCATTATGGTCAGAGTACGTGAGAATGTTAATGTCCCAAGTGTAGTCGTGGCTGTTGGTGGCTTCCTGGATCTCGGCATAGGCCCAGTGCGAGGAAGTGCAGTCCGGCCAGGTCTTCATAGCCGCAGCAACTTTGGCATCGCTGAAGCTGGAATCATTCACAACGCGGCCGAGGATGCGGTTCATAACGGCAGCTGTTTCGCCGCGCGTCAGGTTGTCGTTCGGTCTTGCGCTGCCGTTGTCGCCCTTGACAATGCCGAGCTTCTGGAGCAGGTTGATGTACTTTTCTGCCCAGTGACCGTTGATATCCTTGAAGATACCGCCAGTGATCGGGGTGTTGAGCGTATCGCTGTAGAGCATGGCGACCATCTTGAAGAACTCCGCACGGGTGACCGCCTGGTCGGGCTTGAACGAGCCGTCCGGATAACCGGCGACGATGCCGGCCTTCGCGCACATCTGCACAGCGTCATAGTACCAGGCGCCGCTGCTGACATCAGAGAAGTTGACAGTGGGCTTGGAGTCGAATCTGGCCTTGACCTGATCCTTCATCAGACGATCCAGAATGGTGGCGACTTCGGCACGGGTGATGCGTCCGTCCGGTCTGACAGTGCCATCCGGATAACCTTTGATGTAAGCGTTGTGGTCAGTGGTGTTGAGGATCATGTCGATCGTCGGGTAAACCGTGATGACGTCGATGTCGGGCTTCTTGCCGAAGGACCAGTTGAAGCCGACGAGGGACTGATACTTAATGTTGGTGTTCGGGTCGGTCCAGGTGGCGGACACGGAGTAAGTGTTGAGGTGATCCTTCTTGGAGAAGATGGCGACGCCGTAGTTGGCGACGGCAGTGGCGACCTGATCCTTGTTCTGGTTGTAGATCACGACCTGAGCGCCGGCAGCGACGCGACCGTCTGAGGTCTTTACAGCAACCAGATAGTTCGGCAGTTTGGCGATGACATCGGGGAGGCCCTCAGTCTCCGGGGAAATCTCCTCGACCGTAGCTGCGACGTCTTCATCGGCTGCGACGTCTTCATCGGCTGCAAAAGCCATGACCGGCAGCAGGCTGACGACCATAACCAGAGCGAGAAGCACGCAGAGCAGTTTGCGGGACTTTTTCATTGTTTCCACTCCTTTTATAAATGTGCATAAGTGCCGTTATGCCGGATGTCGGGTAACACAGCCGATCCACGTACACTTATGTGCCTAGTATACACTGTCGGCCCTGAAAAGTCAAGCTATGGAAGCGCTGTGCAAAGGCGCCGCAAACGCAAAAATCTGCAAAAAATGACCGGTCATTCCATTGCTCGCAGCGGCAGCAGCAACCATCTGCCGCAAACCCGCGAATCGTGCGCACGGTCATTGGATAATGCATATATGGTCAATTACCGGCTCGAGTGTCTGCAAACAATTTCTCTGCCAGAAAAGAAAAGTGAATTTTCTATTGACACACTGGGTAAAACGCGATATAATCCTATTAACCTATAGAGAAGGTAGGCGATGAAAATGCGAGGGCGCATTTCCGGCCGCCTGTGTATCTGCTGGCACTGTTGCGGCGGCTGAGCGCAGGCAAGTCCATCACGAGTCAAACATACATATTTAATAATACGATACATAAATGGAGGAACATCTCATGAGCAAGATCTATACATCCGCTGACCAGCTGATCGGAAAAACGCCCCTTCTGGAGCTGACCCATATCGAAAAAGAGCAGCAGCTCGAGGCCCGCATTCTGGCAAAGCTCGAGTACTTCAACCCGGCCGGTTCCGTGAAGGACCGCGTGGCGCTGGCCATGATCCAGGACGCGGAGCAGCACGGCGTGCTCAAGCCGAGCTCCGTCATCATCGAGCCTACCTCCGGCAACACCGGCATCGGCCTGGCGTCCGTCGCCGCGGCCAGAGGCTACCGCATCATCATCGTTATGCCGGAGACCATGAGCGTGGAGCGCCGCCAGATCATGAAGGCCTATGGCGCGGAGCTCGTGCTCACGGACGGCGCGCAGGGCATGAAGGGTGCGATCGCAAAGGCCAACGAGCTGGCTGCGCAGATCCCCGACAGCTTTGTCCCCGGTCAGTTTGTCAACCCGGCCAACCCGGCGATCCACCGCACGACGACCGGCCCGGAGATCTGGGAGGACACGGACGGCAACGTGGATATCTTCGTTGCAGGCGTCGGCACCGGCGGCACCGTGACGGGCGTCGGCGAGTACCTGAAGTCCCAGTGCCCGAAGGTCAAGGTCGTGGCCGTGGAGCCGGAGACCTCTCCGGTCCTGAGCGAGGGCCATGCCGGCCCGCATAAGATCCAGGGCATTGGTGCGGGCTTTGTGCCGGACGTGCTCAACACGAAGGTCTATGATGAGATCATCCCGGTCAGCAACGAGGATGCGTTTGCGACCGGCCGCCTGATCGGCCATAAGGAGGGCGTGCTGGTCGGCATTTCCTCCGGCGCTGCCGTCTGGGCGGCGATCGAGCTGGCCAAGCGCCCGGAGAACAAGGGCAAGACCATCGTCGTGCTCCTGCCGGATACCGGCGACCGCTATCTGTCGACGCCGCTGTTTGCAGACTGAGTGCAGGCAAGCGTTCGTTCTTCTTTCACATGCAACGGGAGACACCGCAAGGTGTCTCCCGTTGTGCATCCGGCACAATTCTGTGAAAAAGCGCTCCCTTCCGGGGTCATCCCGGCGGGGAGCGCTTGTGCGTTCAGCGGCAGCGCATGGCCAGACCGCAGAACATATAGTCGGCCATGCGCAGCGCCTCGGTCTCGATCCGGTCGAACATGCGGATGTCGGCCGCATAGTCGCCCTGCAGGCGCAGCGTGGCCTCTTTGCCGTCAAAAAACTCGCGCCATTTTTCTTCGTTCCAGCAGGCGTTGATGCCGGCAAGAAACGCGCTGATGGCGTCGGCGTTTGCGTACCAGCGCCGACGGGCGTCGTCGGCCTTGGCGGTCTCGCGGTTTTTCAGGTCAGTCACGAGCGCACCGCCGATCTCCAGATGCTCCGTGAGCAGGTCGCCGGACTGTCCGGCCGTGCGCGCGGGATCTTTGGCGCATCTTTTGCGCAGCAAAGACAAAAAGGGATGCAATTTTGCGCCCGATGCGCTATAATAGATGCCATCATGCAGTAAGAGGGATCATTATGCGAATCGTTGTTAAAGTCGGCACTTCCACACTCGCGCACGCGACCGGGCGGCTGAACATTCAGCGCATGGAGCGGCTGTGCAAAGTGCTCAGCGACCTGAAAAATGCAGGTCACGAGATCATTCTCGTCTCGTCCGGCGCGATCGGCATGGGCGTCGGCAAGCTCAATCTGTCCGGCCGTCCGGCGGATATGCCGGGCAAGCAGGCCGCGGCCGCCGTCGGCCAGTGCGAGCTGATGTATTTTTACGATAAGCTCTTCACGGAGTACAATCATATTGTGGCGCAGCTGCTGCTGACCGGCGAGGACATCCGCAGTGAGCAGCGCAGCCGCAACGTGCGCAACACGCTCTCGCGGCTGCTGGAGCTGGGGGCGCTGCCGGTCATCAATGAAAACGACGCCGTGGCGACGGACGAGATCGGCGTGGACAACACCATCGGCGAGAACGACAGTCTCTCGGCCATCGTGGCTGCCGCCATCGGTGCGGATCTGCTGATCCTGCTCTCGGACATTGACGGATTGTATGACAGCGACCCGCACCGAAACCCGGATGCGCGGCTCATCGAGACGGTGCCGGTCATCGACGCGCACATTCTCTCGCTTGCCGGAGACAAGGGCTCCGCGCTCGCCACCGGCGGCATGGTCACGAAGCTGCACGCCGCGCAGATCGCAACGGCGGCCGGCTGCGAAATGGTCATTGCCAACGGCGAAAAGCCCGAGGTGCTCTATGACATTGTGGCCGGCAGGCGCGCCGGCACCCGATTTCTGATACCACATTCCTGAGGAGGGACTACTATGACGACTATGGACATTCTCCGGCGGACGAAGGCCGCGTGGCCCAGCATCTGCAACGCTTCCGCCGAGGACAAAAACCGCATCCTGTCCGCCATGGCGGACAGCCTGCAGGCGGAGTGCGATGTCATCCTGCGCTGCAATGCCGAGGACATGGACGCTGCACGCGGCCATATCTCGGATGTCATGCTCGACCGGCTCTATTTGGACAAAGATCGCATCGACGCCATGGCCGACGGCATCCGCGCGACCGTGGCGCTGCCGGATCACACGGGGCGCATCCTCGCGCAGATCGACCACCCCAACGGCATGAAGATCTATAAAAAGCAGGTGCCGCTCGGCCTGGTCGCCATCATTTATGAGAGCCGCCCGAACGTCACGTCCGACGCGGCGGCGCTCACCATCAAGAGCGGCAACGTCTGCATGCTCCGCAGCGGCAAGGAGGCTTTCCGCACGGCCAAAGCCATCGTGGCCGCGCTCAAGCAGGGCATCGCGTCCGCGGGCGGCGATCCGGACATCGTCAACATCGTGGAGGATACCAGCCACCAGAGCGCTACGGAGATCATGCAGGCCAAGGGCCTTGTAGATCTGCTCATCCCGCGCGGCGGGGCGGGGCTCATCCGCGCCTGCGTGCGCAATGCCACCGTGCCCTGCATCGAGACCGGCACCGGTATCTGCCACGTCTACGTGGACGAGTATGCTGACCTCGACAAGGCCGTGCGCATCATCGAAAACGCCAAAACCAGCCGCCCCTCGGTCTGCAACGCCGAGGAGGTCTGCCTTGTGCACCGGGCGGTCGCGGCCAGGTTTCTGCCCATGCTCAAAAAGGCGCTGGTCGATGACCGCGCGGCGCAGGGCCTCACACCGGTCGAGCTGCGGCTGGATACGGCAGCGGCGCAGATCATCGACGGCAAGAGCGCTTCCGACAAGGACTTTGACACGGAGTATCTGGACTATATCCTCGCCGTCGGCGTGGTCGACAGTCTGGACGCCGCCATCGCGCACGTGCTCGCGCACTCGACGCACCACAGCGATGCCATCGTCACCGAGGACGCCGCGAGCGCCGAGCGCTTCATCAACGGCACGGACAGCGCGGCAACGTACGTCAACGTCTCCACCCGCTTTACCGACGGGGGTGAGTTCGGCCTCGGCTGCGAGATGGGCATCTCCACGCAGAAGCTCCACGCCCGCGGCCCCATGGGGCTCGACGAGCTGAGCACCTATAAATATATCATCCGCGGCGACGGACAGATCCGCTGAGGAGGGAACACTATGAAAAAGTTTGAAGCAGGCTTCATCGGCGCCGGCAATATGGGCGGCGCGCTGGCCACGGCCGCGGCCAAACAGGTCACGGGGGAGCTGGTCGCCGTTGCCTGCAGCAGCCCCGCGCACAGCGCGGCGGCGGCCGAGCGGCTGGGCTGCCGTGCGGCCGCGCCGGAGGAGATCCTCGGCGGCAGCAAATTCGTGTTTCTCGGCGTCAAGCCGCAGATGATCGACGGCGTTGTGCAGTCGCTGGCAGCGCCCATCGCGGCGTCGGAGAGCATTTTTGTGTCCATGCTCGCCGGTGTGCAGCTGGAGCGGCTCGAGCGGCTGCTCGGCGCGGATAAGAAGATCATCCGCATCCTGCCGAACACGGCCTGCGCCGTGGGGCAGGGCGTCGTGCTCTATTGTGCCAACGGCAATGTCACGGAAGGCGATCTCGCGGCGTTTTGCGCGCTCATGGCCTGTCTCTTATACACATCTCCGAGCCCACGAGACGGACTCCTA
>ERZ1027076.513-NODE-513-length-14468-cov-6.042878_pt1 | contig 14468 bp, 10 predicted proteins | sample MGYA00519416_ERZ1027076 | MGnify/ENA primary metagenome ERZ1027076 (study PRJEB26926, sample SAMN06164525) | human gut metagenome | biome: ENVO:00009003; feature: ENVO:2100002; material: ENVO:00002003 | host: Homo sapiens | place: USA | collected 2012 ... | reverse complement strand
TCGTCGGCAGCGTCAGATGTGTATAAGAGACAGGCCCTCGATGAAGTGGAGGCTGGCCCCCTCGTCCACGATGATGAGGGTGTGCTCGAACTGGCCGGCGCCCTTGGCGTTCAGCCGGAAGTAGGACTGGAGAGGGATGGACACCTGCACGCCCTTCGGCACATACACGAACGAGCCACCGGACCAGACCGCGCCGTGCAGGGCCGCAAACTTATGGTCGCGCGGCGTGACGAGCTTCATGAAGTACTTGTGCACCATGTCGGCGTATTCGCCCTTGAGCGCGCTCTCCATGTCGGTATAGACGACGCCCTGTGCAGCCACTTCGTCCCGGACGTTGTGGTACACGAGCTCGGAATCGTACTGTGCGCCGACGCCGGCGAGCGATTTGCGCTCCGCCTGCGGGATGCCGAGACGCTCAAAGGTGTCTTTAATATCCTGCGGGACGTCCTTCCAGTCGCTTTTCATGTCGGTCTTGGGACGGACGTATGTTGCAATGTGATCCATGTCCAGCCCCTCGATGGACGGGCCCCAGTCCGGGATCGGCATCTCGTTATAGATCTGCAGCGACTGCAGCCGGAACTGCTGCATCCAGACCGGATCGCCCTTTTCCTTCGAGAGCCGGTCGATGATCTCCGGCGTCAGGCCCTCCTGCATACGATAGGCATCGTCCTCTTTGTCGCGGATGTCATAGACACTGCGGTCAATGTCCGCGACCTGACTTTTTTCCTTCATTCGGATCGCCTCGCTTTCAGTCTGCCTGGATGCCGCCAAAGCCGTTTTCATTGATGGTATCTACAAGCGATGCATCGCCGTTTTTCACAATGACGCCCTGCTCCATGATGTGCGCGGCGTCCACCGTCAGCGCCTCGAGAATGCGGGTGCTGTGCGTGATGATGAGCAACGAGCCGTGCACGCGCTCACGATAGAGCTGCACGCCCTTGGAGACCGTGCGCACCGCGTCGACGTCCAGACCGGAGTCCGTCTCGTCGAGGATGGCAAGCTTCGGCTCGAGCATGAGCATCTGCAGGATCTCCGCTTTCTTTTTCTCACCGCCGGAAAAGCCCACATTCAGGTCGCGCTCAGCATAGGAAGCGTCCATCGCCAGCAGCTGCATCGTCTCGGCAAGCTTCTTTTTGAAGTCCCAGAGGCGGATGCGCTTGCCGGTCTTCTGCTCGAGCGCACTGCGGATAAACGCGCTGAGCGTCACGCCGGGCACCTCGAGCGGATTCTGAAACGACAGAAAAATGCCCTTCTTCGCGCGCTCGTTGACCGGCAGCCGTGTGATATCCTCGCCGTCAAAGACGATCTTTCCGGCCGTGACCGTGTACTCCGGATTGCCGGTGATTGCATAGCCAAGCGTGGACTTGCCGGTGCCGTTCGGCCCCATGAGCACATGCGTCTCATCCTTGCCGACGGTCAGGTCCACGCCGTGCAGGATCTCTTTCTCGCCCGCACTCACGTGCAGGCCGCTGACTTCAAGCAGGTTGCTGTTCATATATGTATCCTCCGTTCCCAATGGCAAACCGTGCCTGACGGCACGGCTGCATACGTATACACGAATTCAGAGAGGCTCAGGATGGTCCGGCACAAAATCCTACCTCATCGAGATGAATTATATGCCTATATTCCTATGTTGTCAATAGGAATATAGGATCAAGGCAGCAAAAAAAGCACGCACGACTCAATAGCCGTGCGTGCTTTTGACACAGATGCTCAGAATTGGAACAGGTTCAGGCCGATCTCCTCACTGTGAAAACGATCCACTCTTCCGTCGATAACCGTGATGACCATCTCACAGGTGGCGCTGATAACGGCGCGGTTGAGATGTCCGCCGAACACCTCGCCCTTCTCATTACCGGCGCTCATGTGCAGGTGCGTGTAAAACGCGCCGTCCATCGTGTTGATCGTGCCGGTCAGCGAGACGATCTCGAAATCGCCCGCGAAGGAGTTCGCGTGGTACTGCTTTTCGGCCGTGTGGAACACGCCGACCGTAAACTCCCCGACTGCACCGAGCGCCTGCACGCTCGCGAGCTTGATCTGCTCGGCCTGCGCAATGGCCGCAACCTGCTCAAGCACTTCTTCCCCACGGTCGATGCGGGCGACGATGGTGTTTCCAAATCTTCGATACTCCATGGTTCTCCTCCTTTGCTTCGTTACCGCAATTATACCGCGCCCCCCTGCCGGCCGCAAGGGGGCGCAGGAAATTATTCGAGCTCGAACGCCCCGGTATAGAGCTGGTAGTACACGCCCTTTTCGGCGATGAGCTTTGCATGGTTGCCGCGCTCGATGATGCGGCCATGGTCAAGCACCATGATGACGTCCGCATTCTTGACCGTCGAGAGCCGGTGCGCGATGACGAACACCGTGCGCCCCTCCATGAGCTTATCCATGCCGCTCTGCACGAGCGCCTCCGTGCGGGTGTCGATGGAGCTGGTCGCCTCGTCGAGGATCATGACCGGCGGATCGGACACAGCCGCGCGTGCGATGCTCAGCAGCTGCCGCTGGCCCTGGCTCAGGCCGCTGCCGTCGCCTTTGAGCACGGTGTTGTAGCCGTCGGGCAGCATGCGGATGAAATGGTCGGCATTGGCAAGCTTCGCCGCCGCGATGCATTCGTCATCCGTCGCGTCCGGATTTCCGTAGCGGATATTTTCCATGACCGTACCGGTAAAGAGATTCACGTCCTGGAGCACGATGCCGAGGCTGCGGCGCAGATCTGCCTTACGGATCTTATTGATGTTGATGCCGTCGTAGCGGATCTTGCCGTCGGCAATGTCGTAAAAGCGGTTGATAAGGTTCGTGATCGTCGTCTTGCCCGCACCGGTCGCGCCGACGAAGGCGACCTTCTGGCCGGGTTCGGCGTAGAGCGTGATGTCATGCAGGACCTCTTTGTCCGACGTATAACCGAAGTCGACGTGATCGAACACGACGCGCCCGGCAAGCTTCGTGTATGTGACCGTGCCGTCGCCGTGCGGGTGCTTCCACGCCCAGAGACCGGTGTGGTGGTCGGTCTCGGCGAGCGTGCCGTTTTCCTCCTTGGCGTTGACAAGCGTCACATAGCCGTCGTCCGTCTCCGGCTCGGCATCCATGAACGCGAAAATGCGCGATGCGCCGGCCAGTGCTGTGACGATGGAGTTGAACTGGTTGGAGATCTGCGAGATCGGGTTTGTAAACCCGCGCGAGAGCGTGAGGAAGGATGCGATCATACCGAGCGTGAGCGTGTTCATGCCCGTCAGGCCGAGGTTCGGCGTGCCGGCAATCGCCATCGTGCCGCCGATGACGGCGATGATGACATACTGCAGGTAACCTACGGCGTTCATCATCGGCATCATGCTGTTGGCCATGCCGCTGGCGCGCGCGGCGTTTTCCGCCCAGACGCGGTTGCGGCGGCGCAGCTCCGCCTTGCTCTGCCCCTCGTGGCAGAAGACCTTGACGACCTTCTGGCCGTTGACCATCTCCTCAACATAGCCGTTGAGATCGGCCAGCGCCGTCTGCTGCGCCATGAAGTAGCCGCCGATGCGGCCGGTGAGCTTGCGCACGAACACGAGAATGAGCGCCATGACGGCGCACACGATCAGCGTCAGCCAGATGCTGATGTACAGCATGCAGAAAAACACGACCGTCAGCGTAAACACGGACGACACGAGCTGCGCCATGGACTGCGCGATCATCTGGCGCAGCGTATCGGTATCGTTCGTATACAGGCTCATGATGTCGCCGTGCGTATGCGTGTCAAAGTAGCGGATGGGCAGGCGCTGCATCTTTTCAAACATCTCGTCGCGGATGCGCTTGAGCGTGCCCTGCGCGATCGTGACCATGCGGCGGTTATACAGCCATGTGGCCAGCGTACCGACAAGATATACGCAGCCGATGGTGATCAGCGCACGGATCAGGCCGGAATAGTCCGGCGACGCCGTGCCGAGCATGGGCACGATATAGCCGTCGATCAGCTTTTGCAGGAACATGGACGAGGCCGCGCCTGCGACCGCGCTCAGCAGGATGCAGACCGTCACGAGCACGAGCGTGCCCTTATAGGCGCGCATATACGACAGCAGGCGCTTGAGCGTCTGGGAATCAAACTTTGGGCGTTCAGGCATCGTCCTCGCCTCCCTTCTGCTGGGACTCATAGACCTCGCGGTAAATTTCGCACGTGCGCAGCAGCTCATCGTGGCAGCCGACGGCGTCAATGTGGCCGTCATCGAGCACGACGATACGGTCCGCGTTCTGCACGGAGCTGATGCGCTGCGCGATGATGATCTTCGTCGTCTCCGGGATATAGGCGGAAAGGGACTGCTGGATCTGCGCATCCGTGCGCGTGTCGACGGCGCTCGTCGAGTCGTCGAGAATGAGCACCTTCGGCTTTTTCAGCAGCGCGCGGGCGATGCACAGGCGCTGCTTCTGGCCGCCGGAGACATTCGTGCCGCCCTGCTCGATATGGGTGTCATAACCGTCCGGCATGGCGGAGATGAACTCATCCGCACACGCGAGCACGCAGGCGTGACGGAGCTCCTCGTCCGTGGCGTTTTCGTTGCCCCAGCGGAGGTTTTCCTTGATCGTTCCGGAAAACAGCTCGTTTTTCTGCAGCACCATGGCAACGGCGTTGCGCAGCGTCTCCAGATCATAATCGCGCACGTCCACGCCGCCGAGCGTCAGCCTGCCGCCGGTGACATCGTACAGACGCGGGATGAGCTGCACGAGCGAGGATTTGGACGCGCCCGTGCCGCCGATGATGCCGATCGTCTCGCCGGAGCGGATGTGCAGATCAATGTCATCGAGCACCTTTTTGTCCGCCTTGGAGGCGTAGACAAAACTCACATGGTCAAAATCAATGGCGCCGTCGCGCACGGCCATAACCGGGTGCTCCGGATTTTGAATGTCCGTCTTTTCCTCGATCACCTCGGCGATGCGGCGCGCGGACGAGAGCGAGATCGTCAGCATGGCAAAGACCATCGACAGCATCATCAGGCTCGAGAGGATCTGCATAGCATAGGTGATGAGCGCGGTGAGGTTGCCGGTCGTCAGGCCGAGCGCCGGGTCATTGCCGCTGGCGATGATGGCCTTGGCACCGAGCCAGGAGATGATGATCATGCACGCGTAGATACATGACTGCATCAGTGGCGCGTTGAGCGTGATGAGCCGCTCGCCCTTGGAAAAGTCCTTATAGATGCGCTCGGAAATGGCGCCGAACTTGCGGATCTCGTGCTGCTCCTGATTAAAGGACTTCACGACACGGATACCGCGGACATTTTCCTGCACGACGTTATTGAGCTCGTCATATGTGCGGAAAACGCGCGTGAAGACCGGGAACACGCTGCGGATGATGAAAAACAGCGCCACGGCAAGGATCGGCAGGATGATGAGAAATGTCATGGAGATATCACGGCTGATGCGGAACGACACGATCATGGAAAAAATCAGCATGACCGGCGCACGGATCGCCATACGCATGAGCATCTGAAAGGCGTTCTGCACGTTCGTGACATCCGTCGTCAGGCGCGTGACGATGGACGCAGTGGAAAACTTGTCGATGTTGGAAAATGCGAAGGTCTGCACGTTGTTGTACATATCTTCGCGCAGGTTCGCGCCGAAGCCGACGGACGCGCGCGCTGCGATACGCGCCGCGAGCACGCCGGTCGCGAGCTGGAACGCCGCCAGCAGCAGCAAAAATGCGCCGAACTTCCAGACCGCCGCCATACTGCCGCCCTCAATACCGAAGTCGATGAGGTTGGACATATACAGCGGGATCACGATCTCAAACACGACCTCCAGCGCCGAGAGCAGGACCGTCACGAGCGCGGGGCCTTTGTTTTCCCGCAGACTGCGGGACAATGTATGAAGCATGGATTTCCTCCTTCCTGAATCGCGGACCGATCAGCCGAGGTCGGCATAGATCGTGCGCAGGGCCGATTCCAGCGCCGCGATCTGTTCCGGCGTCAGCGAGCGCAGCATCTGCTGCTCCGTTGCCTGGATCGTGGCGTGCATATCCTGCGCGATCGCGGCAGCGCGCTCCGTTTGGCAGACGATCTTGCTGCGTTTATCTGACGGGTCAAGCCAACAGTACACAAAGCCGTTTTGCTCCATGCGGCCGATGATGCCGGCCACCGTCGGGTGCGACACCTGCAGGAATCCTTCGATCTCCTTTTGCGTCGCCTGCCCGCCGTTGTGGTTCAGATAGCCCAGTACACGGCTTTGCGTCAGCGTCAGCCCCTGCTGCGCGAGATCGGCATCTGCCCGCATTTTGATCTTATCCGTGATCATTTTTAATAGACATCCGATTTGAAATTGCTCCATGATACACCTCCAATGTGTAGCACGCTACGCATTATAGCGATAATATTTTTTATCGTCAAGAGGCGTCACAAATTGTTTACATGCGAAAAAAGCCCGCCTGCCGAAGCAGACGGGCTGTACAGAAAAAGATTACAGGTGCTGGTCGCGGTCAATCTTGTCGTAGTGCTTGAGCAGGATGCCCTCCATGACGGAGGTCAGCTTCATGTCCAGGTTCCAGAAATAGATGACAAACGTGACCACAAACGCGCCGAGTGCGCCGAGCGACACACCCATAAGGGCCTTGAGCAGCTTGCTTTTCAGATTGTTCATGTTCGATCTCCTCTCTGATTACCAGGACTTGTCGTCCTTCAGGATCTCCAGGCTCGGATCCACAGGCTCTTCCTGCATGACGGTGCGCATGTAATCATTGACCTGCTGGCGCACGCCCTGACGCGAGACCACGCGCGGGTCAAACAGATCGTGCGTGACCCAGATGAGGTGGATGCCGTGCTCACGGGCGCGCTCCTCAAACAGGCCGTGCATGCCGTCGAGCGCCTTGCAGCTCATGTGCTCCCAGAGGATGACCATGTCGGCGTTGAACTGCTCGCAGAACTCCCAGAGCTCGTCGAGGAGGACCTTGTAGCCGCCGTGGGTGCGGTTGCGCATGATCATGTTCTCTGTCAGCCAGGCCATGTCGTAATACGCCTGCTCGCGGTTTTCGGGCGTGTCCTCCGTGACGAGTTCGCGCGTTGAGACCATGGAGAGCATATCCGTCAGCGGCACGATGCCCCAGCAGTTGAGCAGCCAGACGAGGAAGTCCATGTAAAAGTGCGACTGCACGCCCCAGACGATGGCGCGGTGGCGGTACTCGTTGGCGGCCTTCTTCTGCTTGCGGTAGGCGCGCTCGGCGAGCTGCGTGATCTTGCGATCGACTTCGCGGAACGCGGGGACCTTGCCGCAGATGGCCATGTAGTTCGTCTCCGTGTACAGCGCAAGGTTGGAGCCAAAGACCTGCGGATAGTCGGTCTTGTTCATCTCCAGCCACTCGAGGCGGCACTTGGTGGCGTAGTTCACGCGCTCGGCGCACTCGAAGTACGCCTTCCAGTCCCACTTCTCGCCGGTGTGCTCCTCGATGAAGGCGATGGCATTTTTGATCTCCTGCGCGGCGTAATCCTGCACGTCGTCCTCGCGGTGGCGCAGGGGCGCTGCCAGCTGGAACACCGGAATGCCGTCCTCAAGCTCGAGGCGCTTGGAAATGACGCCGTTTCCGAGCAGAGAGCCGTCGCACGTCGTGTTGCACTGCACGGCGCACGCGCCGAGCACCGGCGCGTCGTCGTCGATGGACACACCGGCCTCCGCCTCCGGCATCGGGCAGACATCGCCCGCGAGGCCGTACTCCTGCGCGACGTCGATATAATGCTCGGCTGCGTGCTGGTTGAGCAGCACGGAGACATAGGTCGACGGCGTCTCACGGCTCAGGCCCTTGAGCGTCGGGAAGCCCATCATGACGGCGGTCATCTCGTTTTCGTCCACGAGCACGACCTTGTCGGAGAATTTCTTGTCCTTGCCGATGCGGCGGTCGCCGCGGAAGAGACCGTCGAGCAGCTTTGCCACGTCCTCGATGATAAGATCCTGCTCCAGGTGGCAGATGCGCAGATATTCATCGCGCAGGCCCTGGGTGTGGCGGTCGACCATCATGGGCACGGCCAGATAGTTGGCCATCCAGCGATAGCGGAACATGGCCTTGATGTTGCGCGGCTTGGAGACCATCTTCGCCATGGTGATCCAGTTGTGCAGCCAGCGGGAATAATCATAGAGAGTGTCGGTCACGCCGCGCCACTCGCGGCGGTTGCGGACCTTGCCCTCGGTATAGAACTTACCGAAGTTTTCACAGCCGATTCTCTTGTTGGACATCACTGTTTCCCCCCTTGAATCTTCTTGATCTCCATGCTTTCCACGAATGCCTGCACACGGGTGCGCATCTGGCCGGAGGAAGCGATGTTATACGGGCGGTCAACGGACAAAACGGGATAGCCGTAGTCATCGTTGAGGATGTGCGAGCCGAGCATGCGCTCATACGCCCATGGATCGCAGAACTTGATCTGCTCGTAAATGATGCCGTCGGCCTCGTACTCCTTGGCGAGCTGATTGACGTATTCGCGGCGGCCGATCATCTTGGGCATGTTCATATAGCGCGGGCACTGGGCGCGGTTCATGTACTGGCGGCAGATCTGGGTCAGCGCGTCCTCATCGTCCGTCAGCACGATCGGGTCGCGGCCCGGGAACGAGCCGTAGCAGAAGCGGTCGGCGCAGACGTACGCACCGGTCTCCTCGACGAGCTTGATGAAGTCAATGTCATCGACCTCAGAGCCGACGACGACCACACGCGCGCGGTAGGGGGTCTTCTTGTCCGGGCGGCGGGTCTTGAGCTCCTTGAGCGTCTCCTCGAGTTTGTCGATGAGCAGATACTTCGGCGCGACATAGGTCGCAAGCGTGATGACGTGGAATTCGTAGCCCGTGATGCGCGGATTGGGGCCCTTGCGGTACTCGCCGATGGCGCGGATGAGCTCGCACACGCGGTTGTGCTCGGCGACAGACTTGCGGATGGCCTCATCCGAGACGTCGATGCCATAGACATCGTGCAGCGGCGTGAGGATATGGTTGCGGCACTGCAGGACGTACAGGTTCAGGCCGTTGTCGTCCGCCTTCATTGGGATCTCCATGTACTCGAAGAAGAACTTCGGCTTGTCCTTGCCCATGGTCTTGAGCAGCTCCATGTTCTCCACGGCGCGGTTCATCATCGAGCAGCCGTCCGGCGTAATCATGCAGTCGGCAAAGTTGTAGCCGCCTTCAATGGCGCGCTCGAGCAGCGCGCGGCTGTACTCACACAGGAAGCTGGTCATATAATACGTGGCCATTTCCATAGAGCCGGTGCGCGGTGCGCGCAGGCGCGTCGAGAAAGCGCCGGGCAGGTTCAGCAGCGGCTCGGGCGTGTTTTCGCAGGCATAGGCAACGCAGATCTTCCCCTCGTTCTGCGCCTGAGCAATCAGGTCATTGTGCGCTTCCTGCAAAAGGTTTTCGAAGTACAAAAGATGTTTCAGGTCTTTCATGGTTCACTCCCTCTTCGTTCGTGTTTCTATCAAAAGCGGCTGCGCGACCGCTTCTGTCTCTTTTGCTGCCCATAGGCAGGGAGGCGTGCCGGAATCAACGCGCCTCGATCTGTTTGATATTGATCTCATTGCCCTGCTGCAGCCAGGTGTTGCCGTTGCCGCAGTGCGGGCAGGTCTTGCCGTATTGTACGGTCGGGTAAGTGGTCTTACAGTCGTCGCACCAGGTGACGGCCGGAATGATCTCATACAGGAATTTCGTGCCCTGAATGATCGGCTCCTTCTTGGTATACCAGTTCCAGCAGTCCTCGAGATATTCCGGCACAATGCCGGAGACCTCACCGAATTCGAGCGTGACCGACTCGATCTCGGTGAGGTTGTTTTCCTTGGCAATCTCCTGCACCTGCTTGACAACATAAGTAACGATACTCAGCTCGTGCATGGGGGCTCCTTTCAAGCGGGCGGGCACAGCGGGAAGGGTTCTGTGCCCGCCTCATAATGATGGATTACTTTTTCTTTTCCGCCAGAGACTTCTTGATGATCTTCACCTGACGCTTGGCAGCGTAGGGGCCGATGGCCTTGAACTTGTCCTCGGCCGGGATCATCTTGCTGTTTTGCGGACGCACGCGCTTGAGGTGGATGGCGTCAAACTCGCACTTGGTCGTGCAGATGCCGCAGCCGATGCACTTGTTCGGATCGACGACGCTGCGGCCGCAGCTCAGGCAGCGGGACGCCTCGGAGCGGATCTGCTCTTCGGTGAACGTCACGCGGTCGTCCTGCATGGTGCGCACCTTCTTGCTGTCGATGGCAACGGCGGCACGCGCGGGCTTTTTGATCTTCTCGGTCGGCAGAACGATATCGTCCTTGTTGAGCTCCTTGAACTCGCGGGTGTTGCGGTGGATCGTCAGGGTCTGGCCCTTGTTGACGAAGCGGTGGATGGACACCGCGCCCTCGCGGCCGGTCGCGATCGCGTCGATCGTGTACTTCGGGCCAGTGGCGCAGTCGCCGCCGACGAAGATATCGGGCTCATTGGACTGGAACGTCACGGCGTCGTGTGCGATCAGGCGGCCATCAGCCGTCTCCGCCGCGGTGCCGGCCAGAACGTCGCCGTAGACCGAGCGCTGGCCGATGGCGACCAGAACGTTGGAGCACGGGACGGTGATGGTCTCATTCTCGTCATAGACCGGGGCGAACTTGCCGCTCGCGTCGCGGACGGACACGCAGCGCATCAGCTCGATGCCGGTGACCTTGCCGCCCTCGCCGAGGATGGCCTTCGGCGCCCAGGAGTTGTTGATGACGACGCCGTCGGCGATGCCGGCGTTCTTCTCGTCCGGAACGGTGGGCATCTCTTCGTCCTTCTCGAGGCAGTACATGTTCACGCTGCCCTTGGTCAGACGCAGGGCCGCGCGCGCCACGTCGATGGCCGCGTTGCCGCCGCCGATGACGACCACATCGCCCGTGAGCTTCTTGAGCTTGCCGGCGTTGACTTCACGCAGGAAGTCGAGACCGCTCTTGACGCCCTTGAGATCCTCGCCGGCGATGTTGAGCTTCGACGCCTGCTGCAGGCCGACCGCGACGTAGAACGCCTGGTAGCCCTCTTCGCGCAGCTGCTGGATGGTGATGTCCTTGCCGACTTCGACGCCGCATTTGAACTCCACGCCCATCTCGCGCAGCACATCGATCTCGGACTTGACCACGTCCTTGCCGATGCGGAAGCTCGGGATACCGTTGACGAGCATACCGCCAGGCACGGCTTCCTTCTCGAACACGACCGGGCTGTAGCCCTCAATGGCCAGGAAGTAGGCGCAGGACATACCGGCCGGGCCGCCGCCGATGATGGCGATCTTCTGGTCAAGTTTCTCGTGTGTGCAGGAGTTCATGGGCGGCACGTAGCGGTGCTCGGCCTTCATGTCCTGCTCGGCGATGAACTTTTTGATCTCGTCGATGGCCAGCGGCTCGTCGACGGTGCCGCGGGTGCAGGCATCCTCGCAGTACTTTCTGCAGATGCTACCGCAGACAGCCGGGAACGGGTTATCCTTCTTGATGAGCTTGAGCGCGTCGGCATAGCGGCCGTCGCCCGCCATCTTGATGTAGCCCTGGATGGCGATGTGTGCCGGGCAGGCAGCCTTGCAGGGCGCCGTGCCGGTCGGCCAGGTCTGGATGCATCCGTTCTCGTTGCGGTAATTCTTGTTCCAGTGATCCTCGCCCCACTTGGTGTCGTCCGGCAGCTCATGGTGCGGATACTGGATGGGGCCTTCCTTCGTGCAGAGCTTCTGACCGAGGCGGACAGCACCAGCCGGGCAGGTCTCTACGCACTTGCCGCAGGCAACGCACTTTTCCGGGTCGCTCTCGGCCACGTAGGCGGAGGCGGACAGGTTCGGCGTGTTGAACAGCTGCGAAGTGCGCAGCGCGTTGCAGACGCCGACGGCGCAGTTGCAGATGCCGAAGATCTTGTTCTCACCGTCGATGTTCGTGATCTGGTGGACATAGCCGCGGTCCTCGGCCTTCTGGAGGATCTCCATGGCCTCTTCATAGGTGATGTCGTGGCCGTGGTTCGTCTCGCGGCAGTAGTCGGCGAAGTCGCCGACGCCGATGCACCACTCGCCTTCCACGTCGCCGGAGCCCTCGCCGCGGATGCGCTGCTGCTTGCGGCAGGAGCACACGGACACGCCGATGTGGCCCTCGTACTTCTTCAGCCAGTGGGACAGGTGCTCGATCGGCAGAGACTTGCTCTCGGCCGGGATGGCCTTTTCGACCGGGATGACGTGCATGCCGATGCCGGCGCCTCCGGGAGGCACCATCTCGGTGATGCCCGCCAGCGGCAGATACGCCATGCGCTCGAAGAAGTCTGCCGTCTCCGGGAACATGTCCGCCTGCTCGGGATTGATCATCATGATCTCGGCACTGCCGGGGACGAACATGTCCAGCACCCAGCGTTTCTCATGGTTCGGGTTCTTGCCGTCGAGGTTCTCCCAATGGAACTCGACCAGACCGCTCTCGCTGATAGCCTGCATCGCTTTTTCCAGATAGGCTCTGTCGAACTGCGGGTTTTTCTTTGCGAGCTGCTCGATCGTGAGCGGCACGCGCTTTTTCATCGTCAGGGCGATATCGAGGATATCGTCCGCCATCTTCTCATCATACTTCACCGCCGTGAACTTCAGGGCGGAGTTGATGCCCAGATACTCCGGGGCATCCGGCGTGATCTTGTCCTTGCCGAGCAGGACCGTTGCGCGATCCGTGATTTCTTTGCCGAGCTTTGCAATTTTCTCGTCTTTTGTCATGTTCTCGCTTCCTTCTCTGATAGTTTACATCCAAATAACGACGGGCCGTTCGGACACTTGAACAGCTTCCAGCGTCGCCATGTTAATTTATTAACCCTGCAATGTCAAGGCCTCCAGGGCATTTTTGAAACAAGTCACAAAAAAGTTGTAAAAGAATTAATAAGAAATTTATAGCATAATTGATTCTATGAAGCCCTTGCACGGAACTGGATTTGACTTGTTTGGTGCTGTATATGAAATGTTCGCTTCTTCTAAAGAGAAAAAGGATTTTGGCGAATATTTCACAAGACGTCATTATACACATATATTCTCCAAATTGTTACTGCAAGATGAAGATATTTACAATGAGAAAAAGGAGTTTTCTATTATAGATCCTGCTTGCGGCACGGGTGGGTTCTTAACTGAAAGCTTCAAAGTCTTGTTAAACAATTATGAGAAAAGCGGAACTTTAACAACTGAAGCAAGGGAATTCCTTTCTAAAAGATGTTTCTACGGCGTAGATGTTCGAGATGAAAATATATCAAGAACTCGCTTAAATATGTTTTTGGTTGGTGATGGGCATACCCATATGTATTCGGACAATTCCTTAAATCCGACAAGACAAAACGGGAAAGCCACGCTTAGCAAAAAATACCAGTATGTAATTACAAATCCTCCGTACGGTAGCGGTACAATCAAAGCAAAAACCAACGCAATTTCCACAAACAGAACTGAGATAGCATTTATTTGTAAGGTTATTGATTTGCTTGAAGTTGGCGGAAAAGCGTGTATCATCACCCCTGACGGTGTATTAGAAAATCCCTCATATAAGAAGTTCCGTCAAGAAATTCTTGAAAAATGTGAAATATACGCAATAGTTTCATTGCCAAAATTCGCTTTTGCACCATATACTAAGGAAAAGACTTACGCTTTATTCATTAAAAAGCGTAGTGACAAAGTTACTAAAATACAGGATAAACCTATCTGGATGTATATCATTGATAATGACGGATTAGCTAATTCTGATAAAAGATTTCCCACCAAGTTACGTAATAATCGCAACGGTTGGATGCACGATGAAATATCCGGCTGGGTTAGCACGGACGGCATTGAAATGCCCGGCGTTTTGGAGAAACGTTGGTTATCTTTTGATGATAGTGCCGCCCCTACTACATGGATTGATGAGAAAGGTATTGTGCAAACTGCAAGAAAAGGTGGTAATGTCGATATTAATATAATCGAAAATGATCATTATAAAACTTTATTGCCAGAGTATTATTTAAGACCGTATTCTCCGCACTATATTAGTGAAAATGATTTTGACAATGAATTAAAGCAAATAGACAATAGTATAAGGAGGCTGCTTAATGAAATTTCTTGATGTTTTTAATGAAATTGATAAAGGCAATTACGCTTTAACAGATGAAGCGATTTATGCATCCTTACAAAATGGGGATGAGTTAATACCTTTATACGGTGGAAACAAAGAACATAAAATGACGGATCGAAGAATTTCAGTTTCTGCGAAAACGAAGAAAGGTGCAACAATTAAGATTTTCTCTGGTGAAGGTATAATTATTAGTCTAGATGGCAGTGCAGGAAGTATGACATATAAAAACGGTGAAAAGTTTGCTCTTAATCATCACGCAGGATTTATAACCTTACGCAAAGACGCCGTTGATAAGGTGAACCTTGAATATTTCTCATTATTCTTGCAAAACTTTTATAGAGAAATGGGCGTAAGTGACGGATCGAAAACATTATCATTGGAGCAGGTTTATGCGGAGGAGTTTTCTCTCCCCGATTTTAATATTCAATGTAATATTTTAAATTC
>ERZ1027076.503-NODE-503-length-14559-cov-4.950565_pt1 | contig 14559 bp, 10 predicted proteins | sample MGYA00519416_ERZ1027076 | MGnify/ENA primary metagenome ERZ1027076 (study PRJEB26926, sample SAMN06164525) | human gut metagenome | biome: ENVO:00009003; feature: ENVO:2100002; material: ENVO:00002003 | host: Homo sapiens | place: USA | collected 2012 ... | reverse complement strand
CTCGTGGGCTCGGAGATGTGTATAAGAGACAGGTCGTGGGGCTGGTCATCTCGTCGGCCTTCTCGGCCATTGTCGTCTATGCAACCGACCTCATGCCGGGCAAGGTGGGCATGATTGCGGGGCTCTTCTTCGGTCTGATGTTCGGACTGGGCGGCATCGGGTCGGCCTTCTTCGGGTGGCTGGCCGACCGCACGAGCCTAGAGTTCATCTTCAGGGCCAGTTCGCTGCTTCCGCTGCTGGGGATCATCACGGGCCTGCTTCCCGATGTCGAGGCCCGCAAAACAAGGTGAGGATGGATTGTGTCTGGAGATACCGCTCGCCGCTGGGCGACGTGACCCTCTCCTCCGACGGGGAGGCGCTGACCGGCCTCTGGTTCGACGGGCAGCTGCATTTCGGACGAACCCTCGCCCCGCAGTACGGATCGTGCGCGTTGCCGGTCTTCGAACGGGCGGCGGCGTGGCTCGACTGCTATTTCGGCGGCGGCCGTCCCGATTTCGAGGTGCCGCTGCAGTGGCGCGACACGCCCTTCCGCGAAGCGGTCTGGGCGCTGTTGCGGACGATTCCCTACGGCGAAGTGGTGACCTACGGCGAGATGGCCCGTGAACTGGCCCGCCGGCAGGGCGTTGCGACCCTCTCGGCGCAGGCCGTGGGCGGGGCCGTGGGGTACAATCCGATCTCGATCCTTGTCCCGTGCCACCGGGTGGTGGGGAGCGGCGGCCGCCTGACGGGTTACGCGGGCGGTCTGGAGCGCAAGGCGGCGCTCCTGCGGCTCGAAGGGGCCGACCTCCTGCGTCCTTACAGGATCAATTCATAATCGACGACATCGAGCCAGCGGCCGAATTTCCGGCCGACCTCCCTGAAGTGCGAGACGGCCCGGAATCCGAGCGCCTCGTGCAGCGCCGTGCTGGCTCGGTTGCCGCCCGTGATGCAGGCGATCAGGACGTGGATGCCGCGTCGGCGGCACGCCTCGATCAGTTGCAGCATCAGGGCGCGGCCGATTCCCTTCCCGGTATGCCCGGGGGCCAGGTAGACGGTCGTTTCGAGCGTGAGGCCGTAGGCCGGGCGCGCTTTCCACGGGTGAGCGAAGCAGTAGCCGACCACCTCGCCCTCCTCTTCGCAGACGAAATAGGGACAGGCCGCGGCGATGGCGGCGATGCGTTGGCGCATCGTCTCCCCGTCGGTGGGTTCGGTGTCGAACGATGCGTCGCTGTGCATCACGTAGTGGTTGTTGATGGCGGCGATGGCCGCGGCATCCTCCTGCCGTACTTCCCGGATCATGTGTCTCTCTCTGTTTTGGGTCGGGGCAAAGATACGCATTTGCGGCGGATCGGTTGCACCGGGCGACGGATTATTCGACCAGCAGCCGTGTCGGGCGCCACTGCCGCATGAGCTGCACGAGGAGGAAGCTCACGGCGAAGGCCATGCAGGCGGCGAGCAGGATCCGCACCGGATCCGGCAGGGCCGCGAGGGGCTGCGTCCGGCAGACCAGGTCGTAGGCCCCCTGCACGAAGACGAAGTGGCAGAGGTAGATGCCGAAGGTGGCGCCGGCCAGCCGCGACAGCCACGGACGGGGTTTTACGGCGAGTTTTTGCACGGTGAGGAATACGGGCACGGTCATCAGGAAGACGTTGAGCCCCGAGAAGTACCAGATGATCTCCAGGTAGGCGTAGTTGCCCGGGAAGTGTTCCTGCAGGAAAACGAAGCCGAACGACGTGATGAGGTATCCGACGAGGAATGCGGGGATGCAGCAGGCGGCCAGGCGGCGCCAGCTCCATGCGGGCGGGTATTTCGTGAGGTAGTGGGCCAGCAGGAGGTATCCGGCGAATCCCGAGACGTAGTGGAAGGTGCCGAACTCGTTCCAGTCGCAGATGCCGTAGAGTCCCATGTTGCCGTAGTTGCCCGCATAGCCGGCCAGCGGGGCGAGCAGCCGGAGGTAGGGCAACAGGAGCGTGAGCCCCCAGACGCCGAGCAGCAGCCTCAACTCACGCTTCGAGGCGCGTTCGAGCCAGGGGCTTACCACGGGCATGATCAGGTAGAGCCCGACGAGCATGTAGAGGTACCACAGCGGTGTGGTCTCGTAGTTGAAGTTGAAGACGAAGTTCCACAGCCGGGGCAGCGTTGCGTCCCACGTGTAGTTCTCCGCCGCGAGCGACGTGGCGTCGCCGGCCGCCCGCACGTAGAGGAAGTAGAGGAGCGGCAGTGCGACGGACCAGAAGACGAGCGCCAGCACCACACGCCCGATGCGCCGGCGGTAGAATGCGGCGGTATCGGTGCGCACCGGGAGCAGGAGCACGGCGGTCATCATGACGAACAGCGGGACACTGCAGCGGACCAGACTGCCCGAGAAGACGCCGGAGAGGAAGGCCGTGCGGTCGGTGTCGAATGCGGCGACGTAGGGGTCGCAGCAGTGGGCGAATACGACCAGGAAGCAGGCCAGCACCCGCAGCAGGTCGATCCACCCGATCCGCTCCCGGCGGTCGGGTGTGGGGGTTCGAAGCGTGTTTTCCATCTTGGATCGGTTTGTTGTCGGCGAAGTTACGAAAAAAAGCGGGATCGGCCATCGGTGCCGGTCCCGTTTCTCGTGTGTGGCCGTCCGTGCCTTTCGGCCTGCAGCCTCTGTTCTTCCGAAAATGACCGTTATTTGCGGCTCCCCTGCTTGTCAGCGGCTCCGGGGCGGGGTTCGCCGGACTGCCGCGTCGGGTTCGCTCATCCGGCTGCGGGCGATCAGGCAGGCCCCGAGCACGGCGGCGTCGGCACCGCTGGGGTGGGTGATGATCGGGACGTTCTGGCTCATCAGCTTGAGCGAGTATTTCCGCACGGCCAGTTCGATGGGTTGCAGGAAGTAGCAGGGCTCGGCCTGCGCGAGGTTGCCGCCGATGACGATCACTTCGGGGTTGAAGAGGTTGATCAGCCCTGCAATGTGGTGCCCCAGTTCGCTGCCGGCCTGCATGACGAGCTCGATGCAGAGCGGGTCCTCGCGCTCCACGGCCCCGATGATGTCGGCCGTGGTGACGGTCTCTCCGCTGCGGACCTTCGGCGCGAGCAGCGAGGCCTCGCCGGAGTGGATCCGCTCGATGAGTTTGCGCTGGATGGCGCGGCCCGAGACCTCGGTTTCGATGCAGCCCGTCTTTCCGCAGTGGCAGAGGATGTTGTTGTTGTACATGTGGATGTGACCGAACTCGCCCGAGTAGCCGTCCTTGCCGTGGCAGAGTTTGCCGTCGATGACGATGCCCAGTCCCAGTCCCCATCCGATGTTGATGTAGAGCAGGTTGTCGTACTGCCTGTTGAGCCCCGACATGTAGGCGCCGTAGGCCATGGCCTTGGTGTCGTTCTCGATGAAGACCCGCATCCCGAGCCGCTCGCTCAGGATGTCGGTCAGCGGCGTATCGACCGTCTCCTCGAAATTGAAGGTCGTGGCGCTTGTTCCCGTGCGGCTGTTCACGCGCCCCGGAACGTTGATGTTGATGCCGGCGATGCGCTCCGGAGCGATGCCGTCGAGCGTGGCGACGAACCGTTGGATGCGGCGGCATACCTCGTCGAGCGTGTCGCGGGTGTTCTCGAGCCGGAAATCCGTGTGCCGTTCGATCCGCACGGGTTGCCCGACGAAATCCACCAGTCCGATGTTGAGCTCGAAGGCCCGCATGTCCACGCCCATGAAGCAGGGGCAGGCCTCGGGCCGAACGCCGTGGCGTACGGTGCGGCGTCCCTTGGCGTGCAGACAGATGCGGTCCGTCTCGACGATCTGCCCTGCGGCGAGCATTTCGGAGACGTACTTGGCTACGGTGGTCAGGCTGAATCCCGTGGCCGAGGCGATTTCGGGGACCATGAACGAGCCGTTCTGCATGATGTGCTGCATGATGCTGCTGCGGACCGTTCCGCCGACGCTCCGTTCAGGCGGGCAGAAGAGGTGTTCTTTTGTCATGTATCGGATGTCCTTTTGTTACAAATTTACGATTTATTCGGCGGAAAGACAAATCGGATGTTTGAAAAATCACTTTCATATCCCATATGTTTGATAATATATCCCTCTTTATGAAAATTATGCTTGATAATTGATTGCGGCTGATTTGTGGGCTTGCGGATGAGTATTGTGTGGGTTTAATTATTGTTTGCCAGTCGTTTATGTTAAAAATAATATTTGCTTCGTGCCTTTTTGTTTAAAAAACTTGACTTTTTATTTCATTTTAATTAAAAAACATTTTGTGTTATTTGAAACATTACATATTATTTGAAACATTACATAGCTTTGTATAGACCGATATCCGAACGTCATTCAAATTACCTATATATTATGGAAAAGATCAAAGGACTTATCGACGCGCCGTTCACGCCGTTCGACCGCAACGGCGATGTGAACTGCGAACCCATTCCGGCCTATGCCGCCATGCTGCACAAGAACGGCCTGAAGGGCGTCTTCATCAACGGCTCCTCGGGCGAGGGCTACATGCTGACCACCGAGGAGCGGATGGCTCTGGCCGAAAAGTGGGTGGCCTCGGTACCCGAAGGGTTCAAGGTGATCGTGCACGTAGGCAGCTGCTGCCTGCGCGAGAGCGTGAAACTGGCTGCCCATGCCGCCGAGATCGGAGCCTGGGGCATCGGCGCGATGGCGCCTCCCTTCCCGAAGATCGGGCGTATCGAGGAGCTGGTCAAGTACTGTGAGGCGATCTGCCACGCGGCCCCCTCGCTGCCCTTCTACTACTACCACATCCCGGCCTTCAACGGTGCCTACCTGCCGATGGTCGAGTTGCTGAAGGCCGTGGACGGCCGCATCGACAACTTCGCCGGCATCAAGTACACCTTCGAGAGTCTCTACGAGTACAACCAGTGCCGCCTGTACGGCAACGGCAAGTACGACATGCTCCACGGCCAGGACGAGACGATCCTGCCGAGCCTGGCCCAGGGCGGTGCGCAGGGCGGCATCGGCGGTACGACGAACTACAACGGTCGCGAACTGGTGGGGATCATCGAGGCCTGGGAGCGCGGTGACCTGGAGACGGCGCGCGAAAAACAGAACTTCTCGCAGGCGGTCATCAACGTCATTTGCAATTACCGGGGCAACATCGTCGGCGGCAAGCGGATCATGAAGCTCATCGGACTGGATCTGGGCCAGAACCGGGTTCCGTTCCGCAACATGACCGACGAGGAGGAGGCTTCGATGAAGCGCGAACTGGAGCAGATCGGCTTCTTCGAGCGCTGCAACCGGTTCTGAACAACGGAAAAACGAAAACCTAAAACCTGATATCATGAGAAACCATTTCCTCAGTGCGGTGGCATGCTGCTGTGCGCTTTGTGCTGCGGTCTCCTGCGGCGACAACGACGGCAGGATGCCCGATTATTCGAAGCCGGCCGAGCAGACGATCGCCTTCCGTTGCACCTCCGCGTGGGGCGGCGACAACCCTACGCTCTGGACGGACGAGAGCCGGGTCGGTCTCTACTGTGAGCAGACCGGGTCGGTGAATACTCCACTGGCTCCGGCCGCCATTTCGGCCGGTGAAGCCGAGGGGCTGTTCTATACGCGGATGCCTTGGGAAAAGTCGAAGGAGTACCTCTTCTATCTCTATGCACCCTATGGCGAATCGAATACCTCGACCCTCATCTCCGGGTCGTTGAGTGCTGCGCAGATGCAGAACGGCGCCTCTTCGTCGCATGTGGACGGGCTCGGCCTGGCCTACGCTGCCGTGACGGCCTCCGAACCCTCGGAGGCGCCGCTGGCAGTGACCCTGAAGCAGGTGTTCGGCTACCTCGACCTGTCGGTATCGACCACGAAGTGGGCCGGCTGGACGATGGAGTCGATCCAGATCGAGTCCCTTACGGATGCGGCCCTGGCCGGTTCCTATACCTTTGACCTGACCTCCGGAAAACTCGCCTTCGGGTCCGATGCCTCGAAATCGCTCCTGTTGCGCATCAGCGATGGCAGCCTCTCCGGCGAGCCGTTCCACGCCTATGCCGTGACCGCTCCGTCGGCCGGAACCCCGCAGCGCTACGGCATCACCGTGACGGTAGCCCGCGAGAACGAGTCGAGCATGGTCCTCACCGGTGAGGTCTCGCTCGACGGCGGGCTGGCTCCCGAGGAGCAGACCTCCCTGACGCTCCCGATCGACACCTTCGACGAGGCCATGGCCGAGGACAATTCGATCGACCTGAGCGATCCGGACGGCGACGGCACGCACGAGACGGCCAACTGCTATGTAGCCTCTCTGGCCGGCCAGACCTACCGCTTCCCGGCCAACGTCATGGGCAATGGCGCCACGACGCCCGCAACGCCCGGATATGCCGGCGCGGGATCGGCTGACGGCATCGTCCCGGCTCCGCTGGCTCCGGCTTCCGCCGGCCTGCTCTGGCAGACGGCTCCGAATCTGCTGCTCGATGTCAAACTGCGCGGCACGGAGGTCTACTTCACAACCAACGGCACGGCCGGCGAGACCCTTTCGGAGGGCAATGCCGTGATCGCGGTGTTCGACGCCTCCGGAAACATTCTCTGGAGCTGGCACATCTGGGTGACGGCTGCCGATCTCGACGCCGCCGTGCAGACCTATGTTCTTCCGGGCGGTTTCGCGGCGGCCGGTACGACGGTCATGATGGACCGCAACCTGGGCGCCCTGAAGTCGGGGCTGTGGGAGACGAACGGGAACAACCTCGCCCTCGGTCTGCTCTACCAGTGGGGCCGCAAGGATCCCTTCCCGAACATCGACGATGCGGATATCGGCGGAACCGGCGCTCTGGCCATCACGCGGCTGCGCAAGACCTACGATGCCGCAGGCAATGCGCTGACGGCCGACAATACCTCCACGGACCTCTCGGCCACCTCGTGGCGCTACATCAACGGCAAGGCGCTCTCCGCAGAGCAGATCGCCCGCTACCCGATGAACTTCACCTGTGCCAACAGCGACTGGATCGATACGCCGCAGGACGATCTGTGGGGCAATCCCTACAGTGATGAAATCGGCGATACGGGCCACAAGTCGATCTACGATCCCTGCCCGCCGGGCTACCGCGTGCCGCACCGCTATGTCGGAACGCCCTTCACGGTCGATGGACTCAACGCGAAGAAGAAACCCGACAACTGGAACGCCCAGTACAAGACGCAGGCAGAGATCCAGGCAGCCGGAGGCAACATCTTCTCGTTCGGCAACGGACAGAGCAGCTATCCGCTCGGCGGCATGTTGTTCCTGAACTCGGGGGCGATCGTCCCGTTCCGCACCGGCAAGTATGTGGGCCACTACCAGGTGAGCATGCCCGCCTCGAGTGCGACGAAGTCCTACCGCTTCTATTTCGACTATGCGAACGTCAATCCCGACGACAGCAACGCCCGTTACATCGGCGGCAGCGTCCGGTGCATGAAGATACAGTAAACGATATTCCGTCCCCTCCGCCCGGCGTGTCCGGATTGTGCGGCACGCCGGGCCGGGCGGGACAACTTCCGTAAAACCCGACACAATGACCATTCAACAGGAAAAATATTTGAAAGATTGCCGCACACGCTATGCGGCTGACCTCACGGACGACATCATGCCTTTCTGGATGCAGCACGGACTCGACCGCGAGCACGGCGGGGTCTATACCTGCGTCGATCGCGACGGCACGCTGATGGATACGACCAAGTCGGTGTGGTTTCAGGGACGCTTCGGCTATGTCTGCGCTTCGGCCTACCGCCATGCGGGGGGCAACCCCGAGTGGCTGGAGGCCTCGAAGAGCGCGCTGGAGTTCATCGAGCGCCATTGCATCGACACCGACGGGCACATGTTCTTCTCGGTGACGGCCGAGGGGGCTCCCGTCCAGAAGCGGCGCTACGTCTTCTCGGAGTGCTTCGCCGCCATCGCCATGGCCGAATACGCTGCGGCCTCGGGCGATGCACGCTGGGCCGAGAAGGCCGTGGAGATGTTCCGCAACATCCTGCGCATGCTCTCCACCCCGGGATTCCTGCCCCCGAAGACCTATGTCCCTGCGATCGGGCACTCGATCACGATGATCCTGATCAATGTGGCGCTGGTCATCAAACAGGTATCCGACGATCCGGTGCTCGACGAGCAGATCGACCGTTCGATCGACCTGCTGCAGCGCTGCTTCATGCACCCCGAGTTCGAGACGCTGCTCGAGACGGTCTCGCCCGACGGCGGGTTCATCGACACCTGCGCCGGAAGAACGATCAATCCGGGACACTGCATGGAGACGGGCTGGTTCCTGCTCGAGGCCGCCCGCATGCGGGGCTGGGATGCGCAGCTGGTCAAGATGGCCGCCACGATCATCGACTGGGCCTGGAAGTGGGGCTGGGACGAGCCTTACGGCGGAATGATCAACTTCCGCGACTGCCGGAAGTTCCCGCCCCAGGACTATTCGCAGGACATGAAGTTCTGGTGGCCGCAGTGCGAGACGATCCTCGCCGGACTCTATGCCTACATCGCCACGGGCGACGAAAAGTACCTCGAGATGCACCGCAAGGCGCACGACTATGCCTTCGGTGTCTTCCCCGATGTCGAGTACGGTGAGTGGTTCGGCTACCTGCACCGCGACGGTACGGTCGCCCAGCCGGCCAAGGGCAATCTTTTCAAGGGCCCGTTCCACATCCCGCGCATGATGATCAACGCCACGCGGCTGTGCGACGAAATTCTGAACAAGTAAATCTCAAATCAACCTGAATAATGAAACCTCAAAACATGCGTATGTACCGTGCGGCGCTGATGGCCGGTTTGCTGGTGATGCTGCCCTGTGCGCTTTCGGCCTGTGCGGACGACGAGATCAAGCGGCCCGATGTGACCGCCCCGCTGATGCCCGAACTGGGTCCGGAAGGGACCGAAGGGACGATCAGCCTCTCGCAGATCGAATCCTCGACCCCCTTCACGGCGGGTACGGGAGCCAACTCCTACCGCATTCCCTCGATCGTGACGGCCGGTGACGGTTCGCTGCTGGTCTTCTGCGAGGCGCGCCATGAGTCGTGGATGGACAAGAGCCATACGGACATCGTGGTACGCCGCAGCACGGACAACGGGAAGAGCTGGTCCGAGGCGGTGAACCTGACCGCTTCGGCCAACGGCGGCGAATATGCCTTCATGGATCCGACCCCCGTGGCCGATACCGAGACGGGCAAGATCTTCCTCTTCTGCTGCCGCTGGGTCAAGTCGGATGCCGATGCGACGAAGACCCGCGCTTTCCGGATCGTATCGACGGACAACGGCGCCACGTGGGGCGCTCCCGAGGATGTCACCGCAACGGTGATTCGCGAGGGGTATTACAGCTCGGGATTCGGTCCGGGTTCGGGTATCCGGATTTCGCGGGGCAAGTATGCCGGGCGGCTCATCTTCCCTTCGCGGCAGTACGACGGCACCTCGAGTTCCGGTGTGGCGGTCTACTCCGACGACCACGGGGCAACGTGGAAGATCGGCTCGGAGGTGCTCGGCGGCGAGTGCCAGATCGCCGAGGCCGGTGAGAACTCCCTGACGATCAACGTCCGCAAGGGCTCCGACCGCTATTCGGCCTTCTCGAAGGATGGCGGAAAGACCTGGTCGCAGGCGGCCAAGGACGGCGGGCTTCCGTCGTTCGAGAGCGGGTGCCATGCGAGTGTCTGCGGGGCCGGCGGGAACACGGTCCTCTACTGCGGCCCGAAGGGCGGTGCGAAGACTACCTCGAACGACAACCGCTACGAGCTGATGCTCTACCGCAGCCCGACGGGCGCCGAAGGTTGGACGCGCAACCAGATGCTCTACGAGCTTGCGGCCGGTTATCCCGACATGACGCTGCTCGAGGACGGCCGTCTGGCCATTGTCTTCGAGGCGGGACCCGAGAAGGGATTTACCCGCAAGGGCGGCAACCGCCCCGCCGGCTGGATGCGGCTCGACGTGCTGATTCTTCCCAAGGAGGTAACCGACTACGGTTACTGGTTCGAATAACCCGAAACAACCTGAAACCATGAAACAAGATTTCCGATTCCATACGATCCGAACGGTGCTGGCCGTAGTGCTGGCCCTGTTTTCGGCAGCCGTGGCCGGGGCGCAGGGACGCTTTACGGTGACGGGCAAGGTCTCCGATGCCTCGGGCAAGCCGATGGTCGGCGTGACGATCATCGAGCAGGGAACCACCAACGGTACGACCACCGGTCTGGACGGCACCTATTCGCTGGTGGTCAAGGACGACCGGAGCGTGCTCCAGTTCAGTTCGCTGGGCTACACGTCGCAGTCGGTGACCGTCGGCAGCAAGAACGAGATCGACGTCTCGCTGAGCGAGGACGCGATCAACATGAGCGAGGTGGTCGTGACCGGTTACGGCCGGACCGTGACCAAGGACAAGCTGACGGCTGCGATCTCGAAGGTGTCGAGCGACGTGCTCGAGAAGGGTGTGCGGTCGAACGCCCTGACGGCGCTGGCCGGTACGGTGACCGGCGTGCGGATTGCCTCGACGACCGGACAGCCGGGTGCCGCCCCCTCGATCGTCATCCGCGGCGGTGCGGCGCTGGACGGCACCGGTTCGCCCCTCTACGTGATCGACGGTGTGCAGCGTGAGGACATGAACGACATCAACGCCAACGACATCGAGTCGATCGAGATCCTGAAGGATGCCGCAGCAACGGCGCTCTACGGTGCCCGGGCCAATGCCGGCGTGGTGCTCGTCACGACCAAGCGGGGCCGCGTGGGCCGTGCCGAGATCTCGTTCAAGGCCAACGTGGGCCTGAACTACCTGCGCAAGACCAACGAGTTCCTCGAGGCCGACGACTACCTCTACTACCTGCGTCTGGCCTCCTACCGTTCGGGAAATATCGCGGCGCTCTCGGCCGCAGGCCCCTTCGGTACGGGTAACGTCCTCTCGGCAGACGGCAACAAGTCGGCCGAGGGTGTCTACAGCCCGATGTTCCTCTCCGACGAGAACGCCTATCTGCTCAAGCAGGGCTACAAGAGCATGATCGACCCGATCACGGGCAAGACGATCATCTACAGTGAGTTCACGGCCAGCGACGCCTCGGTGCGCGACCTGGCGCTCACGCAGGACTACAACATTTCGGCGTCGGGCGGCAACGACCGGGGACGCTACTACGCCAGCTTGGGCTACTACGACGAGTCGGGTTTCCCGGTGATCTCCTACTACAAGCGTCTCTCGTTCGTGACCAACGGCTCCTACAAGATCACGCCGTGGCTCGAATCGACCAGTTCGCTCAACTTCTCGCGTTCGGACAGCCGCCAGGTGAGCGACTACATCGGCGGCGGCGAGGCCAACTTCTTCGGTATCATGTTCTCGGCGCCCCCGACGATGCGGCACTACAATCCCGACGGCGAGGAGATCATCCCGACGACCAACTGGGAGAACGGCAACTGGGATGCTGCCAAGAGCAGCTTCTACCGCCGCAACACGAACTACCGCTTCACGATGAACCAGGGCCTGAATTTCCGCCTGACGGATCACATTACGTTGAAACTGAACGGCATGTGGTATTTCAACATGTACGAGAAGGAGAAGTTCAACGGAACCTATCTGGTCAATCCCGGCACCTCGAACAGCGACCACGCCGCTTCGGCCAGCTACTCGCGGATGTTGTCGCAGACCTACAACGCCATCGCGGGGTATGAGAATTCGTGGAACGACCACAACCTGAGCGTGATCGTCGGTTACGAATTCTACGACAAGTACAACTTCGGACTGTCGGCCGGCGGCCAGGGCTCCGATTTCGACGATCTCCCGAGTCTGGGCTACATCGACAAGACCGAGGACAAGAACATCTCCAAGATCAGCATGAACTCGACCCATACGCGCGAGCGCAGCATGTCGTTCTTCGGCAACGCCAGCTACGACTGGAAGGGGAAGTACCTCTTCTCGTTCTCGGCCCGCTATGACGGTTACTCGAAGCTGGTGAACAACAAGTGGGGTTTCTTCCCGGGTGTCAGCGCCGCATGGAACATCCACAAGGAGAAGTTCATGGAGGGGACCTCGCGGTGGCTGTCGAGCCTCAAGCTGCGGGCCGGCTACGGACAGAATGGCAACGTGAACATCCTGGCCGGGGCCTACGACCTGCAGGGCAACTACGGCAAGACGGGCAACTACGAAGACGAGTACGGCATCCTGATCAACAAGCTGCCCTATCCCGACCTGCGGTGGGAGAAGACCACGTCGGTGGATGTGGCCGTCGAGGCGAGCTTCTGGAACCGCCTCCGCGTTTCGGTCGGCGCCTACAACAAGCTGACCTCCGATCTGCTGGCCGAGGTGCCCTTCCCCAGCTCGGCGGGTGTCGGCAACCAGTATACGAACAACGGCAGTGTCCGCAACCGCGGTCTGGAGTTCGAGATCGACGCTACGGTCTTCCAGAACGACGACTGGAAGGTGCGCTTCGGCGGCAACGCCACCTACATGCGTTCGAAGATCATCCAGCTGCCCGACAACGGCAACCTCAACAACCGGCAGGGCGGCCAGCAGGTCTACAACGCTGCAGGAGACCTGATCTGGGTCGGCGGCAAGCAGGAGGGGCAGGAGTACGGCGTGGCCTATGCCTACCGGATGATCGACATCGTACGCAGCGAGGCCGATCTGCAGAACTTCGCCTGGTATGTCGATACGACCCCTTCGTCGGGTACGATCTACGGCCCCGGGGTCTGGGCGACGCTGACGGCCGATGAGCAGGCCAAGGGGCAGCTGCTCCAGCCGGGCGACGCGATCTTCTACGACGTGAACGGCGACAACACGATCGACCAGTACGACCAGGTGAAGATGGGCAACACCGTGCCCCGCTGGGTCGGCGGTGTGAACCTCTCGGTGGACTGGAAGGGGCTTTCGCTCTATGCGCGCTTCGACTTCGCGACGGGCTACGTGGCCCAGAACAGCCGCAAGCAGTACTACATGGCCCTCTCGCAGGGTACGTTCAACACGCTCAAGGAGAGCAAGGACACCTGGTCCGAGGAGCGTCCGAACGCCAAGTACCCGATCCTGATGTATGCCGACACGAAGTTCCGCAACAACTACCGCATGAGCAACATCTTCTACGACGACTCGAGCTACCTCTGCGCACGCGAGATCGCGCTGAGCTACTCGCTGCCCGAGCGGTGGGCCCGCGTGGTCCGCATGAAGAACCTCACCGTTTCGGTGACGGGCCAGAACCTCTTCTACTGGACGGGCTCCTCGCTCTACAATCCCGAATACGGAGTGAACGGAAACGGCGGCTACGCCATCCCGCGCACGGTGCTCTTCGGTATCAAGGCGACTTTCTAACCAGATCTAACACTTGCAAGCAATGAAACGAATCAAAAACTGTATACTCGTCCTGCTCGGTGCCGTCATGACCTCGTGCAACGCGCTCGATCTGGGCCCGGAGGATTTCTACTCGATCAACAACTACTGGAACTCCGCGGAGCAGTGCGAACGCTTCATGATCGGACTGCACTACCGGCTGCGCGAGCGTGCCGAGACGATGTGGCTGATGGGCGAGAGCCGCGGCGGTCTGCTCAGCACGGCGTCGGTGACCTCGACGGGCGAGGGAGCCTACAACATCGAGGCCGTGGGCAACAACCTCTCGGAGGCCAATCCCGTGCTGACGAACTGGGGCAACTTCTACATGGATATCTACCAGATCAACCACGCCATCGACAAGATCACGACGGCCTGCGACTTCCTGGACGAGGAGACCCGCAACACCTACCTGGGCCAACTCTACGGTCTGCGTGCCTACTACTACTTCCACATGCTCCGCACGTGGGGCGGTGTACCCCTGTGCGACAAGCCCGACGTGCTGATGACCAGCGAGATCGCGCAGCTGAGCAAGGAGCGCGCCACCGAGCAGGCCACCTGGCAGTTCATCCGCGACGACGTTGATCGCTCGTGCGAGATCTACGACAAGCTCGGCTTCGGAAACTACAAGAGCCGCAATTGCTACTGGAACAAGGCGGCTTCTTACTGCCTGAAGGCCGAGGTCTACCTGTGGGGAGCCAAGGTCCGCCCGCTGAAGGGTTCGGCCGTCTTCTCGCCGACGCCCGAGGCCGACCTGGCCGAGGCGCAACAGGCCCTGCAGACCGTTGAGGCGCTCTATGCCTGCAACGACAAGTTCATCGACGCCTTCTCGCCGACGAACAAGGACTCGAACCGCGAGACGATCTTCGCTGTCCGCTACAAGTTGGGCGAGAAGACCAATTTCTACTCGAACTTCACCTACAACGTATCGACCTTCACGAAGTGGTACGACCTCGACGGCAACAAGCTGGGCAACGTGCTCAACATCGGCAGCGGGGCGATGCGTTACGAATACACGCTCGACTTCTACCGCAGCTTCGCCGCCGCGGATACGCGCCGCGACGCCACCTTCCTGCCCTTCTGCGGGAAGGACAACGACGGGGAGCTGGTGCCGGCCGGCCTTGTGCTGCGCAAGTTCCTGGGCGAGACGGACAACGGTCGCGTGCAGTATACGAACGACCTTCCCGTCTACCGCTACATGGACGTGGCGCTGATGCTGGCCGAGATCGCCAACGAGCTCAACGAACCTGTGGAGGTGGAGCGCTGGATCGGCCGCGTGCGCACCCGGGCCTACGGGGACGAGGCCCCGGCGTTCACCTACACGACGCACGACCTGTCTCTTATACACATCTGACGCTGCCG
>ERZ1027076.497-NODE-497-length-14643-cov-4.912531_pt1 | contig 14643 bp, 10 predicted proteins | sample MGYA00519416_ERZ1027076 | MGnify/ENA primary metagenome ERZ1027076 (study PRJEB26926, sample SAMN06164525) | human gut metagenome | biome: ENVO:00009003; feature: ENVO:2100002; material: ENVO:00002003 | host: Homo sapiens | place: USA | collected 2012 ... | reverse complement strand
ATCCGCATGGGCGTTATCGGCGATTTTGATAACCGTTACGTTACTTTTGATCCGCATCTGGAAGCCAAGGAAATAGAAGTTTTTGGCGAAATGGCAAGAAAAGGATACATCTATAAAGGAAAGAAAGCCGTTTACTGGTGTCCCCACTGTGAAACGGCGCTGGCGGAAGCGGAAATCGAGTATAAGGACCGCAAGTCCCCGTCTATTTATGTAAAGTTCCCTGCGAAAAATATCAAGGGACTCGGACCGGAGGGCGTAGATCAATCCAAGCTTTTTGCCGTCATCTGGACAACCACGCCTTGGACCATTCCTGCCAACCAGTATATTTCCGTCAACCCGAAGTTCACCTATGTATGGGTGCATAATCTGGATGCCGACGAGTACTATCTGATGAATAAGGAGCTGGCACCGGCAGCTTTGGCGGACTGCAAGATTGAAAATTACGAGTTTGCCGGCCGCGAAATGACAGGCGCCGAATGGGAGTTGGCCGAATTTATGCACCCCTGGGCATCTTATAACCGAACCGTGTATGTTCTTGAGGGCAACCATGTCACGCTGGATGCTGGTACAGGCTGTGTACATACTGCCCCGGGCCACGGCGTGGATGACTTTGAAGTGTATAAGAAATATGAAAATGAAGGAAAACTGAAGCAGGAAGTCATCTGTCCTGTGGACAATAAAGGCCGTATGACGGCAGAAGCCGGATCCTTTCTGGAAGGGAAGACTGTATGGGAAGCGGAAGGACCGAGTATTTCCGCGCTTGCCCACGAAGGCATGCTTCTTGGCAAAAAGTCCCTCCACCACCAGTATGCCCATTGTTGGCGCTGCAAGAATCCCGTCATTTACCGTGCGACAGAGCAGTGGTTTGCTTCCATCAATGATTTTCGCGAAGATGCATTGAAAGCGGTCGACGAGACACGGTTTATCCCTTCCTGGGGGCATGACCGCCTGTATAATATGATTCGTGACCGCCAGGACTGGTGTATTTCCCGCCAGCGCTCCTGGGGTGTTCCGATTCCAGCTTTCTACTGTGACGGCTGCGGCAACTATGTGATTACGCCCGAAACGATTGAAAGCGTGAAAGAAATCGTGGAAAAAGAGGGCACCGATGCATGGTGGGCGCATCCGGCGGAAGAACTTTTGCCGAAGGATTTCAAATGCCCCCACTGCGGCGGCAGCCGTTTCCACCAGGAAAAAGACATCATGGACGTATGGTTTGATTCCGGCTCCACATGGAACGGTGTTCTAAAAGACCCTCATCCGGTGTGGAAAGAGACCGGCGCGGCGTATCCCTGCGATTTGTATCTGGAAGGTTCCGACCAGCACCGCGGCTGGTTCCACAGCTCTCTTCTGACCAGTGTGGCAGTCAATGGCTGCGCGCCGTATAAGGCTGTTCTGACCCATGGTTTTACCATGGACGGAGAGGGACGGAAGATGTCCAAATCGGTAGGAAACGTAGTCGCGCCCCAGGACATTATTGATAAGTACGGCGCTGACGTGATGCGTTTGTGGATTTCCTCCGTTGACTACCAGGGCGATGTCCGCCTTTCCGATAAAATCGTGAAATCCATGAGCGACGTATACAGAAAGATCAGAAATACGTTCCGCTACCTTCTGGGGAATCTTTATGATTTCAATCCGAAGACCGACAGCGTGGCTTATGGGGATATGGAAGAATTGGATCGCTGGGCGCTGCTCCGTCTGGAACAGGTAAAGCGTACCGTTCTTAAAGCCTATGAGGATTATGAATTCCACGTCATGTACCATGCCGTCCATAATTTCTGTACTGTGGACCTGTCATCCATTTACCTGGATATACTGAAAGACCGTCTCTATACAGAAAAAGATGATTCCCTCCTGAGAAGAAGCGCGCAGACTGCCATGTATGAAATCCTTACCTCTCTCGTAAGGCTGGTAGCCCCCGTTATTTGCTTTACTGCCGAAGAAGTATGGCAGGCACTCCCGAATCGGGAAGAAAGAGAATGGTCTGTCCATATGGCGGATATGCCGGCGGAAAACGACAGATACCTGGATAAAGCATTGGAAGAAAAGTGGAAGAAGCGCCTTGCTCTCCGCAGCGTTGTGACAAAAGCGCTGGAAGAAGCCCGCCAGGCGAAAGTCATCGGCCACCCTCTGGACGCGGAAATTACTATTTACGCAGATGGTGAATATTTGGAAACACTGAAAGCCATGGAAAAAGAACTGGCGGATTTCTGCCTTGTTTCCCAGGCGAAGATTTCCGGCGATCTGTCTGCCGCTCCTGAGAATGCCTTCGCTTCTGAAGACGGAACGGTGAAAGTTTCTATCGCCGTCTGCACTCTTGAAAAGTGTGAACGCTGCTGGAAACGCACTCCTGATGTAAACTCCGATCCGAAACATGAACACGTCTGCGCAAGATGCGCTAAAGTCCTTACGGAGATGGGAGAATAAGAAAGGTAAGTTGGCAGTCAGCAGTGGGAATTTATAATTAAGTATGCTGACGCTTTCCTGTATAACAGAAAAGTAACGGGACAATATAAAATGACCTCTTTTAAGGAGGTCATTTTATATTGGGAAACATCGCGGAAGCGTTTTGTTATTTTTCCGGCGGCAGGTATTTCTTTTTAAATAGTTCAGGATGGTCTTCATAGGAGAAATCAAGCCGTCTTGGAATATGATCGGAGAAGATCTCTCCTTCATAAAAGTGGAAAGAGAGTTTTTTTTCGTCCATGCTCCAGGTGAAAGGACCCTGCTTTAAAATCATATAATTTTCGATGATTTTCAAGAGGAAGTCGTGAAGAGAGTAGTAATCATTTTTGAAAGGAGCGTCAGGATATTTTTTTTGAAAAGCAGCGGTGAGAAGATCGGCAAGACCCGCTTTGGAAAGCGTGGTCACGTCAAAAATGGTGAGAGGCTCACCTGTAGTTCCGTCAAAATTCAGAGAGCCCATACCGATTCTTTTTCCTGAAAAGTCATTGAAATAGCGATGTTCCAGGATAGAGAACAGGGCAGAATCATCACGGAAAATGTCTATGGTAGTCAGGAAATAATTGCCGATAAGATTTGTATATCCTTGGTGAATGAGCTGTTCCGTTTCCTTCAGGTTCTTCAGTGTAAATTCCCGTTCCATGGCACTTTCGTCCTGAAGGGACTGCAGGACCTTCCGATGATTTTCTATGCGGGGGTTTTGGAGAGCGTGGGATGCGATGTCATAAATCGGATACTGGGCGGTGACTATGACTTTTCCGTTCATTTTTCTTTCCATTTTATGGTCGGTGACAGCCAGCCAATTTGAGTTTTCCGCGTTTGAACGGACTTCCGGAACTGATTCTGCGAACGAAAGGGAAAAAAACATACAAGCGGCGGCCGTCAGGGAAATTAATTTTCGAAATCCGAACTTCATGGGGCATCCTCCTTTGCGGGTCATATGAAATTAAATCTGGCTTCATTATACAAGGACTCATTCTTTTTGTGTATGGGAAAATCATTTTCCGAAAATAGACTTGATAAGATGAAAAAGTAATATTACAATTTCTGTTTGATAGATTTAATCATAATATGCATTATACCTCACTGGGAGATGGGGGAAAGTATTTATGAATTGCAGGGAGCTTACTTTATCTTGAATTTCCATGCACAGAACCAGCTTTCCGGGTGGGCGTCAGGGGGACAGCCTATGCATTCTGTCTGTATGCGGTCGTCTATACCTTCGGCAAAGCGGGCGTATTCTACAAGACCGGCGCTTTTGCAGGGATAGTCGGGTAAATTTTTCCGCATCCGTGCCGATTGGACACGGCAGTTATCCATTGTGAAGATGAGAGAACCGTCTTCAAAGCGGGCGGACTGTCTGTTCAGACGGCTGTACATACGGAAGTTTAAAGCCTGCGCCAATCCTTCCAGCCCGGGATGCTCTTCCATGCCAAGAAGTTTTTTAATGGAGTGCGCTTCAAAGGGAGAGAACCGGGCCCATGTAGAATCGTTGCACCGTTTCGCATCATTGATGCCGTAGGAAAACTCCACTCCCTGAAACCAGAAGCCGTCCTGGGCAAGCCAGCTTTTTGCGATGGTGTCCAGAAGAGAAAGCTGATCTTCTTTAGGAAGGCGGATGAGGAAAGCGGGACAGCCCTCTTGTTCAGGGAAATGAAATTGCGCCGCCAAACGACGAACTGCCGCCTTTCGTGTCTGCTTCCAAGCGTAGTCCATGACAGTGAGCGCCTTTTCAAAACCGAGCTGGTGCTCTACTTCACGGAACCAAAGGGTGTGATGGACCGTCATGCGGTGGCACATGTCTATAATATGTGCCGCCCGCTTTTCCATCGTTATTGTTTCCATTGTTTTTTCGTTCATGGCGAACCTCCTTCATGGCGAATTTCATTTCTTTTATTATGAAATAACCGTTGGAAAATATCCATGATAAAAAAATAATCAAAAAGTCAAAATATTTATTAGCACTCTATTGACATGAGTGCTAAATGTGATATAATACAGTTGTCAGGAAGAAAAGATGGACTCCTGAGATATGTTATAAATATTTTAAAGAAAGAAAAGAGGTTTTGATTATGCGTGGTTTACTTCCTTTTGATGGTTTTTTCGGTGATACGGCGCTGGATCATTTCTTCAGTGATGCTCCGGCTGTATACAAAGACTATGTGTCTGTACCCAAGGTGGATATTGAGGATAAAAAAGATTTCTATGAAATTACCTGTGATATGCCCGGGTTTACCAAGGATCAGATCCGTATTTCTTATGAAAACGGAATTTTGTCCCTGTCCGCTCAGAAAGAGGAACAGACGGAGGAAAAAGATGATGACCGTCATTACATCCGCCGTGAACGTTCCAGCTCTGTCTTCCGCCGCCAGTTCAATGTGAAAGGGATCAAAGAAGACGGCATCAAGGCAGGCTTGAAAGACGGGATTCTGACGATTACACTGCCGAAACTCCCGCAGGAAATTGAAAAAGCACCCCATCGTATCCAGATTGACTGAAGATGATGTATAAGATATTCCTGGAATACTGAAAAGTTTATTCATGCTTTCTCTCCGGGCGGTACTCCCCCGGTACCGTCCATCTTTGGAACAGGTCATGATAATCCCCCATTATCGTGGCCTGTTTTTATGTGCCCGTAAACAGGTTTGCGTTTTATGGCTGTTTATAATAAGCTGGAGGAAAATGGAAGGAGGAATATATGGGGAAAAGACTGGAAGACAGGGGGTTGGAAGAATTGTGGCAGCTGTTTCCCATATTTCTTGTGCCGCATAAAAAAGAATGGGCAGGTTGGTACAGGGAAGAAAAAGGTCGTTTGGAAGTTCTGCTGGGCGCAGGGCTGGTAAAGCGCGTCAGCCATATCGGAAGTACGGCTGTTTCCGGTATCTGGGCCAAAAATATCATAGATATCCTGTTAGAAGTACCGGATAAAAAAAGAATGGCAGAGGTATGGGAAATTTTGAAAAATAACGGCTGGCTCTGCATGAACATTTCAAAGAACCGCATTTCCATGAATAAAGGGTACACGGAAAAGGGCTTTGCGGAGAAGGTATATCACCTGCATATCCGGCTGCCCTGCGATCATGATGAATTGTATTTTCTCTCTTATCTGCAGGCGCATCCTGTTGTTGCGAAGGAGTATGAAACATTGAAGCTGCTTTTATGGAAACGGTATCCTCATGACAGGGACAGATACACGGAGGCAAAGACAGATTTCGTCAGGACATATACGGAACTGGCAAAAAAAGAATACAGGAACCGATGGGAGTGGTAATCGGTAGAAAAACCCGGTGAAAACCGGGTTTTTTATGTGTGAATTTTCAAAAAATAAGAGCAAGGATTTATTGTAAACTTATAACACAAAAAGAGATTGACAGAAGAAATTGTTTATTTTATACTTGAGTCCGAGATAACAATAAAGGAAACGGAATGATTCCGTGAAAAGAGGGGTTCTATTATGGAAAGTGCTTGTCAGGAAATTATCCGCTTGGCGGAAAAGGTTATGGATGGCGGACAGATCACGCCGGAAGAGGCGGGGAGGCTCATTCGTACAAAAGATGAAGACACCATGCTGCTTCTTGCCATGGCGGATAAAATTCGTCAAAAATTCGGCGGCAGCTCCGTGGATTTCTGCGCCATCATCAATGCGAGAAGCGGGCACTGCCAGGAAGACTGCAAGTTCTGCGCCCAGTCCGGCTGGTACAGGACAGGTGCCAAGGTATACCGCCTGCTGCCGGAAGAACAGATTATTGAAGCGGCAAAGAAAGCAAAAGCGGCAGGCGCCGTCCGGTTCTCCATTGTTACCAGCGGCCGTAATCAGGACAATCCCAATGAGTTTGAAGAAATTATTGCAATCGTGAAGCGTATCCGTAAGGAAGTAGGTATCGAAGTCTGCTGCTCCCTGGGGCTTATTTCTTCTGAGCAGGCGCTCCGGCTGAAGGAAGCGGGCATTACCCGTATTCATTGCAATATCGAAACGTCTCCGTCCTATTTTCCGGAAATCTGCACAACCCATACCATGGAAGACAAGGAAGATATCATCAGCACGGCGCAGAAGGCAGGGATCCGTGTCTGCTCCGGAGGCATTATCGGGCTTGGCGAATCTTTGGATCAGCGCGTGGAAATGGCGTTTAAGCTGAAAGAAATGCACATTGATTCCGTGCCGCTGAATATCTTGAATCCTGTAGAAGGAACGCCTTTTTATGACAATAAACGTCCGTCCGCTTTGGAAATTCTCCGCACTTTTGCCATGTTCCGCTTTGTTCTTCCGAAAGCCCTCATCCGTACGGCAGGCGGTCGTGAAGTCAATCTGAGAAGCCTGCAGGCCCACGCGCTTTCCGGCGGCCTTAACGGCATCATGGTGGGCGGCTACCTCACCACCGGCGGCAGAGATCCGAAAGAGGATCTGGTCATGACGGCGGATCTGGGACGGAGCAGGACGTCCCCGCAGCTGTAATACAAATCAAAATCGAATCGTAGAATTAAAAAAGAAGAGCGGCGCCGTACCGGTGTCCAGACATTAGATTTTTAGTCTGATTTTTGGAATGTGGTACAGGATGCGCCGTTCTTTTTTGCTGCCTGCACCGGTAAGGCAGATAAAGAGGAATATTAAGGTACGCCGTCAGATGCGGGAGAGCAGACGGCAAATTTCTTTTGCAATAAGGTATGATTCAGTTAAAATGAAAAAAGAACAGACAAATAGTTTTTTAAAGCAGAAGTGTGATAAAAGTTATTTAATGATATAATTTATTTAAAATAATTTAATCATGGGAAGTAAATCTGTTTCTTGGAAGGCTTTCGTTTTCAGTACAGAAGCCTGTATCGGTGGTTTTAATGGAAGCGGAGCCGTAAATTATTTCTTTATGATTTCATTTGTTTTGAAGAGAGGATGGTTTTGAATCTTATGAGAAAGAAATTATTGGCTGCTGCCGTCATGGGCGCGGTCGGAGCGGCTGCAGGTATCTGCACAGCGGGCGCGGCGGATGCCGCTTACGTTCTTGATGAGGTGGTTGTCATCGGGAACCGTGATGAAGAGCGCGATGTTTTGCCGGGCAATTTTGTTTACACGAAATCCCAGACAAGTTTTCTGGCAGGGAAGGATACAATGGATGTTCCTTTTTCCCAGATGCATTTCACGGAAAAGTCGATGGACACCTTTACGGGGCCTGATAAGCCGATGGATGCGCTTCTGGCAAACTCGCCGTCTGTGCGCCAGTCCGGATCTATCCTTCATGGTGATTTCTTTTTCCGCGGATTCCGTACAAACGGAACCAACTTTTATGTGAATAACGTTCCCGGCGTGTTCACCCAGTTCAATACGCCGCTTTATCCCATCGAATCTTTGGAATTGATTTCCGGACCGAACGTAGGGATTTACGGTACCGGTGTCCAGTATGAAACGACGAATCCCGGCGGTATCGTCAGTGTGAAATCAAAAGTCGCTCCCGATAAGGGTGTTTTTGACTATACCCAGACGATTTCCGGCCGCGGGCTTTTTGGTGAATATCTTGACTGGGGACAGCGTTTTGGCGATAAGAAGGAATGGGGTGTCCGCATTATGACGGAAAACCTCAATGGCCGTACATCTGTCAAAGGCACGAAGATTAACGGACAGGGCATTTTTGCCAATATCGACCGGACTACGGAAAAATCAAAAGACAATTTATTTATCGGATACAGAAATATGGATATCCAGCGCGGTCTTCGGTGGTTTATCCTGAGCAGCGATGTTAATAAACTGCCTGCTGTTCCTTCCGGAAAGAATGACTACGGGTTTGACGGGATGATAAAAGCGACCCACGGCTGGCTTGCTGTTTACAACCATGATCAGAAGTTCAATGACCATTGGGACGGCTTTTTCAACTTCGGCATGCAGAGGAACGATCTGGATAAAAATGTCATGGCGAACGGAGGCAGCGGATATACACTCCACAATGACGGCACGCTTGACGTAAAAGCAAAACCGGGTTCCACGCCGCAGGAATATTATTACTGGCAGGTAGGTACCACGGCGCACTATAATACGGGTGCCGTGAAGCATGATATCACGCTTTCTTATAATCAGGCGTGGAGAAACAGAAAGAGCGCGTATAATAACGGACCGCTTCTTAAGATCGGTACCGGGGATTTGTACACGGGCATCCATCAGACACTGGCGGCGCTTACGAAATTTGATACCCGCTGGAATAATAAAACAAGAGTGAAGAGTTATTCTCTTGTTGATTACATGACTTACAACAAGTGGGATATCATCCTTGGCATCCACAAGCATGAAGCAGAATCAAGAGGCTATAAATGGAAAAGCGATAATACGCTGGACTATATTGAACGCATAAAGACCGATGACACGAGTCCGACGTACGGTATCATTTACCGGCCCAACAGCCATATGTCCGTTTATGCCAGCCATTCGGAAAACTTCGACGCAGGCAGCGGCGTAAATACGACTTTTGAAAATTTCGGCGATATTCTTCCGCCTTTGAAGACGAAGCAGAATGAAATCGGTGTCAAATACAAAAGAAATAATTTACTTTACACCCTGGCCTACTATGACATCAAGCAGGACAACCTGATCAGCGTCTACAAAGACGGCTATGTAAAACCTTTCCAGTCGAAAGACGGGCAGGCCCGCCATAAAGGCCTGGAATTTTCCATCAACGGCAGACTGGCCGACAAGTGGAATATTTTGGGCGGCTTCTCCCGTATGTCGGCGAAACAGGAAAAGACGACTAAAGGAGCGCTTGACGGAATCCGTGTCAACGGAACTTCCGAATGGACTGCCGTCCTCGGACTGGAATACAATCCGAATGAAGCGTGGAGCATCCTGGGACGCGCGATCTATACGGGCAAAACTCCGGTCATGAATGAAAAAATCTGGGCACCGGGATACACCATTTTCGATCTGGGTGTGACCCATAAAACACATTTTGGGAAAATCCCCGCGGAATTGTCCCTGATGGTAAATAATGTTTTTGATAAAGACTACTGGCAGGTATCCAGAGGCAACCAGGTATATCTCTCCCTGCCGAGGACATTCAGCTTTACGGCGAAGCTGCATTTTTAAGAAATGATAAGGCGAAGGGGCAGGCGGCGGCCCCTTTTCTTTATCTGCAGAAGAGTTTTGACTGAGAAAGGAGGGCGCTTTGAGAAGGATAGGGCTCTTCCTGTGCGGATTGATTTTCTTATTTCTGACAGGAATATGTACGGGATGCGGGCATAAAACAGAAACAGGGGAGCGGGAAATCGTCCTTGCCGCGGCGCGCGATCTGGTGCAGGGGGAAAAAGATCCGTACTATGCCACCATTATATTGAAAACATGGGAACCTCTCGTGGGCATTTCCGATGACGGCCATGAAATGCCTGTTCTTGCGGAGAGCTGGGAAAGCAATGCGGATAAGACGGAATGGATATTTCATTTAAAAGAAGGTGTCCGTTTTCATGACGGCGAGCTGTTCAATGCTGCGGCAGCTCTGGAAAATTTCCGCCGATACCGGAATATGGGATACCGTCCGTCTACATTTTACGGCTTTTTGGCAGACCGTATTTATCCCGGGCTTCTCCGGGCGGAAGCGGATGATGAAAACACGCTTCATCTGTATTTTGAAAAGCCGGTACCCATGCTCATTTACCGCATGGCGGGCTGGGGAAGCGCCATGTTCAGCCCCCGGTGTTTTGATTCCGCCACAGGGGACTGGACGGGTATGGCAAAAGGGACGGGCCCCTTTATGATCAAGGAGCGGGTGCCCGACGCCTATGCCGTGATTGAGCGTTTTGACGGGTACCACGGAGAAAAGGCGAAAGCAAAGCAAATCAGGATTCGGACTATCACGTCGTCCGACGCCCGGTACTCGGCGATGAAGTCGGGAGAAATACAGGGCGTTTTGGATCTGGGCGGACTTGCGCCTATTATGGCAGAAGAATTGGAGCGTGATGGGCGTTTTACCGTGAACGCCGCCCATTCCACGATTTCCCATTACCTCACTTTGAATGGAGGACGTTTTCCCTTCAGCGATGTGCGCATGAGAAAAGCAGTCAACCTGGCGGTGGATCGGGAAAAAATCGTGAAATACTATTTCCGCGGATTCGGTACGCCTACCATGAGTTTTCTGAACAGCACCAATCCTTTCGGCCGTGTGGAGAAGCCTGTCTTTGATCCCGTAAAAGCAAAGGAATTGGCAAAAGAAGTGCTGGGGGATAAAAGACAGACGGTCAAATTCCTTCTGCCCCAGTACGGAATGGCGCGGTATCCTTACAAGACGATTTCCGAATTTATCCAGGCAGAGCTGAAACCTTTGGGGCTGGATGCAGAGATTGTCATGGTGGATGGGATGACTTCACGGAAAATGATGGCTAAAGGGGACTATGATTTGTCCATTGGAACACGGGGACTCGGCAACCTGGATCCCACATCGCTCCTTTTTGAATATTTCGATTCAAAGGGCGCTACGAATAAAGCAAGCTGCATCAGTTACAACAATCCGAAAGTGGATGCCTGTTTTGAAGCATTAAAGACGGTCTATGATTTGGATGAGCGGCGGACTGTCTATACGGAAATACTTGATGAGCTTCTGGCTGATCCGGCAGTAGTTCCTCTTTTGGAAGATCAAAATATAGCGGTCTGCAGCCATGAGCTTGGCGGCTACAAGGCAGCCGTTTATGGAATTACATTGGATAAAGTCTATTGGCGGAAAGGAGCAGGGAAAGAATGAAAGAATTGATTCTCTATGCACTCCGCCGCTTTTGCATGCTGATCCCTTTCCTCATAGGACTTACGCTGGTTGCTTTTCTTTTAGGCGTTTTGTCTCCGGGCGACCCCGCGCTGGCGCTGCTTACCATGGACGGCACGTCGGAACCGACAGCGGAAGAACTGGATGCGCTGCGCCATGCTATGGGACTGGATCAGCCGGTATGGATCCAGTATGGGCGGTGGCTTATGAATGCGCTTCACGGAGATTTGGGCGTGTCTTATCTTACACAGAAACCTGTACTGGATGAAATACTCCGCCGGTTTCCCATTACTTTTCATCTCGCGGTATGGGCCATCGGCTGGGTACTGGTTACCGGCATACCCGCCGGAATCTGGGCTGCAGAGAAAAAAGACACCGCAGGGGAAATAGTCCTTCGCGCGGGTGCTCTTTTCTTTATTTCCATCCCTTCTTTCTTCCTGGCCATTTTATGCATGCTCCTTTTTTCTGAAGAGTGGAGGCTCCTGCCTTCCGGCGGGTACGGGAGCATGATGCAGATGATCATGCCTTCTTTCGTCCTTGCGGCGGGAACATCGGCGGCTGTCATGCGCCTTCAGCAGACGTCCATGACGGAGGTGGCAGGAAAGGAATTCATCACGACAGAACGGGCGAAAGGGCTGCCCATGCCTTTTATCATGAAAAGACACGTACTGCCCAATGCCCTTGTCCCCGTCATTACGATGCTGGGCACTTTCTTCGGCGCTATCTTGGGAGGATCCGTCATCATTGAGGACATGTTTTCCATTCCCGGACTGGGCAGTTACGTGCTGGCCGCCATATGGGGGCGTGACTATCCCGTTATCCAGGGGTATGTTATTGTAAGCGGCACAGTCTTCCTTACATTTAATTACCTCGTGGATATCCTGTGCGGCATGCTGAATCCGTCAGTGCGGAAGGGGGGCACCCTATGAAAGGGAATAAGAGTGCCGTCAGGCTCCTTTACACAGCGGCCATTTTTATCGCATCCGCCGTTATCCTCTGCGCCGTTTTTGCGCCGCTCCTCGCGCCCTATGACCCGTCAGCCGTATCGCCTGAGGAAATACTGGAGCACAGTTCCGCGGCCCATTGGTTTGGAACGGACGCTCTGGGAAGAGATATTCTTTCACGGGTCATTTATGGCGCCCGGTCTTCCGTGGCCTTTGCATTCTGCTCCGCATTCTGTACTATGGCGCTCGGATTGTCTTTGGGCATGGTATCGGGGTATTTCGGGGGATTGACGGATAAATCCGTACAGTGCCTTGTGGCACTCTTCCAGGGACTTCCGGGAACAAGCCTCATGATTGCCATTGCAGCCATTCTTCCCGAAAATGATTTTCGCATTATCATTGCTTTGACATTGACGTCATGGACGGGGTTTTCCCGTATCGTCCGTAATGAAGTGCTCCGTATCAAAGGAGAAACGTACATGGAAGGGATACGGAGCATCGGCGCCGGTCATTGGTATATCCTGCGGAAGTATGTATTTCCCAATTTACTGCCTGTCTTGATCGTTCTCTTCACCCTGAGGACGGGAACTTCTCTTTTGTCGGCATCTGCCTTATCCTATCTGGGACTCGGTGTTTCTCCGCCGACAGCGGACTGGGGCGTCATGATCAGCGACGCGCGGACCTATTTCCGCTCCTATCCTGTGATGATACTGGCTCCGGGTATGGGAATCACCCTGTTCTGTCTGTCGATTAATCTACTGGGAGACGCTTTGCGGGATAATCTGCAGATCAGAAAATCACCGGAAGAAAGGAGGGGATAGAAGTGGATATTCAAATTAAAAATCTGTCCGTTTCTTTCCCTTCGCCGCAGGGGGACGCGAAAGTCCTGCGGGATGCAGATATAATCGTGAAAAGCCGGAAAATCACGGCAATCGTAGGGGAGTCAGGGAGCGGTAAATCCATCCTCGGCGCGGCGGTCATGGGACTCCTGGAACAGCCTGTCCGGGTTTCAGGGGAAATCTTATTTGGAGACACAGATCTCCTTTCTTTATCTGAAAAAGAATTGAATTCTGTCCGCGGATCACGGATCGGGTGGATTGCCCAGGATCCCGTGGCAGCGATGGATCCCATGGTGAAAGTGGGCGGGCAGATGATGGAAGGAGTGCATTTCTATCAGGATGGGAAAGATACAAAAGCGGACGGTCTCCGGCAGATGGAGGAATTCGGTCTTGCTGATGCCCCGCATGTATGGAATGCGTATCCTTTCCACCTGTCCGGCGGTATGGCGCAAAGGGTGCTTACCGCCATGATGACGCTGCCGGATCCCGAATGGCTCATTGCCGATGAACCGACGAAAGGTCTCGATGCTTTTGTACGCCGGCAGGCAGCGGAAGCTTTCAGGAAACTGAGAGAAAAAGGTGTGGGTATTTTGCTCATCACCCACGATCTCCGGTTAGCGGAGCGTCTTTCCGATTTTATGGCGGTGATGTACGCAGGAGAGATTATTGAATACGGAAAAACGGAAGATATTTTTTCAAATCCGGTGCACCCCTATACGAAAGGTCTGTTTGCCGCGGCGCCCGACAGGGGCATGCAGCCGATCCGCGGTATCGCGCCTGATCTTTCCCGTCTTCCCTGCGGCTGTATTTTTGCATCCCGCTGCCCGGCGTATAGGAAAAATTCCTGCGATGAAAAGCAAAAAATGCTTACGCTTGCGGAATGTCATAGCGTCCGCTGTATCCGGAAAGGAGACGGCTTATGACCCTTCTTTCTGTGGAACATATTTCTTACGGTGCAGAAACGGGATTTATCCGCAAACGGAAAAAAGAAATCCTTCATGATATCTCTTTCTGTGTAAAGAAAGGGGAAACCGTAGGCATTACGGGGGCAAGCGGCGCAGGGAAATCCACACTGTCAAGAGTTGTCATGGGCCTGCTTCGTGAAGACGGCGGAGATATCGTTTTTCAGGGAAAGCGGCTGACGAAAATATCCGCAAGGGAGGCCGGGCGCAGACGGCGGCAGATGCATATGCTTTTCCAAAATCCCGCGTCTTCCTTAAATCCGCGGATGAAAATCAGGGAATCCATGGAAGAACCGGCGAAAATACACGGAATGGACATTTCCCGCGGTCAGGAAATCCATGACATGATGAAACGCCTCCAGCTGAGGGAAGAGCTTCTGTACCGTTATCCCCATCAGCTTTCCGGAGGAGAACTGCAGCGTGTATGTCTCGGACGGCTTCTTCTCCTGAAACCCGGGCTGCTGATTCTTGATGAGCCCACTTCTATGCTGGATGTTTCCGTACAGGCGCAGATCATCGGGATACTGAAAGAGGTGCAGGAAGAAGAAAATATTTCCTATCTTTTCATTTCCCACGACCTTGACTTGCTTCGCGCCTGCTGCCACCGGATCGGAATACTTAACCGGGGGAAACTGGTGGAAATGGAGGAAACGGAGAGACTCTTCCACAGTCCCTGTCTCTTATACACATCTCCGAGCCCACGAGACGG
>ERZ1027076.490-NODE-490-length-14778-cov-5.054337_pt1 | contig 14778 bp, 12 predicted proteins | sample MGYA00519416_ERZ1027076 | MGnify/ENA primary metagenome ERZ1027076 (study PRJEB26926, sample SAMN06164525) | human gut metagenome | biome: ENVO:00009003; feature: ENVO:2100002; material: ENVO:00002003 | host: Homo sapiens | place: USA | collected 2012 ... | reverse complement strand
TTCTAAGTGTCAATCAACCACATTCATATTTAATATAATTAATTTTTATATTTATCCACATCTTTACCCCCGATTTATTGATTTTTCATTCATTACTACTATATAATGATGTTAATGTTGCAAACTATTAAAAATATCTTACCTATCTTATAGGAGGAAACAGGAGGTCGGAAATATGACAAACACTGAAAACGAAAGACGAACTGAAGAAGCATTGAAACTGAGCAGCCTCTTCGAAGAACTGGATGGCCGCCGTCCGAGGCTTTTCATGCCAGAGCTTGAAGATGATGACGATAAAGAGGCAAGAAAACTTGCCGCCACGACATTTGCCGACCACGGCTGGGACGTAGATGTAAGCCCCCTCCTCTCTCCGGAAAGCTCCGCGCAGAATGCTGCCGACAATGACGTCCATTTCATCTTCTACACATCCAAAAGCCCCACGATGAAGCAAAAATTGATCGCGCTCTCCCAGACACTTGCCATGATCGGCCGGGACGACATCCTCATAGCCGCCCATCAGGTCAGCAAAGATGATAAGGAACTCCTCTTCCGTTACGGCATCCTCGCCGCTTTCGACAAGAATACGGATGTAAGCGATGTAAGTCTCACCATGCTCCGCGTCCTCGTCTCCATGGCAAAAGAAGAACAGAATCCCACCGAGGAAATGCCTTATTGATCCTCAGTCCCTTATAAACAGGAGAAACATCCTCCTGTTTTTATTGCGGACAAACAGCATATGGACTCCCAAAAGAAAATGCCGGGCATTGCAAAAAATATTTCAGAAATACTTTCATCTACTCATCAGCATACTTTAAGCACTGCTATCCTGTATCTGTACAGACATGCAAAAACGATTTGATCCCACAGCTCCGCGTTTCGGTCCGGCATCTCCGGAACCGCCTCAATACCACCTCTCCATGCAGCTGCTGTATAAGCAGATGCAAATCAATATTCAGCAGTTTAGCAGATGACTTATTGCATAATTCTATTACGACCGGAGCCCTTAAAACACAATCAAAAAATTCTTCCGGCATCTCATAATGCAAAACAACCTATTCTGTATGCCCGACTGTTTCGGATTTTCTATACTCATCAAGTAAGCAGAAATACTGCTCATCATTATAGTCAGATTCTTCCCCACCTCCTTACAAAGATGAATAGTACCTGCACTTTAATATGATATCTGCAATCCAGGAATCTCTAAAAATCTCTTTTTGCCTTTAATGAAATCCATTATCCCGTTCACAAAATTAAACAGCAAAAAAGCAGTGCCGAAGCACTGCTTTTTGTAATTAGAATCAGCCAACTGTGAAGAGTGTGTCGCCGCCCTGTACGCTCTGGCCTTCGCTGACCGGCATACCGGTAATCTTGCCATCGCAGGGAGCCATGATCGGATTGCCCATCTTCATAGCTTCGAGAACGAGAACTTCGTCGCCTGCCGCTACTGCGTCACCAACGTGTTTATTGATACGCAGGACTTTGCCCGGCATCGGAGCTTCTACGACTTCACCTGCGCCGGCGGGTGCTGCTGCCGGTGCGGGTGCTGCTGGAGCAGGTGCCGGAGCCGGAGCTGCTGCCGGTGCTGGAGCTGCCGCCGGTGCCGCTGCTGCGGGGGCTGCTGCTGCGCCGCTGTCTTTAACTACTACATCGTAATCCTGGCCGTTAACTGTTACGGTAAATTTTCTCATTGTTCTTCCTCCTAATTTTGTACTTTCAACTTTCAATTAGAACTGCTGGTTTCCGGAAACACCTGCAATGCGGGCGCCTGTGGTCCAGCCATGTCTTGCTGCCGGGCGGATAGAAACGATTTCTCCGCCGCCCATAGCAACGATTGCTGCCGCAATAGCCGCTACAACAGCACCATTATCAGCGGCTCTCGAAGCCGCTGCCGGCGCCGCCTTTTTAGCTGCTGCCGCCGGTGCTGCGGACTGATTGAGAGATGAACGTACTTGGCAGATCATGATCAGGGCAATGACTGCCAGAACGGCAGCTGCTACCGCGATATACATAACTGTATCGTTATTCATCCAAACCCATCCTTTCAAATATTATCAATGTGTAAACGTGTATTACAGCGGAATGTTTCCGTGTTTCTTAGCCGGATGTACTTCATGTTTGGAAGCAAGCATCTTCAGAGCATTGATAACTACCGGACGAGAGTTTCTCGGATCAATAACTGCGTCTACATAGCCGCGTTCTGCAGCTTTGTAAGGAGTTGCAAACTCATCAACATACTCCTGTGTACGCTGTTCTTTCTGCGGATCCTTCTTGAAAATGATATTTGCTGCGCCGGCAGGTCCCATAACGGCGATTTCTGCGGTCGGCCATGCAAATACCTGGTCAGCCCCCTGTTCACGGGAGCACATGGCGATGTAAGAACCACCGTATGCTTTACGGAGAATCAGGGTAATCTTCGGTACGGTTGCCTCGCAGTATGCGAACAGCATCTTAGCACCGTGACGGATTACACCTGCATATTCCTGCTGCTTGCCGGGCAGGAAGCCGGGAACGTCGACAATGTTCAGAACCGGAATATTGAAGCAGTCGCAGAAACGAATGAAACGGGCTCCTTTATCGGAAGCATTATAGTCAAGGCAGCCTGCCATGAAGTTTGGCTGGTTGGCAATAATGCCGACAGTCTGTCCATCCATACGGCAGAAGCAGGTAATGATGTTCTTAGCCCATTCCTTAGCTACGTCGTAGTACTCGCCGTTATCAACGATGGATTTGATGACATCGTACATATCGTACGGTGCATTGGAGTTTTCCGGCATAATGGTATCCAGACTTGCATCTGTACGGGTCGGATCATCTCCGGTTTCAACAATCGGCGCGTCTTCCATGTTGTTGCTCGGCAGGAAGGAAAGCAGGTAACGAATCTGTTTAATGCAGTCTTCGTCATTTTCAGCTGCAAACTGGGCCACACCGGATGTACGGTTATGGGTCATAGCGCCGCCGAGAGCTTCAGCGGTAATCTTTTCGCCGGTTACGGATTCAACTACTGCCGGTCCTGTCAGGAACATCTGAGAGGTGCCTTTTACCATGTAGATGAAGTCGGTCAGTGCCGGAGAATATACGGCGCCGCCTGCAGACGGTCCCATAATTGCGGAAATCTGAGGAATAACGCCGGATGCAATGGTATTGCACCAGAAAATCTTGCCATAGCCGGAAAGAGCATCTACTGCTTCCTGGATACGGGCTCCGCCGGAATCATTCAGGCCTACGCAAGGAGCACCGACTTTAAGAGCCAGTTCGTTTACGTGAACAATTTTCGCAGCGTGCATTTCACCAAGGGAGCCGCCTTCTACCGTGAAGTCCTGGGCAAATGCGAATACGAGTCTTCCGTCTACAGTACCATAACCGGTAACGACACCTTCGCCGGGGAGATCTTTCTTCTCCTGGCCGAAGTTGTAGCAGCGGGACTTAACAAGCGCATTGACTTCTACAAAAGAGCCTTCATCAAACAGAAGAGCAAGTCTTTCGCGGGCTGTCAGTTTGCCTTTTGCATGCTGTTTTTCAACTTTCTTTTCTCCACCCATAGCCTCTACGTGTGCGAGGTTATTGTGAAGAAGTTCAATTCTTTCTGCAACAGTTGCCATTCTTACACCTCCAAAAATATTGGTCCCTTACCGGGACGTCCCTATTATAGCATAGGGACCGATCCTTATGCTATTAGAAAGACGGGCCGCCGGGGCGTTCGGTCAGTTCCAGCAGAAGGCCGGTAGCTTTCGGGTGCATAAATGCGATGTGGCAGCCGCCAGCACCAACTCTCCAATGCTTGTCAAGCTTTGCGTCTTCCGGAAGTGCAGCAAGCGCTTCGACAATGTTGTCTACGCGGAGAGCTACATGCTGGAAACCGTTCTTGCCGCCGTTCTTAGCGATATAGCGGGCAATCGGGCCGTCCGGAGTTGTGGAACCCAGGAATTCCAGTTCGCATGCTTCGCTCTGTGCGGACGGTTTGAAGAAGCTTGTCGTTACATGCTGTTCTTCTACCGTTTCATCCGGAAGGGATGGTTCAAGGTTCAGCAGATCTTTCATCTGCTTCTTGATCAGCGCCAGATCATTAACAGCTACACCGACATGGTCTACACATAATACTTTGAATGCCATAATAATTCCTCCTTTGAATTATTTAAATATATTTCCCACGATAGAATCAACGACTGTGAAAGGATCATTTTCTCTTTCATAGACTTGTTCTACGTAGTCAGCAAATTTACCCGTCTGTACGATATCTTCCATAACATGACGGGAAATGCGGTCGTGAATCATCTCTACCATCTCAGTGCGGGCGCGTTCACGTCTGCGTTCTTCCAGCAAGCCGGATTCTTCAAGATATTTACGATGAGAATTAAGAGATTTGACAACGTCCGCGACGCCTTCGTCCTTGTTTGCAATCGTCCTTTCAATAGGAGGACGCCAGTTTTGGGCTTCACCCAAATCAAGCATCATTTCGATTTCAACATTCAGACGGTCCGCGCCGTCACGATCACATTTATTAATGCAGAATACATCCCCAATTTCAAGGATGCCTGCCTTAATAGCCTGAATATCGTCACCCAGTCCGGGTACGAGCACAACGAGTGTTGTATCCGCATTCTTGACGATATCTACTTCTGACTGCCCTACGCCTACTGTTTCGATGAAAATGACATCGAGACCGAAAGCATCCATCAGTTTTACCGCATCGGTAGTCTTTCTGGACAAACCGCCAAGACTGCCGCGGGTACCCATACTGCGGATATATACACCTTCGTCCAGTGTGAGGTCATTCATTCTGATACGGTCGCCAAGGATAGCACCGCCGGAGAATGGAGAAGTCGGATCGATAGCCACAATACCGACTTTCTTACCCTGTTTTCTGTACTGTTTAATCAGCGCGTCTGAAAGTGTGCTCTTACCCGCACCAGGTGCACCAGTGATGCCGATGACCTGTGCACGACCGGTATGGTGGTAGATTTCTTTCATGATATCTTCCCAGCCATCACGTTCGTCTTCAACGATGGTTATTGCTCTCGCTAAGGCACGTCTGGAACCGTCCCAAAAATTTTTCATTGAGAATTCCATGGATACACCGCCTTTTTAAGAGTAAATAATAGCGGCATGGGGCCACAGCAAATGCAGCCCCGTGCAACTATCGAGCTTCTATTGGATAGAAGAGAATGTCAATTATACGTTAGCTTTGATAAAGTCGATAATTTCCTTGGTTGGTGTGCCAGGTGTAAAGATAGCTTTTACGCCGGCCTTTTTCAAACCAGGGATGTCACCGGCAGGGATTACGCCGCCGCCGATAACGAGAACATCTTCCATTCCTTTAGCTTTCAGTGCTTCTACTACTTCCGGGAACAGGGTGTTGTGAGCGCCGGACAAAAGGCTCAGTGCTACAACATTAACGTCTTCCGCATCTGCCGCTTCAACGATCTGAGCGACAGTCTGGCGAAGACCTGTGTAAATAACTTCCATACCTGCATCGCGAAGTGCGCGGGCAACTACTTTTGCACCGCGATCATGTCCATCAAGACCCGGTTTAGCAACGAGTACTCTGATACGTTTTTCTGCCATAGTTATATACCTCCAGAATTTTAGTTAGGATTAAAGTGTGTTATGTGCTTTGTATTCGCCGAATACTTTGCGGAGAACGCCGCAAATTTCGCCGAGAGAGCAGTAAGCACGTACGCAGTCAAGGATAACAGGCATCAGGTTGACGGATTCGTCAGCAGCTGCAACTTCCAGCTTGGCCAGTTCTTCCTTAACCTTTGCGTTATCACGTTCTGCCTTAACTTTAGCCAGTTTGTTCTTCTGGAATTCGCCGGCGGATGCGTCAACCTTCAGGAGGCCTTCAACCGGAGCTTCTTCCATAGTGAACTTGTTGACGCCGACAATTGTTCTTTCGCCGGATTCAACAGCCATCTGCCAAGCATAAGCAGAATCCTGGATTTCTTTCTGGATATAACCTTTATCGATAGCTTCAACAGCGCCGCCCATTTCATCAATCTTGCGGATGTATTCTTTAGCTTCCGCTTCGATGGCGTTGGTCATAGCTTCTACATAATAGGAGCCGCCCAGCGGATCGACTACGTCAGCCAGACCAGATTCATAAGCAACGATCTGCTGTGTACGCAGAGCGATGGTTACGGATTCAGTGGTCGGCAGAGCAAGAGCTTCATCGCGGGAGTTGGTATGCAGGGACTGTGTTCCGCCCATAACTGCCGCTGCTGTCTGGAGAGCGACACGAACGATGTTGTTGTTCGGCTGCTGAGCTGTCAGCATGGAGCCGGCTGTCTGGGTATGGAAACGCAGTTTCATGGACTTCGGGTTCTGAGCATGGAAACGTTCTTTCAGAATCGTAGCCCAGAGACGACGGGATGCACGGAATTTAGCAACTTCTTCAAGTACGTTGTTGTGAGCGTTCCAGAAGAAGGACAGACGGCCTGCAAAGTCGTCGATCTTCATGCCTGCTTTCAGAGCTGCTTCGATGTAAGCAATACCATCAGCAATGGTGAAAGCGATTTCCTGAGCAGCGGTGGAACCTGCTTCACGGATATGGTAGCCGGAGATAGAAATGGTGTTCCACTTCGGTACATTCTTGGAGCAGTATTCAAAAATGTTAGTAATCAAACGCATAGACGGTTTAACCGGGAAAATATAGGTTCCGCGGGCTGCGTATTCTTTCAGAATATCATTCTGGATGGTGCCGCGGAGCTGATCAGCCGGTACGCCCTGCTTTTCAGCGACTGCGATGTACATAGCCAGCAGTACGGATGCCGGTGCGTTGATGGTCATGGATGTAGAAACCTTGCCCAAATCAATATGGTCGAAAAGGATTTCCATATCTTTCAGGGTATCAATGGCTACACCTACCTTGCCGATTTCGCCGATAGCCATTTTGTCATCAGAGTCATAGCCGATCTGGGTCGGAAGGTCAAATGCGCAGGACAGGCCGGAACCGCCGTTTTCAATCAGGTAACGATAACGCTTGTTGGATTCTTCAGCGGTAGCGAAGCCTGCATACATACGCATGGTCCAGAGACGGCCGCGGTACATGGTCGGCTGTACGCCGCGGGTGTACGGATATTCGCCCGGGATGCCAAGGTCTCTTTCATAGTCAAAACCTTCGATGTCAAGAGGTGTATACACCTTATTGTGTTTTAAACCAACTCTTTCCGGAGTCTTTGCGTAAGATTTAGCGCAAGCAGCTTCGTATGCTTCGAGTTTGGCTTTCAGGGATTCGTTTGCCATAAGTTCATCTTCCTCCTAAAAAATAAGTAAAATTGGGAAAGGTCTCATCCTTGGCAGAAATGTCAGATTGCGGCTTTTAGGCTCTTCTCATCTGTATTTCGCAGACAATCGCTTTCATTGGTATGGATCCGCAAAGCCTCTTGCTGTGATGCCGCATTATGTCTTGTCACCACAGCGGAGGAACTCTTGCGAGATCCATGTATGATTCTGCTCTCAGCAGTTATCACCATAGACAATTATATAACAATCATGCTTTTTGTAAAGAATATATTATGGGAAAATTATTTTTTAAAAAGCATGGAGCCTGTTTCAGCAAGGCTGGTATGGAACTTGAATGCTTCAGAGAGAATATGCGGGGTCTGGCTGTTGCCGTTGAGCGCACATGCTCTTTCAAAGTAATCCATCAGCTGGTCGCGGAAAGTCGGGTGAGCGACATTGTTAATGATAACCTTCGCTCTTTCTTTCGGGGAAAGACCGCGGACATCTGCCACACCCTGTTCGGAGATGAATACATGGGTGTCATGTTCGGTGTGATCGACATGGGAGCACATCGGAACAACGGCAGAGATAGCGCCTCCCTTAGCCACACTGTGGCAGAAGAAGCAGGACAGAGCACCGTTGCGGGCAAAGTCGCCGGAACCGCCGATGCCGTTCATCAGTTTGGTACCGGTTACGTGAGTGGAATTTACGTGACCATAAATATCCATTTCTAAAGCGGTATTCATAGCTACTACGCCGATGCGGCGGGCCACTTCGCCGTTATTGGAAATTTCCTGCGGACGGAGGATGATCTTCTTGCTGTATTTTTCAATATTGGCATGGAAGCGTTTCAGTCCATCCGGTGACGGGGACAGGGATGTCCCGGAAATCATATCAATCTTGCCTTCATCAATCAGGTCGAACATGCCGTCCTGGATAACTTCCGTATATACGGACAGATTCTTGAAATCGGAATGAACAAGGCCGTTGATTACCGCGTTTGCCACATTGCCTACGCCGGACTGGAGAGGAAGCAGATTTTCCGGAAGTCTTCCCTGTTTTACTTCATTCTTCAGGAAATCAACCAGATTGTTGCCCATTTTTTCAGCGTCGTCATCAAGCGGAGCCAGGGCGCGGGTAACATCGGGCAGATCACAGGGAACAATAGCAACAATCTTTGCCGGATCTACCGGAATGTAGGTCTTGCCGATACGGTCACCGGCTTTAACGATCGGAATCGGCACACGATGCGGCGGGTTAGCCACTTCGTAAATGTCAGCCATGCCATCCAATGCTACCGGCTGGGTAGTATTGACTTCGATGATGACTTTTTTACCCTGGGATACGAATACGGGAGAGTTGCCGATAGCGGTAGTAGTTACGATACCAATTTCGCCGTCTCTCTTAACGATTTTACAGGCTTCAATGACCGCAAAATCCGGACCGGTTACATGTTCTCCCTTAACGTTGGTGAAGAAACCTTCACGGATCTGCTGTGCCACATGGCTCAGGTGCAAGTCGAAATAGTTGATCTGGCCGGCATTGATTGCTTTTCTCAGTGTACCGTTAGTCTGGTAGGGCATACGGTTTCTGATCCCGTTCACTTCTACCAGTTCGCCATCAATCTGGGAACCTGTGGAAGCGCCCGTCCAGATATCTACCTGGAACGGCGTTTGCTTCATGCGTTCAGCCAGTTCATGCATCGTGATTTTCGGATAGCCGCACGGTGTAAATCCGCTGATTCCCAGGATATCCCCCGGCTGGATCATGGCTGCTGCCGTTTTGCCGTCGCATACTTTGTCCAGCAGTTCTTTAGGCTCGATACGGCTAAGGAATTCACTGTCATTGATGTCGATCATTACTATCATCCTCCCAAAATAAATAAAATATAAAAGCCCGCGGTGACGATTCGTTATTTTTCTCAGTCCGCAGAACCTTTAGCCCGGTAGTCCCCTCCAAACTTCATCAAAACAGTTCGGAATGAAGGCGCTGTAAAGCAACCCTCCCTGGCTCATTACCTTGTTTATTATAGCATACTTTTACGGATAAAGTTCCATAAAGAGCGTTTATCCTTTCTCAAAATTCCCTAACAGGGATTATAAATTTTTCCTATTGGACAAATACATTTTTATATGTACTTGGATCCGCATAATTGATTTACCCTGCCGCACCCCGTCTTTCTTCTGAAACACAAAGCGCAGACAACGCCCAGAAGCAGCAGGAAACCGGGCAGCTGAAAAACGCATAATCTCCGATCCCGTCTATGGCTGCCGACAAAACAAGAAGCATGCCTGACAACCCGAAAAGTTTCATAGTCCCTTTCCCTCTGCGCCAAATCCGCCATGACATCACCCCTTGCCCGAAGAAGAAAAGGAGGTACAAAATGCCGCCGGGAATACCCACTTCCGCAGGGATATGGATGTACATATCATGGGCGTGGAAAATAACGACATCCGCGTCCTCTATAAAAAAGTTGTACTCCGGATAAGCCAGCCAGTAATTCCCCCAGCCGACCCCAAGCAGAGGATGTTCCTCAATCATGGCTATCGTACTTTCCCACAAAGCCAGGCGAAGTGAAAGCGATGTATCCTCGCCGGAAAAAAGAGAAATAAAACGCTCCGCCACCTGTCCATGGTAAAAAAATAAAATAAGAGGCACCGCCAGGAACACCAGACCGAACCGCTTATCATAAAAGACCGCAAGGCCTAGAACTATCCCTGCCAAACTGATCCATGCCCCCCGGGAATAGGTCAGCGCCAGGCATACGGAAAGAATAAAAAGAAATCCGGCAAGCAGTATTTTTCTCTTATTATTTCTTTCTCCCAGAGCAAAAGGCGCAAACACACTGATAAGCATCAAAAGGTAAGCGCCGAAAAGATTCGGATTCCCCAAAGTGGAAAACATGCGCCGCCGCAGAAGAGGAAACCTCTCGGGATCCACCCATCCTTCGGCATTCAGGTCTCTCGCCATGCATCCCGCATCGGCATACTGTATAAATCCCCAAACGACTACACAGACAGCGCTCGCAAAAAAGACATAAAGCGCTTTTTTCTTTTCCTCCTTTCCCACAAGGTATGTAGAAATAAGCACATAAAGAAACGCGTACGCCAAGGGCAGAAAGCACCAGTTAAAAATGGAAAAGAATTTGTCCGGCGCATTAAACACGGATAAAAGCGAGCAGACTAAAAAGCCCCCGCCGAACCATCCCCACTTGCCGCCATAATTGATTTTCCGCTTCGTGAAAAATACATCGCCAAGAAACAGGAAAACCGCAGGAACTAAGGATATATAAAAAAACCGGGAGCTTAGAGGAAGAAGAAATATCGTCAGGTAAAGACAGATAAGAATATTCCGTTCACTGCAAATCCGTCTCCCCATCACCATGAGCCTCCTCTTATTTCACCGTTTATAGAAATTATGAAAATACTCTTACCGGCTGTCAGGTGATCAAAAACGATCTGCCGGCTTTCATTCCCGCGATCCGCTTCCGCTGCCGTGCGTCCTTGCGGGATGATAGAGTCTCCACCCGAAAAGGATCGCGCAGATGCGGAGAAGAAGAACCGCGCCAAATCCGCCCCATGACGCATATACAATCCCCGTGAGCGGATACAGGACGCAGATAACAATACCCCCGAGCACCGAAGCCATGGCATACACATCTTCATACAATACCACAGGAACTTTCTGCGCCAGCACGTCACGAAGAATACCGCCCCCCACCGCCGTAATGAGCCCGAGCAGAACGGGAATCACATACCGGTAGCCGGGATAACTGTCAATCGCCGCCATCGCACCGGTCACCGTGAACGCAGCAAGACCTGCCGTATCGGAAACGCGATAAGCAAAAAGGACAAGTTTCCGTCCCCGACGGGGTCCCCGGAAATACCGGAAACCGATACACACCGCTGCCGCCGTCACGAGCGCGAGTACAATCCCATCCGGTCCGCGCAGGGCAAAAGGTGGAAATATGCCCGCCAGCACATCGCGGAGGATACCGCCTCCCACCGCGGTCACCACAGACAAGAGCGCAATGCCGAAAACATCCATGCCCCTTGCCAGTCCTACAGTCGCCCCGGAAAATGCAAACGCCACAGTCCCCAGTATTTCAAAAACCGTCCACGTTAAAGACATAACATACCTTTCTGCATTACATCTGCAGCACAGAAGCAATCAGGCGGATCGTCGTCCCCGTGTAAAACTGCGCCAGCGGATTAATAATCCGTCCTATCATGCCGCTAAAAACCAGGAGCATTAAAAGAAGAAAACTGTAACGGTAACTGAAATTGTGGAATGCAAAAGCCAATTTGCCGGGAAGCACCATTTCCAAAATTTTGGAGCCGTCCAGCGGCGGCACGGGAATCAAATTAAAAAACGCGAACCACACATTGTACAGCATAATCCAATAAAGAAATAAATGCCCCGGCTGCCCCGCCGTTAAAAGCCCGAGCTTCATCATCAGCAGCATAATGCACTCCGCCAGAAAACAAATAAGCAGATTCATCCCCGGCCCGGCAAAAGAAACCTTCATCACGCCGCTTCTGAAATTCTTATAATAATTCGGATTGATCTCCACCGGTTTTGCCCAGCCGAAACCGCAGATCACAAGAAGCATAAGCCCCACCATATCCAAGTGAACCAGAGGATTCGCCGTAAGCCGCCCCTGCATGGACGGCGTGGGATCCCCCAGACTGTCCGATACATACGCATGGGCATATTCATGAAGCGCCATGGCAATCAAAAGCGCCGGCGCACGGTAAATCAAAGTACTCCAATCAAGAAAATCAGACATAAGACTCCTTTATGAAACCAATTTCAACAAACTGCTGTTTTAAATATCCGCCGCGGTCTTATTTCAAAACGGCCCTTCGGCCGACTGAAATTCAATGTGATTATTATAACCTGATTTCAAAATAGTATACAAGGCGGACTGACCGCTTCATTTTCCGCCTTGCTGCACGAAAATGGCAGCAGACACAAAAAAAGAGACCCGCACAGGCCTCTTCTGTCTTCCTATCTGCCTCCAAAAACTCTCTGAAACAGTGTAAGGCGGCGGCGTTTAGATTTCTCCGCCCATTCAGCAGAATCCAATTCCGCCTGTTCCATCCGATACTCGCGATATGCGCGGTACACATCCATATCCAAAAGCACCACGCCCACCTGGCAGTAGGGATAAGCACGCTGAAGAGCGCATTCATCAGAAGCCGCCGGAAACTCGATTCCCTTTTCTTCCAGTTCCATAAGAGCCATACCGAGAGCTTCCCGCGCTTTCCGCGCAGCCTCCGCCATAGATTCCGCTTTCACGGCACACCCTGTCAAATCAGGAAACACCGCACGGAATTCATTCTTTTTTCTATCCAAGGTAAAAATGGCCGGATAAAAATACTTCATCAGATTCCTCTTTTCACCCACCTGCACCATTGCGTAAACATTTTCTTATTATTTTGTTTTATTGTAATACATTTTATTGCCTGCTGCCAATAGCAAATCTTAAAAAAATTGATTATTTTCTCCAAATTTTACTAAAAATCTAAAATATTTTATCAAAAATCTGAAAAACTTTGTGTGCAAAACAGGAATTTCTCTTCTATTCCTTATAAAAAAGCCGCATGTAAAAACGCGCCCGCCGAAGCATGACGCGTTTCGTGTAATTCTATTTTCAAAAACAGATCAGAATTTATACTTCGTCCCGACCATGAAGTATCTGCCTGGCATAGCGGAACTTCCGAGCCCGTTCCAGCTGTTGTAGGACGTTTCATAAGATTCATTTGTCAGGTTGCCTACAGTGACATACGCAGTAATTCCGTTGGCAAACTCATAATTTGCATTCCAGTCAAGAATCAGGAATCTGTTATCTGTGAAGGCCAGTCCGCTGCAGCCGGTATAATAATTGAGCAGAAGTCCCGTATAGAATCTTGCATTCTCATAAGAAACATTCAATGCGTAATGATTTTGGGGGCGCAGATGGTTGATACCCGTATTAATATCATCAGGATCCCATCCCGATTCCGGCCCCAGTGTCCATCCATCTTTCGCCTTCCACTTATCTTTCATATGAGAATAGGAAGCGCTCAACGTTACATGCTTATTCAACTGGTGATCCAAAGTCAGATTGATAGACTGCTTATCTTCCTTTCCATTGATTGGGGTCGAAAGGAAATCACCGGAGTTCGGATCTAAAACAGGAAGCGTGGCAATAGCATTCTTCATCTTTGTCCAATCGTAATGGAGCGCCACCGTCGTTCTGTCACTGATATCATAATGAATGCCGAAAGTATATATATTCCCTTCTTCGTCTTCCAGCGGTGCATTGAATACATAGTCCGTCGTTGTATAATCCCCCTGGCGAAGCGGACGGAACCCCTTCGTCCAGCCAAGGTACATGCCGACCTTGTCATTAAACATATACTCCGTATTCAAAGAATAGTTAAAATCATTCGTGTTTCCCGCACCGTTTCCGCCGGTAGATTCTTTATAATCACTGTAATGGGAATAACGAAGCGAAGGAGTAAGATCCCATTTATCTGTCAAATGGATTTTATCCTGGACATAGGCACGTACCGTTTTCCTTTCTACACTGGAAGACCGTTTTTCACCGGTTGCCGGATTGACCCTGTAAGCATAATTTTTTGCTTTGTCATAAGTCACATTGGCAATAACATCATGCTTGCCAATGCTTTTCGCATACTGGAGCTGGACTCCACGGTTCTTTTCTTCATGCCAACTATTCGGCTCCGTAGCATATCCGCCGGTATCGGCAATCCACTTTTTCAGCAATTCCTTATTTCCTGTGAAAGGTGCCAGATTCTCTTTAATCCATTCTTTAATCTGCGCTCCGGTCGCCCCACTGGGATATAATCTTTTGAAAGCTTCAATCGCCTGCTTGGTTCCGCCATATTTATACCAATGGTACACATCGCGATTGGACAATCTGTGGGTCTGGTTGTAAAAACGGATAAAACTGTCCATGCCATTGTCTTTGTTAAAGGTGTAAACAATATCCAGATCATTATTCTTAAACCGACTGAAAGAACCATAATTCCCATCCAAAGAATACAAATTATGGTATCCCGGATTCTTCATATCTCCGGACATTGTCTTCCCGAGGAAATAAGTTCTGTTGTCGTCCATATCGGCAAGATTAACCACACCGTCAGACTTATAATCTTTCCCTTTCGCCGCGTGCTCCGCTGTATCAAAGAAACCACCGATTGTCGCTCTGGAAATAATATTTGCCCAATCGGAAGGATTCATGTATTTCTGATTAGGCGTGGCAATCGGATAGCCGTCTTTGCCCTGGCGAAAATTGTACCAGATTTTCAAATTTTGGGTATCGCTGAAATCCTTATCAAGCCGTACATTGACACCGTCTTCCTTCCAGCGGGATCCTTCCAGGCGCCCGTCCGTATCGCTGAAAGCGTCATGATACTTCGTATCCCCCGACATATCACGATTCGCGGAAATAAAGTAGTGCCAGGAACGGTCATTACCGGCGGAACCGGAATAATTGATTGCATAATGGTGTTTTTTCCATGAACCCGTGGCAAGGTCAATGCTTCCCTG
>ERZ1027076.486-NODE-486-length-14861-cov-5.392138_pt1 | contig 14861 bp, 8 predicted proteins | sample MGYA00519416_ERZ1027076 | MGnify/ENA primary metagenome ERZ1027076 (study PRJEB26926, sample SAMN06164525) | human gut metagenome | biome: ENVO:00009003; feature: ENVO:2100002; material: ENVO:00002003 | host: Homo sapiens | place: USA | collected 2012 ... | reverse complement strand
CCGCGCGCACGTAGCCGTCGAGGTTGCCCTTATAGTTGCCGAACGTGTAACCGCTGTTCATATACACGAGCCACGCGCACCGATTATCATTTTCGCAGGCGATACTCGACCAATACCAACCCATCACCATAGGCGGCAGTCCCATAGTCAGGAAGCAGGCATTTACCTCCGCGATGTTCTCGGCGATAATCTTCAACTGTGCGACCGTCGGCAAGTTCCATTCGCCTTCGCCGATACCGCCGTGCGAATAATGCCGACAGAAGTCGGCAGCAGGCGACCCGATGAAATTGTATTGCGTATCACCGTCCGAATCGACGTACAGGACGCCGTCGTATTTCCGAATGATTCGATCGGTGGCTTGTGCGGCGTTCAGCGATTCTTTATCGGTGATGAGTTCGACCGATTCCCGTCCGTCTTCGGGCGAACTCCATTGTGCGACGATCGTGTTGTGCGGTGCGATGATGAATGCCGTTTTGTCCGTAACGATCACCACGCCGACAGCGAATGACCGAAACCAACTTGCCCAGTCCGCCCGCCGAACGAGTTCTAACCTGTTCGGTTCTTTGTTGATTAAGCACCACACCCCGATCGGGCGTTTCTTAAACTCCTCTTTACCGAAAATCGTGTGCAGCAATTCCTGCCCCCGTTTGTCCTCGCGATCGTACAAGTCGCGCAGCTCCTCTTTCGTTAATTTTGCCTCCATAATTATGTATTTAATCGAGTTTTACTAAATCTTATCGACGCGCAACCCGTTTGCATTCATTTCGAGTTGATAGCCGTTCTGCACGAAGTCCTTTATCAAAGACGGGGCGCATTTGGAGATATGAACCGTATAGTTCATTGATCCGATATTGTCCACAAAGTGGTTCAGTGTCCCGTCGATATGTACCGTCGTCGAGTGATGGCGTGCGATAATATCTATTGCCTTATTGAAATCCTCCTGTGTCATATATTGAGGCTTATTTGAGTTCGTCGATTGCTCTTTCCAAATTCGGACGTATCCACGATTCGAGATAGATATTCACCCGTCGGCGAATGATTTCGACCGTTTGAGGGTCTATTTCCTCGCCGATGCCCACCAAGTCGAACAAATTCGTATGATTGTCGAGGTGATCGGTCGATAAGCGCTCCTGCACTTCTTCGAGCCATTGTTTCGCTGCTGCTTTTTTCATTGTTTTGCGATTATTTGTTGTTCGTATTATTCACCACTACACCGCCGCGTGTGATCGCAGCCTTGCGTATCTTTTTCGCGAGGGCGGTATTCGTTTGACCGCGAAGTGCGGAGCGAACTGTTGGTAGGCTTGTCTTGAATAGATTTGCGAGATATTGACGCTCTCCATATTCAACTATTATCTTTGCCATTTCCCTGTTTTTAATTATTTCATTATCTTTGTTCGCAAACTTTCACATTTGAAAGGTATTGCAAAGTAACAAATATATTCCCTAACAAGCAAGCAAAATGACAAATAAATTTGCTAATATAAAGGATAGAGTATTGCAACTTGCTGAATTTTTAGGAGTTGGAAAGAAAAAATTTTGTGAGCAAATCGGTATGACCTATTCTAATTTTACGGGCAAAGCCAAAGAGACCCCCCTAAATTCAACAGCAATAGGGAATATATTGTCTATCGTTCCAAACATAAATATCGAATGGCTTATTACTGGTAATGGCGACATAATGCGATCTGATGCAGACGCGCAGGTACAAGTCGCCGCCGCAGAACCGACTGCCGTCGGCGGTATTCCCTTGATCCCGATCGAAGCGATGGCTGGCGTGCTGTCGGGAAACAGTACACAGGTGATGGAACGAGAGTGCGAGCACTACAATATCCCTATGTTCAAAGGGGCGGAGTTTCTTATCCGCATTAGCGGCGACTCGATGCAGCCGAAGTATTACAGCGGCGATATTGTCGCTTGCAAGCGTCTACCGCTCGATACGTTCTTTCAGTGGAATAGGGTTTATGTTGTCGACAGCGAACAAGGCGTAATCATCAAGCGTGTGCGACGAGGTAGCGACGATCGCCACATCGTTTTTGTGTCGGACAACACTGCCTACGAGCCGTTCGAGTTGCCGTTGGAGAAGATCTATTCGATAGCCCTTGTTGTAGGGGTTGTAAGAGCCGAATAAGAGCAAAATATACCCATTTTCGGGGTTGCAAAAAGAAAATACGCGCATATTCCGCTGTAAAATAGCGATTTATGCGCGTATTTCTGTTGCAAAATACTTGTCGGAAAAGTGCATTAAAGGGGGGCGAACCGATGAAAAACGCCCGATTTTAACCCGTTTTTTGTCCGTAAAGGGGGCGTTATCTTGCGAAAATAGGTATCCATTTGGGTATCCAATAGGGTATGCAAAGCCGATTTCGGGCGATTTTCGGTAAAAACGAAATGTACAATTTCAGTTTGGTGATGCTTTTTTGATCGGCATTCAAACGGTGTTTAGGCGATAGTCGAACACACCGCCGATTTGCCCGATTTTAGGCGATTTCGCGGCGTGGCGGTACTCTCGTTGATATTCGGGCACAGAAAAGGGGCGAAACCGCAGTAACGCCCCGTAATATCCAAGCAAAATACAACTCACCGCCTCAACCGATCGCGCGGAATACAAGCAAAATCCAAGTAAATACACATTTCGTTTGCGCGCCGAAATTTTGTCGCTATCTCGTAACTCTCTGATTTCACTACCGTTGTACTGCTTTTCTACTATTCTCTATTTGTACATTTCGTTTTCCTGCCCATAAATCAGATTCTGGCGGCCGATCCCTTCCGAACGCTCGATGCGGGTTCCGGCCTTCGGCCCGTACGACCCCGTGATGCAGGCTCCGCGGGGGCCGTATACCTTGAACTCCACACTCCAGTCGGCGGGCCAGGCGGGCAGGAGGTGGATGTCGTCGCCGCCATACTGGATCAGCATGTTCTGCAGCGTCCGCAGCAGGACCGAGCCGTGGTCCTGGTCGGGAACCCAGTCGTAGTTGGGCCCCCACATCACCGGGAAACGGAATGCGGGATTGGAGGCGGCACTGTTGGCCGTCACGATGCGGCGTGCTTCGTCGGCCAGGCCCAGGTTGGCTGCGAAGATACCGTCCTGCTGCCAGCCCCAGCTCTCCTTGACCGCCCGCCGCGCATAGGTCCGCCGGGCCACGTCGAGGCCGGGCTCGCCCACGCCGTACCACCGGTAGGGGAATACGGCATAGAGTTCGGGCTTCTCCACGTTCATCCGCTCGCCCAGCTGCTCCCCGGCGACCAGCACCTCTCCCTCGGGGCTCTCGCCGGTGGGGATCGGGGGCAGCGACGCGGCCATCCGGTCGCACAGTGCGGCCAGGTCATCGGGGAGCCGCTCGCCGCAGCAGGATTTCAGCCGCGCGGTGATCCACCGCAGCCCGGCGATGTCGGGCAGCGGATTGCGGACCCCTTCGAAGTAGGTCTCCAGCGACTGCGCCGGCGTGAGCACGATCTCGCCGCGCTCCGACTTCGGGTAGTGCCGGTCGTAGAAGGTCAGGATGCGCGAGGCGACCGGGAAGAGCGTTTCGGTCAGGAAGCCGTCGTCCTCCGAGAATTCATAATATGCGAGCATGAGCGCAACCAGCTCGATGTTCGACTGAAAATAGTAGCGGATGTAGCGGTTCTGCGAAACTCCGTCCGCCAGTCCCGTGCGGTCCCATCCGTAGTTGTCGATGGCATAGGTTCCCCAGAAACACATCGTCTCCGGGAAGTAGGCTCCTTCGTGCCCGAAATACCGGCGCGTGCGGTACTCGGCCAGCGGCAGGGCCTCCCGGTACATCCGGAACAACGGGCGCATCATCTCCCAGTCGCCCGAAAAGAGCATGGAACTGTAGGGCAGGCGCGTATTCTGCCACCAGTAGGGACCGCCCCACAGTCTGAAGTCGGCATCCAGCCCGCGCGGGCATCCGGCCATATCGTGCGTCAGCTCGACATTGAAGATCGAGCCGTTGAACTTGATCGGCATCCGCCCCCGTCCGGCCGCCGCATTCATGTAGCGCTGCAGGATGTAGGCCCGGGTCAGCGTGAAGGCCTCCTCGGGCTGCTCCTCCGATCCGACGAAGATGTAGTGCCGGAGCCAGAAGTCGTTCCACCACTTCCGGTGCCGCGCCAGGGATTTCCCGCCCTTCGGCAGTTTCCGGGCCTGTTCCTCAACCCGGGACAGCCACTCGGACAGGCTCTCCGGACGCCCCGACCCGACGACTGCCGCCACGGCGATCTTCCGGTCCGCAGCGACGGAGACCAGCCGGTCGGGCGCCTCGCAGCGCATGCCGGGACCGCAGACCAGCGCCCCGAAGGTGCGGTGGAGCAGCGGATCGTCCGCCGGATCGTACCAGTCGGCCAGATTCTGGTTCTGCAGCGTCAGCAGATAGATCGAACTCTCGTTGCGGTGGGCCCAGGCCATGCCGACATCGGAGTGCAGCAGCGTATCGGCCTGCAGCCGCGTGGCAAACGGCGCATCGTACAGTCCGTAGATCGCGTGGCGTTCCAGTCCGCTGATTTCGCGCGGTTCCCTCCGCCACGTCGTATTGCGCACCTCCACCTTCACGGGGACCGACGCCTCGCCCTCGAGACGGATCACCGGGGCATGGGCATCGACCCAGAAACGGAGCGATACCGCCCCGTCCGAATTCGATCCCGAGATCTCGACCACGCCGTCGCGGATGTTCAGCCGTTGCTCGAACTCGCCGCCGGCGAGCAGGTTGGGCGTCATTGCGACGCTCAACCCGCCCACCTTCAGCAGCGAATTGAGTTCACTGAAGGCATCCGTCTTGCCGATGCGGCACTCGATCCGTCCCGCCTCGGTCACCCAGACGTTGCAGCCCGTATCGCCGTTTCCGACGGGCATCGATCCCGAAGCATCGCCGCTCCGGCTCCGCCACACGACATCGTAGGCGTCGTAGCGCTCCGGCCGGACCTCCGAACGGGCCGGCTGCGGCAGCCATGCGGCAGCCAGCCCCAAAAGGAGGATGATTTTTCCCGTTACCCCCATCTCCGATCAATATCCGGGGTTGTTCTCGATCTTCACGTCGGTGTTGGCGTCGATCTCGTTCTGCGGAATCGCCCAGAGGTTGTTGTGCTCGGAGATGGTCTTTCCGGCCTTGAAGTCGTTGTACTTCACCACCCGTTCGTAGAGCTTGCCCAGACGGCACAGCGTCAGCATGCGGAACTCCTCGGTCAGCAGCTCGCGGGTCCGCTCGTCGAGAATGTAGTCGATCGACACCTCGGCCTCGGTACACATCGTCTCGGCATGCGCCCGCTTGCGGAGCTCGTTGATGTCGGCCGCAGCCAGATCCTTCCGCCCCATGCCCAGATAGGCCTCGGCACGCAGCAGATAGGTCTCGGCCAGGCGCATGACGGCCACGTCGCGGAAGCTCTGGGCCTGCGCATAGTCGCTCTCGTGCGGATAGTCGGTCACCTTCATGATGTAGGGATAGAAGGCCATGATCGTATCGGCCTCGTTGAAGAGGTTCTCGCGCGTGATGAGCTGCTTGTAGTAGGACGAAGCCGGATTGTTGTAGTAGAAGTTGCGCTTGATGTTGTACTCCGAGTTGCGCATGTCCTTCTCGTTGCCCTTCCATACGGCCGTCGAGGCATAGTAGGTCGGACGGACGTAGGAGGCACCGCGGCCCAGGCTGTCGCAGGCCAGTGTACCGGCCGCGCCCGTCGGGTCGAGCAGCGTCCAGTAGCGCGGTCCCCAGGCCCGCTCGCCCGGATAACCGGCATTCCACGTCGGGATATTGCCGTTCTGTCCGCCCGGCACGCCGAATTCGTACTGCAGAGCCCAGATCGTCTCCTTGTTACCGTCCTCACGGTTCACGTTCCCGGTGCGGAAAAGGTCCCAGAACACATCGCCGGGACGGTCCATGCGGGTGCCGAACCGCTCGGTCATCAGCTCGTACTGCGGATCGTCGATCACGCGGGTAGCGGCATTCACGGCATCCTGCCAGCGGCCGAGGCAGATGTAGATCTCGCTCAGCAGGTGATCGGCCACTCCGGCCGTGATCCCGCCGCGACCGTCGGCTTCGCGGGTGAGGTTGTTCGAGGCATATTCCAGATCCTCGCGGCAGAAGTCATAGATCTCCTCACGGGTTGCGCGCTGGAAATCCTTGCGCGGCGTGGTCACCTCGTGGTCGATCTTCGGCACGCCTCCGTAGAGGTTGGCCAGGCAGCGGTAGGCATAGGCCCGGAAGAACTTGGCCTGCCCGATGACGCTGAGCTGCTCGTCGGGCGTCAGCTGCGACCACTTGGCCGTAGCGCGGTCGATGACCGTATTGGCACGTGCAACCAGCCGGTAATAGCGGACCCAGTAGTGGTAGAACCAGTAGTAGGAAGAGGTGATCAATGAATAGTCGGCGAACGGGCCGGCATTCAGGTCGGTCGGATCGACCGCCTGGTCCGTTCCGGTGAAGAGCGCCCAGATGACCGTTCCGTCGGTCTCCCAATAGATCTCGTCGCGGACCGTACGGTGCAGGTCGGCGATGGCCTGATTGAACTGAGCCAGGGTCACATAGGCGTTTTCGGGGCTGTACGAGCTCTTCGGTTTCTCGTCCAGAAGGTCCGTGCTGCAGGACACGAGGCCTGCGGATGCGACGACGGCCAGAAGCAGATGATATATCGTTTTCATGGTATTGGTTTTGATTGGTCGGTTGTGGTTAGAAAGTGATGTCGATGCCGAGGATGTAGCTGCGCATGGAGGGCGTTCCGTTGAATACGGACTGTCCGGCTTCGGGATCGTAGCCCACCCAGTCGGTCACCGTGAAGAGGTTCTTGCCGCTGACGTAGGCACGCAGTCCGCTCATGCCGATCTTGTTCAGGATCCGCTTGGGGAAGTCGTATGCGATGGAGAGGTCCTGCAGACGCACGAAGCTCCGATCCTGCAGGAAATAGTGTCCGTAGGTGGGCGAATAGTCGATCGTCGGGTACTTGTTCGAGGGACGGTCGGGCGTCCAGTAGGGCATGTCCACCATGTTCATGCGCCCCGGGAAATAGGCATTCGGATTCAGCGCATAGGGGTTCTCAGCCATGTAATACCCGTTGCCGCCCTGGACGGAGTTGATCACGAACGAGAGCGAGAGGTTCTTCCACGTCAGGTTGCTCGATATGCTGAATCGGTAGTTGGGGTCTGCATAGGCATACACGTGGCGGTCGCCGTCGGGCGTGATGCCCTCCTTCCCGTCGAGATCCTTGATCCGGAAGTAACCCGGCTTGAAGCCCTCGGGGATGTCGTCGCCCTCCTGCCAGATTCCGTCGGTCTCATAGCCGTAGAAGCTGTGGATGGGATAGCCCACGAACCAGCTGTTGGTGATGTCCTCGGTCTTGCCGCCGTAGAGTTTGGTAATCTCGTTGCGGTAGCGCGAGAAGTTGAAGGTCGTAGTCCAGTTCCAGTTTTCGTTCTGCACATTGACGGTCGTCAGCGTCACCTCCACGCCGTGGTTCTTCAGCTCGCCGACATTGGCCCACACACTGCCGAAACCGGTCATGTAGGGCAGCGACTGCTGCATGATCAGGTCCTTCGATTTCGACTTGAAGAAATCGACGCTACCCGAAATGCGGCTCTTCAGGAAGGCGAAGTCGAGACCGATATTGGCGGTCTTGGTACTCTCCCAGCAGAGCGAAGCGTTCTCCATCGAGCTGGTATACTGCGTGATAATGGGATCCGGACCGTCCACATAGCGGCTGGTGTTGATCGTGGCCAGCGAGGCGTAGCGCGAAACGGCCTGGTTGCCGTTCAGACCGTACGAGAGGCGGAGTTTCAACAGGTCGATCCACTTCACGTCGCTCAGGAAGGCCTCACGCGAAGCGACCCAACCCAAAGCGGCCGAAGGGAAGGTTCCGAACTTGTTGTCGGCGCCGAAGCGCGAATAGCCGTCGCGACGGATGGTGAAGGTCACCAGGTAGCGGTTGTCGTAGCCATAATGCAGACGGGCCATCTGCGAGATGCCGTTGTCGTCGTAGGCCGACGAGCTGACCGTCTGCACCGCGCCCTTGTCGAGGGCGTTCCAGCCCAGCGACGAGTTGGCGAATTCGGAGGCGGCGGCCGTTACCGAACTTCCTTCGTTGTGCTCGTAGCTGTAGAGCAGCGTGACGTTCACGTAGTGCTTGCCGAAATTCCGGTCGAACGACACGATGTTGTCCACAATGTAGTCGGAGGCATCACCCTTGGCAATGCTGCCCTTGCCGCCCGACGGCGCTCCGGTCCAGGTATCGGCTCCCCAGAACTTGCGGACGTCGCTCCAGCGGTAGTTGTGCGAATAGTTGAACTTGTACTTCAACCCCTTGAGGAAGGGGAAGCTCACCTCGCCGTAGAAGATGCCGAACAGACTCTTGTGCAGATCCAGATCCTGTGCCTGCTCGTACTCGCCGAGCGGGTTCACACCCAGCTGGTCGGTCATCGGGAAACGGATCAGTTCGCCGTTCTCGTCGCGCAGCTTCACGTAGGGACTCATGTAGTTGGCGGCGATCAGGTCGGCCGTGGCACCCGAATAGTCGCTCTCCGAATAGTTGGCCTTCATGCCGACCTTCAACCACGAGGTGATGTTCGTCTCGAGATTCAGGCGGGCGCTGAAACGGTCGTAGTCGTCACCCATGACGATACCGTCCTGGTTGTTGTAGTTCACCGAAGCGAAGTAGTTGGTCGTCCGGGTGCGTCCCGACATCGAGACGCTGTAGTTCTGCACGAAGCCCGGATCGGTCACGGCATCGTAGGAGTCCATCGTGTGGCCCTTGCTGTAATTCTCGCGCTCGGCCTCGTTCAGGTAGGAGAGGATCTTGTCGCGGTCGTAGTCGAGCCCCTGGGCACGCCGGTAGTCGAGGATCTTCTGGATGTACTGCGGACCGTCCATCATGTCGGGCTTGTTGGTGCTCGTATTGACGCCCCAGTAGCTGTTCACCCGGATCGTCGGTTTCTCGGTCGAACCCATGCGCGTGGTGATCATGATCACACCATTGGCTGCACGGGAGCCGTATACGGCGGCCGAACTGGCATCCTTCAGCACATCGACCGACTGGATGTCGGACGGCGCAAAGTCGGAAACCGAACCGTTGTAGATCGCACCATCGACAACCACCAGCGGGTTGTTGCTGGCGCTGATCGAGGTCGTGCTGCGGACGGTCATCTCGGGCTCGGTACCGGCACCCGTAGTCATGCCGATGTTCAGACCCGGGATCGCACCCTGCAGCGACTGCAGCACGTTGGTGTTGGCGAAGGTGGCCTTTTCGTCCATATTGACCTTCGCGATCGATCCCGTGACATCCTTCTTGCGCATCGTACCGTAGCCGACGACTACCACGTCGTCCAGCTGGACGTTGTCGCTGGCAAAGGTGATGTTGATGACCGTCTTGGTGCCGACGGCCACCTCCTGCGACTCATATCCTATATAGGAGAACTGCAGGACGGGCTCCGGACCCTTGACCGTAAGCTGGTAGTCGCCGTTGATGTCGGTCGTCGTACCGTTGGTCGTGTTCAACTCGAGCACCGTGACCCCGACGACGGGCCGGTTGTCCGAATCGACGACTTTGCCCCGAACGACTTTCGCCGGAGCCGCGCTGGCCTCGGAGGTCATTCCGAGTACAGCCACACACAAAAAACAGAACACAAAACCGATCCACTTGCCCAGAAGGCTCCGAACCGGATTCGATGTCGGTTGGTAGTTGAGATTGTTCATCATGGTTTGGGTTTAAGGTTCAACATGTCGGTTTACTGAAACAGGGTTCTCACTCCATGGACAAATATAGACCTATTAAGGATTGCGATCTGACGACTTTTTTGTCGTCTCTTGTATATTTATTGCGTTATTCCGACATTTTCGTTTTTTCCGCACACCCCTCCGCAGGAAAGCTCCCGATTTTTTCCGTATATTTGTTTTGGAGAATAAGAGCCGCACTTCTCGCTTTTTAATCGTTTAAAAAATAATTTTCATGTACAGTCAGGGATCTTTGTTCCGGTTGTCCGACTTCCTGCGAGGCGACGAGAAGTACCATATCGCCCGGGTGAATCTCACGTCGCGGCACGACATTTCATTACACTATCACGATTATGCCGAGATCGCATGGATCGAAAAAGGGAGCGGAAAACACTTTGTGAACGGGCAGCAGATCGCCCTTTCGGCCGGCGATCTGATCATGATCCGACCGACGGACTCGCACGCCTACCATCCTTCGCCCGAAGGAATCACGCTGATGAATGTCGCCTTTTCGCTCGAATCGCTCGAACTCTACCGTAACCGCTACTTCCCCAAGGGCGGCATGTTTTTCTGGACCGACTCGGCGCTGCCCGTCCAGCTGAACCTGCCGATGAACACCATCCGCCGCATTTCGGCCCGCGGCGAGGAGTGCATGAAACACGAACGCTCGTACATGCAGCTCGACGGGTTCCTGCTCTTCATCTTCCGCCTGCTGACCGACTACGAGACGAAGATGAGTGCCGAAGGCATGCCCCAGTGGTTGAAAAACGCCATCAACGAATTCAACAAGCCCGGCTATTTCAAGGGGGGGGGTTCGGAGTTCGCCGCCCTGTGCAACAAGAATATCGACTATGTAAACCGCGTGGTGCGCAAGCATACCTCGATGACACTCTCCGAACTGATCAACGACCAGAAGATGGAGTATGCCCGCACCCAGCTCATCATGACCGACATGCCGATCAAGGAGATCAGCCGCAACTGCGGCTTCTCGAGCCTCGCCCACTTCTACAAGATCTTCAAGAAGCGCTACGCCTACACCCCGAAGGAGTACCGGCGGTTCACACAGATGATCATCTGACCCTCCGCCCGCGGTTCCGGAGGTACGGAAAGTCCCGGGCAGCTTGACCGAACGGGGAAAAATCGCCATCTTTGCACTCCCAAAAATTTCCGGACATGCTCTACTTCGAAGATACCCGCATCGAGGCCCTGGACATCCACGTGGTCGGCAACAAGGCCAAGGACGAACCCCTCATGGCATCGCCCGCCCTCTCGGCACAGGTAACCGACGAGGCGCTGATGCAGACCCTCACGAGCTACTTTCTCGACGGATTCAAATCCGAGGAGTGTTACAACCTCTACCACGAGACCGACCTGGCCTGCAACGAGGTGTGGAACTTCGTCGGCAGGATCTTCGACGACCCCGCCTCGCTCCACGAACACTCGGTCAGTCTGGCCCGGCACCTCTACGAATGCGGCACGCTGCCCCAGATCAAGGGCGGTGAGTTCTACGTGGTCTACTTCTCCGACTGCCGTCTCGGCGGAGAGACGGTCGATGCCGTGGGGCTCTTTAAGTCCGAGACGCGCGACACCTTCCTCGACGCCCGGGCCGGGGAGGAGGGCGTGCACCTCGCCACGTGCCAGGGCATCGACATCAAACGGCTCGACAAGGGTGCGGTCGTCTTCAACCTCGAGCGCGACGCCGGCTTCGTCGTGCGGATCGTGGACAACACCAACCGCACCGAGGCCCGCTACTGGGCCGACGACTTCCTGCGCGTGCGCCCGCGCCGGGACAGCTACCACAACACGCACAACGCCCTGGCCATGTGCAGGAAGTACGTCACCCGACAGCTCGCCCGGGAGTTCGACGTCTCGAAGGCCGACCAGGCCGAACTGCTCAACGACACGATGTCCTACTTCCAGGCGCAGGACAACTTCTCGCTCGAGGATTTCTCGCAGAAGGTCATCCGGCAACCCGAGGTCGTCGAGAGCTTCACCCGCTTCAAGCAGGAGTACGAACAGGAGCGCGACATCCGCATCGAGGAGGAGTTCAACATCTCGGACGCGGCCGTGAAGCGCCAGACGCGCTCCTACAAGAGCGTCATCAAACTCGACCGGAACTTCCACATCTACGTCCACGGCAACCGCAACCTGATCGAGCAGGGCGAGGACGAAAAGGGCAAGTTCTACAAGGTCTACTACGAAAACGAGGAGTAGCAGCCGGCTGCCCGGCCGGACGGCCGACTGCTTTGGGGAGAGAGGGGTCTCCCCATCAGTCTCAATAGACAATTACCGGGAGCATGCATTGACCCTGCACCCGGTATGCCGACAGCTCTTTTTTACAGATCCGCATGCATCGACGGACCGTCCATGTCGTCCGATCATATTTTTTACTGCAACAGTTTGTCAAGCATCCGGTAAAATTCTGCGGTCTCGCCTTTGAAGCTCTTGATCACCGTTCCCTCCGGGGATACAATGATCTTGAAAGGATAGGCCGTCACACCGTATCGGACCTCGGTTGTCCCATCGGGTGAAATCACATGCAACCACGGAACCCGGTTCTTGACTACTGCATCCTTCCACCGCTCTTCCTTATCATAACATGCCACGCCGACAATTTCCAATTTGTCTTTGTATCTGTTATAATACTCTTTCATTGCAGGAAATCCCTTGATGCACCAGGAACACCAGGCCCCCCAGAAATCAACGACAATATACTTGCCTTGTCCGAAAAGTGCGCTCAATCTGAAGTCCTTACCGTTCATATCGTTCAACGTAAAGTCCGGAGCAGACTTTCCCTCCTCCAACTCCAGGGTCGCTGCAGCTGCCGCCTTCTCCTCTTTGGCAAGCCGCGAAAACATCCCCTCTATTCCATCGATATAGCTTTTAAAACGCCCATACCGTACTTCGGGAGAGAGACTTCGGATGGCAGGCAATATGTCGGGCCAGTTCTGATCCAGCAAAATCGGGACAGAAACCTCATCGTCCAAATGCCCCATTATATATTGATGGGCGACTCGCCACCGCCTTTTGTTTATGTCCCTGTAGGCGGCCGCCCTGATGCTGTCGAGCCTCCCGCGGTCAAGACCGTCGGCCACACCCTTGTCATACCGGGCCCGTGCGGCGTCGAATTCCCGGTAGAAAGGCAACAGCAACTGCCGGACACGATCCTGCCTCTGATAAAACGCCGTACCACCGATATTCCAATCGTTCATCGAGGCCGAGGGCCCCTCGATCTCCACACGCTCGTCAGGGACGAAAAAAAGATGCGCCTTTCTGCCACTGGACCGAATGGTCAATTCCGCCAGACAAGCATATCCAATATCACAACTGTAAGTGAAGCATCCGCCCGCATCAACCGGGACATCGACATCCACAACCCGCTTTTCGGGTTCACGCTGGACATACCCGATCGACAACGTATCATTGGTCACATCGATAAAACGACCCCTGATCGTAAAACTCTGAGCCGACAGATCCAGAAACACTGCCGTCAGCAAAACAACAGAAACTACCGTTTTCATTTTATTCTTTCTTTTATGCGACACATACATCCACCGTCTGCCAAAGGCACATGCATGGCTGGTAAATTGACGATCCCGGGAGCGAAACATTACCGGCACCCATTTACAATTTACAAAGACAAAATTATAAAACCCCTACAATCAAATTATTGATGTAAATCAATTTGTCATAAATGATTCAACTCACAACAGACAGGGCCCGACATTCCCCAAAAACGAACGACAACATGAGGGTTCCACACGACAGGGGAGCAATAACAACACGCGGACCCACGCAGAACAAACCTGTGACATGGCAAACGGAATGGCGGACTCGATCCAAAACACGCCAAAGAGCTATGCACATCAGGAAACTTGCCATAAGACAAAAAGAAAACCGCGTTGCAGGCATCTGCAACGCGGTTTCTGTTTAAAAGCGGAGACGCTATTCCTCCGTACAAAGAGGTATTACTCTATCGGAACGTTGAAAGGCACGGCAGGCAAACCGGCTGCATTGTAGAGCGGGGAGGGAGGATTGCAGCTCCAGGCATACTGTATCCGCACGGGATCGACTCCTTCGGGCAGTTCCACGACAACCTTCCCCTCTTCGATACGGGCCCCGGCCCGATGAAGGCGTCCTCCGCGATCCTCGACAGCAAAGCCTTCGAGCGACGGACTCACCCCGATTCCGCACAGACCCGAAGCATTCCGGAAACGGATGCGGATCCGATTCCCCTCCACGGAGAGTCCGTCGAACACAGGACCGCTGCATACCGTTCCCGACTCCGGCGCGTAGACTCTGGCCCGGGCAATCCGATAGAGTCTGTGGGCCACATCCTGCTTGTTGCGGGGATGGATATCCTCGGCATCCCCGATATCGATCGTGCAGGCCATGCCCGAATGCGGAATCCCCGACAGAGCTCCGGTCTGCGCATCGCGGAACGCGGCCCACGCATCGTACCGCACCGGAGCGTCGGGACGAGGCTGGAAGTTGGCCAGCTGCACATACAGGAACGGAAGATAACCCTGCCGCCAGCGGATGCGCCAGTCCTCGACCATAGCGGCCTGCAGCGTCGGGTAGAGCGCCTCCTGCGACACGTTGGCCTCTCCCTGATACCAGATGAAGCCGCGTATAGCGTACGGGATGAACGGATGAACCATTCCGTTGAAATTCACGCTCAGATGGTTCGTATAGTCCTCATACGGCGGGACAGGAGATTCGATCTCCCGGTTGTACCTCCAGGCTCCCTCCTTCAGGTCGAACCGGTCGCCGCCGGCAGTCTCCAGGCAACAGGGCGTCTGCCGCTTGCCGATGCCGCCCGTTCCCCAGGTGATGTAGAGCAGGGCAGAGAGCACGTTGTCGCCTGGATGGAGCAACCCCGCTTCGATCGGGACGGTTTTGTCGGCGGCATACGAAAGGTTGTGCATCACCTCCTTGCCGTTCACATAGATCCGGTCCCCGCTTGCGTCCACAGGCAGGCAGAGCCGGCACGCCTGCCGGGTGTCGAAATCTTCGGGGAGCGTCACGGTTCGCCGCACCCACAGCATGCCCCAATAGCCCGACATTCCCAAGTTCTCGGCCCGCAGCGGAAGCGCGGTGCTCTTCCACGACCGATCGTCGAAACCCGGTTCATGGACTCCCGCCCGCCTGTCTCTTATACACATCTGACGCTGC
>ERZ1027076.472-NODE-472-length-15131-cov-5.945078_pt1 | contig 15131 bp, 17 predicted proteins | sample MGYA00519416_ERZ1027076 | MGnify/ENA primary metagenome ERZ1027076 (study PRJEB26926, sample SAMN06164525) | human gut metagenome | biome: ENVO:00009003; feature: ENVO:2100002; material: ENVO:00002003 | host: Homo sapiens | place: USA | collected 2012 ... | reverse complement strand
AACGCTTGCCACCTACGTATTACCGCGGCTGCTGGCACGTAGTTAGCCGTGGCTTGCTTTTCCGGTACCGTCAATGCAGTTTGTTCTTCGCACTCTGCCTTTTCGTCCCGGATCACAGAGTTTTACAACCCGAAGGCCGTCATCACTCACGCGGCGTTGCTCCGTCAGGCTTTCGCCCATTGCGGAAGATTCCCCACTGCTGCCTCCCGTAGGAGTCTGGACCGTGTCTCAGTTCCAGTGTGGCCGTTCATCCTCTCAGACCGGCTACTGATCGTCGCCTTGGTGGGCCGTTACCCCTCCAACCAGCTAATCAGACGCAAACCCCTCTTCAGGCGATAGCTTACAGGTAGAGGCCACCTTTTCTTCCATGGGCCATGCGGCTCTTGGAACTTATTCGGTATTAGCAGTCGTTTCCGTCTGTTGTCCCCATCCTGAAGGCAGGTTGTTTACGTGTTACTCACCCGTTTGCCACTCAATTCCGGAAAGAGCAAGCTCTTTCCGTCTTTTCGTTCGACTTGCATGTGTTAAGCACGCCGCCAGCGTTCGTCCTGAGCCAGGATCAAACTCTCCATGATAGATTGTTTGTTTCGGCTCGATTTTGTCTTGCCTTGCTTACTCAAATTCTTTGCGGTTTCCTTTTTTCTTGAAACTCGCACATCGGCTTTTTTTCTCGCTGTACTGTTCAGTTTTCAAAGAACCATCGCTCTAAGCGACTTGATTACTTTAGCACGGCCATTTCCTTCTGTCAAGCTCTTTTTCTAAAATATTTTGAAAAGGTTTTAAATAGATTGCCATGACTGACGGTAAATGGTATGTTGTCATCTCGTTTTCCCTGCTGTTGGCTCTCTTTATTTCAAGTGCCTTCCGGCAATTTTTATCATTATGTTCCACAATAAAGCAAGAGTCCGACGTTTTTCTTATCTTCATCATAAATTTTTATTTGACTGCGGATAAAAGGAAAGTACGGTTCCCTTCAAGTAGAACCGTACTTTTCACTATTTTACATATAATGTAAGATTTCAGAATTTCAATGCAGCCGAGCGGAGTATATACTCTTCGCTTTTTTCATCTTTCTTCTTTCTTACCGCAACATGCAATAAAGAGAATTATTTCATTGTAATCGTTGCCAGAGCATACCCATAATTACCATCTTTATCTTTTTTACTCGTACGGTACTGGATTGCAAAGGTATTTTCATCCACTTTTGCCATACCGTTGATTTTCATCTCTTCACCGAACATATCCTCTGTCTTTGCTTTTCCGAGGAATTTGCCGTCTGCCTTATCAAAAACATGGAACGAGCCGTTAGAAACCGCCACGACAAGGTACTTCGGCATCACGGTCAAACCATCCATCATGAACATGAAACTGGGATCCTGCCTATTTTCTGCGCCATACCGGCGAATCAGCTGCCCGTCCGCAGTTACGGCGACAGCTACATGGCTGGTATCCCCTTTCTTTTCTACCGACTGGGCAGCAAAATAGAGAGTATCTCCTTCCGCCACCAGAGTCTTATAAGACTTCATCGGATATTGATTGTCACCAATCGCCCCTATACTCGCTACTGAATTAAAAGCCCCCGCCTGAAAATCCGTCACAACGCCGTCTGCCAGCTTGCCTGTACCATATGCTCCGTTCTCTCCGTAAATATACGCTTTTCCCGCGGTGGAACCTTCCGCCAACCACATATAACCGTATTTAAAAGCCTTTTTAACTTCTTTTCCGTCAGTCGATTTTAATTCTTTATCTATGAAATACAGACGCCCGTCACCGCTGCAGGCGCTTTTACTTCTTCTTTTTTTCGGAGTCGGATCGCCGGAACTGCCTCCTCCACCGCCGCAGCCCGCCACACCGAAAGCAAAAGCAAGTACCGCAGCAGCCAACATCTTTTTACTAATTTTCATAGGAATGCCTCCTTCCTGCTTAGAAATACCACTCATAAAAACATCGGTTCCGGTATTTCTAAAAAACAATAAAATCCAACTCTATTTATATCATGCAGGAAAATAGCAAAAAAAATAACCTGCATAAGAATGCAGGCCTTCATTTTCATAATAATTTATTATATATATTTATATTATAAATTATTTTTATATTTAACTCTTCTATACCTTATTTTCTCGTTTCAATAGTTCCGAGGTAGGAAATACATGGGGTCGACAGCTTCGCCATTAATACGGACCTCATAGTGGCAGTGAGGACCGGTACTGTTTCCCGTGCTCCCCATAAGGGCAATCATGCTGCCCTGGTCCACATGCTGTCCTTCATAAACCAAAACAGCGGAATTATGCCCATACCGCGTAACAATACCATCGGCATGTTTTACTTCCACAAGGTATCCGTAGCCGCCGACCCAGCCTGCCTGCGTGACAGTCCCCGCAGCAGTCGCAGAAATAGGTGTGCCGTAATCGCCAGCAATATCTACTCCTTCATGGAAGGTAGATCCGATACCGCCAGGACTGGTCCTGTATCCGTAGTAGCTGGAAATAGGACCCGCAACTGGCCATATGTTCGGCGTTTCCGCCGTGGGATTTACAACAGAGCTGACAGCACCGTAGGCCTGGTTCATAAATTCGGAACGGAGTGCGACGACAAGACGTATCTGCTTATCTAAACGTTCATCAAGGCGGCGCATTTCCCTCAAAAGTTCTCCCGGTGTTTCTGACATAACAATTTTCTCGCCATCTGCCTTCTTATCGTCCATCGTTTTTGCTATGTCAGGAACAGTGGAAGCGCCGCCAATACCGCCGATCCCTGTATTTTTAGGCACGGTTCCGCCACTCGTACGAACGAGCTCCTGCAGTTGTCCGCTGATTTTTTCTACGGTTTTGGCTTTATTTTCAAGGGCCTGCATTTTCTCATCCGCCATTTTAAGCTGGCTCCGATAAAGCTCATTTTCCGCATGGAGAGCGGTCGTACTGTATGCAGCCCATCCCGCCAAGCCGGCAGAAAGAATGAGAAGTACCGCTGCCGCACCACCAAAAATTTTCAGTTTTTTAAATTCTTCAGATGAAAATATGACTTTCACTTCACCTGTTTCTTCGTTTTTTTCTTTAATCATCCACTCACCTGCCAATCTATTTCAAGGAAATATTCCTGTTGCTTTCCATTATTTCTTTTCTGTCCGGTCAATACGCCGGGCAGATGGATTTTCATCATTTTTCTCTTTGTCGGCACGGACTGCATCTTCTGCCTTTTTCGCCACATCAGGCATGAGCGTATTCAGCGCTATACCGATACTTTCCGCTTCTTCTGCGGAAAGCGCTTCCCTGCATTCACCACCGGTCACAGCTTTCGCATAAATACGGGATGAGTCATGACCTGCCAAAGAAGAAAGGACGACGCCATTGTTCTTGCCGTCCAGAAGTGCAAGAGAAAAGGAAAGTTTATCTCCCGTTTCATCAAAAGCATCATACCGTACCAGACCGATTTTCTGGAAAGATTTCAGCTGCATCGTCGCCAGAAGTTCCTGCTGATGAAGCATGCTTTGGGAAGATTCCACCATATCCCGAAGTTCCCGCACTTCTGTGGACAACTTCATTTCGATGGAACCGCCGTCTTCACCCATCATAAAATACTTATATTTCCTATACAGACGATTCACCTTAGCCCGGAGCCAGAAAAACTGGAGAATAAGAAACGCCAGTAAAACGGCGAGAACCGTGCCGACCACGGAGAGTATGAGCTGATAATTGATATTGAATTCTAAGATATCCATGGATTCATTTATTCTCCCTGTTTGAGAAGTTTTGTAATACGTTCAAATTCTTTGTCACTTTTAAAAGAAATGGAAATGGTGCCTCTGTGACTGTTTTTCCCTTTTCCCACTTTAATTTTTACACGGGATCCTACGGCATTCACCAGATCTTCTTCCAGCGCGCGGAGATACGCATCCGCTTTATCCGCAGGCTTCCGCTTTTGTCCGTCTTTTTCACGGCGGAGGATTTCCTCGATACGCCGTGCGGAAAGATCTTCTTCCACAATTCGGCGCGCAAGCGCGATCTGCTCGGCAGGTGTTTCCAATCCTAAAAGGGGACGCGCCTGTCCCGCCGTCAATTTCCGCTCCAAAAGAAGGCTTTTTACCTCTTCAGAAAGCTCCAGAAGCCGCATCATATTCGTCACATAGGAACGGCTCTTACCGATAAGGTTTGCCATCTTTTCCTGTGTAAAATGATATTCACTGATCATCCGCTGATAGGCAAGTCCTTCCTCAAGAGGATTCAGATCTTCACGCTGCAGATTTTCAATGAGGGCGATTTCCGCTGTTTCCTGATCGCTGTAATCGCGGACAAGAGCAGGTATTTCCACAAGCCCCGCCAGCTGGGCCGCTCTTAAACGGCGCTCGCCGGCAATAAGTTCATATCCGCTGTCTTTTTTTCTTACAATAACCGGCTGGACGACGCCGTGTTCCTTGATGGATTCCGCCAGAGCATTTAAAGATTCCGGCTCAAATTCACGCCGCGGCTGCCATTCATTGGGAACAACAAGGGAAATGGAAATACTTTCGGTATTCTTTTCTTCCATCACTTCTCTTCCGAGCAGCTCTCCCAATCCTTTTCCCAGTCTTTTGGTCTTAGACACGTTTAATCACCTCACGGCACAACTTTTTATATGCTTCCGCCCCCTTGGATTTCGGCGCGTATGTAAGTATGGGTTCACCGAAACTCGGCGCTTCCGATAATTTCACCGATCGGGGAATCACCGTGCGGAAGACTTTATTTTCAAAATATTTCTTCACTTCATCGGCTACCTGAAGGGATAAATTCGTCCTGCCGTCAAACATCGTCAATAATATGCCCAGTATAGATAAACCCGGATTCAGCTTACGTGTCACGACCTGTACGGTTTTCACCAGCTGGGAAAGTCCTTCAAGCGCATAAAATTCCGCCTGAATGGGGATAAGTATTTCCTGCGATGCTACAAGAGCGTTTAGCGTCATAAGACCTAAAGAAGGAGGACAGTCAATCAAAATAAAATCATATTTATCGCGTACCTGATCCAGTTTTCTTTTCATAAGAAATTCCCGTTTTTCCATGGAAACCATTTCAATTTCAGCCCCTGCCAAATCAATGGAAGCGGGAAGAATGGATAATTTCTTTATGTCTGTCTTGACGACGGCTTCTTCGATGGAGGCATCATCCAAAAGCACATCATACAGCGTTTCCTCGAACTCCACATCTTTGCTGAGTCCGCTGGTGGCGTTTCCTTGGGAATCCGCGTCTACAAGCATCGTCTTATATCCTTTGTCCGCCAGGAACGCAGCCAGATTTACCGCTGTTGTGGTTTTTCCCACGCCGCCCTTCTGGTTAATGATACTGATGATCTTCCCCATAGCTTACATCCTTTCACAGATAGTCCATATTATTATACCATAAGGAGACGATTTATTTTATCCCCTTATGTTTCACGTGAAACATATAAAGTGTTTTTCCAATCTTATTCCGTATTCTGTTATAATCTATCTATACTTTTGAAATAGGATTACAAAAATACTTACGAAAGGGCCGATTCTTATGTCTCTGACCTTTTTACATATACTGATCATCTCCGCCACGGTCTTTGCCGTCATTGGAAGTGGATTTTATGTTTCCCGTTCCGTAAGATCCTCTGCAGGATACAGTGTGGCAGGACGAAGCGCCGGGGTCTCTCTTGTCGCCGGAAGCATCGCGGGAACGATCGTCGGGGGAGGCGCTACGGTAGGTACGGCGCAGCTGGCTTACTCTTTTGGCCTTTCCGCATGGTGGTTTACCCTGGGAAGCGGTATCGCTTTTATCCTTATGGGTATTTTCTATGCCAAACGGCTTCGCAATACAGCACTGGAAACAATTCCTCAATATCTGGAACTTTATTACGGAAAGAAGGCCGAGATGCTTTCTTCCATTATTTCTTCCATCGGTATCCTTCTGTCCGCTGTTGCCAGTTCACTGCCGGGCATAGAGATCATTTCCGCCCTTTTCGGGCTGACGCCTTTTCTGTCCGCCCTTCTCCTTATGGCTCTCGTTATCGCCTATACTTTTTTCGGAGGCATGAAAAGCGCCGCCGTCAGCGGTATCCTGAAAATGGTAATTATCTGGATTTCTCTATTCATATCCGGCGCCATTGCTTTTCTGCTGTTACAGGAAAACAATACCCTCTCTTCATTTCCCGCTTCTCATTTTGATCTGATGGGGCAGGGCACAGCTTCCGCAATGGCCCATTTATTTTCCGTCATCGTTGGCGTACTCTGCACACAGACTTATATCCAATGCATCTTTTCAGCAGGTACCCCTTTGAAAGCGGCTTCCGGCTGCTTCATTGCAGCACTTATCGTCATCCCCATCGGGCTGCCGTCAGTAGCTGTCGGTATGTACATGCACGCTGCAGAGCCCGGAACCTTACCGATCTTAGTCCTGCCCACCTTTCTGGTCAATCATGTGCCGGTCCTCATCGGCGGCCTTGCCATGAGCGGCATCATTCTTTCCCTATTGGGAAGTATCGGGGGACTGTCACTGGGTATCGGCACTATGATTTCCCATGATATTCTTTCACCTCTGCTGAAAATTACTGATGACAAAAAGCTTCTCCGCCTGACAAAGCTGACTGTCCTTGCCGTCATGATTCTGGCATCCCTTATCGCCATCATGAACAGGGGGACAGAAATACTTTTCTGGAATTATCTTTCTATGGGACTCCGGGGAGGAGGCATCTTTCTGCCTCTCACGCTTGCTGTTTTCTGGCCGGGCCATCTCAATGCGGACTGGGCGGTGTTCTCCATGGCGGGAAGTACCATTGCCGCTATCACCGCCGCGTTGGCAAAATTTCCTTTTGATCCGCTCTTCATAGGACTTGCCGTAAGCTTCCTTCTCATCCTTCCCGGACTCCGTTTGAAAAAAACTTTCTGAACTCATATTTCACGTGAAACATTTATAAGGAGATAGAATGATCAAAGCTGCTGTTTTTGATATGGACGGTACTATTTTAAATACCATCGGCGACCTTACTGATTCTTTGAACTATGCTCTTGTGGAAACGGGACATAAAGGAGGACATCCGGAAGAAATGGTGAAACTCTGCTTCGGCTGGGCCATCCGTCTCGACATGATTAAAGCCGTCGCCATGGCAAAAGGATTTTCAGCAGAAAATCTAGAACTGGCGGGGAACAAAATTCCGGTGGAAGACATTCCAGCCACTGAAGAAGAAATAAATGAACTCATGCGCGTATTTACTTCTTACTATGGAAGCCATAACCAAATCAAAACGAAACCTTACAGCGGTATACCTGAAGTTATTCGCACCCTCCGGAAAAAGGGTATCCGCTGTGCCGTAGCGTCTAATAAAAACGATGACCATGTGCAGATCCTTTCAGAGAAACTTTTCCCCGGTCTTTTTGATATTTCCATCGGAAGAAACCCGGAAATGGCCATTAAGCCGGATCCGGAAATGATTTTGTCAATAGCCCGCCGTTTAGGAATAAAAGCAAAAGAAATCGTTTATATCGGTGATTCGGAAGTGGATATCATGACAGGAAAGAAAGGGGGATTCCCCAGCATTTCTGTTGCCTGGGGTTTCCGCACCGGAGAATTTCTTAAAAACCACGGAGCGGAACGGATCGCTTTTTCACCTGATGAACTTATAGAAATGATTCTTTCTTTATAAGCCAAAAAGGGAGGTAATGATGACTATACAATATCTGAAACTGGAAATATTTATTCCCGCTACCCATTTCCGCATCCTGCAAAAAGCACTCCAATCGGCGGATGCCGGGCATATAGGAAACTATGACAGCTGCCTTTCTTACAGTCCCGTCAAGGGAACATGGCGTCCTTTGGAAGGAACGACTCCTTACATCGGCAAAAAAAATGAAATCAGTGAAGAAGAAGAGTATAAAGTGGAAGTCACCATAAAAAAAGAAAATTTGGAAAAAACGATGGCCGCCGTCAAAGAAATCCATCCTTATGAAGAACCGGTCATTAACGTCATTCCGCTCTATGCCGCCGGGATCTGATCAGAGTTCTTATAAATGATCCAGCACAGACAAAAACAGCCTTATCCTATAAAAGATAAAGCTGTCTTTTTTCGTGCCGCAGGGAAAGGGGAGGGGATACTGCTGACAGTCCGTCATAGACATTCCGGGGCAGAAAGACTCCGCCCGGAAAAAACAGCCTCGCCCAAAGAAGAGCAAAGCTGTCGGCTCATCCCTTATTTATGTTCAAATATATCCACGCGTCTGTTGTTCGCACGGCCGGCTTCCGTATCATTCGTATCTACCGATGCTTCTTCCCCTTTGTACATACCCACCAGATGACTCAGATCTACGCCGTGAGCCACTGCATAGTCCGCCACCTTCTTTACACGGCGGATAGCCAGATCATCATTGTACTCTTTAGACCCGTTGGAATCTGTCCGTCCTACAAGCTTGAAAGTATGACCTGTTTCTTTTGCCGCCTTGACAAAAGCATCCAGATTCGCCGTCTGATCAGCGCGGGGGGTATCGGAATCATTTCCGAAATGAATACTGATAAAGTAATAATCATTCTCCGGAACCGCCGTCTCTTCTTCTGCCGGAGTGATGGTCACCGTGTCCGCCTCTTTTTTATTTCCTTTATTGTCCAATGCGGAATAATCGATATCATCTCCAGAATAAGCGGCTTTTCTATCGCTGCCTCCGCCGAAGCGGTAGGAAACACCTGCCAGCCACCCCTGATAGGAAACATTTTTATCTCTGCTCCCTTCTGTATTCAGGTAACGGTATCCCGCATTAAGGTCGATGTTTTCATCAAGAGCGAAATTCACACCGGCTTCCCAGATGGATGTATTCTTTGAGCCGAGCGCGCCTTTTGCATATAAATCAAGAACTTCATTGATCGGCTGGCGGGCGATGATACCGATCTGGGCAATGTCATTTTCCCGTTTTTCCGCCCCGAAAACACCGGTAGGAAAATCGGACATAGTGATATGGTTATACCCGGTATATAAAGCCACCTGAGGATGAACACTGTAAAGCAGATTTAATTCATGGCTGCGGCCGTCCGTATCATCGCTGTTAAGACCATAGTACTGGAACTGCGCCGCCGCCTTGTCGTTCAGTCCGTATGTCACTCCGCCGTTGAAATTCCATGCGCCGTTATCTTTATATGTACGGGTCTTCGCTTTTGTATTCCACATCCCTGCATTAATTTCCCACTGCCCTTTTGCAAATTCTGTCTGAGGAGACGCATAGACACTTATAGTAAGCGCCATTGCAGCTGCCAGAACCGCCGCTGTCTTTTTCATATATTTTCCTCCTTCATACTAATCAACTTAATTTATTTCATTATAGCATAAACATTCTTTTCTTAATTAAAACGGAGATACCCTCTTTGTTCATATCCAGAAGTACTATCCCATGAAAAAGGAGTATGCAAAGAAAGCCAGGACAATGATAAGGAAAAGCTTTCCCGACTTGAATAATCATTAAACAGCTTTCTCCTCGCTTTTCTGAACTGCTATTTATTTCCTCCTTTCATTACATCCTGCATTTCCTCAATCATTCCTATATTTCCGCTTTCAATCAGCTTTTTGAATTCCTCCAGCTGTTCCTTGATTTCTTTCGACATTTCAGGGAACTTCGGCGCGATATCTTTCATTGCTTTCAAAACGATCTGAGACACCACATAACGGGTGAACCATTTATTATCTGCCGGTACGATGTACCACGGCGCTTTTTCCGTTGATGTTTCTTCAATCATTTCGCTGTACAGATCCTGATACCTGTCCCAGAAACGGCGCTCATTGATATCGGCAATAGAAAATTTCCAGTTTTTCTTCTTGTTCAAAATACGTTCCGCCAGACGGTCACGCTGTTCGTCCTTGGACACATGAAGAAAAATTTTAACCATATGGAATCCGTTTTCCGCCAGGTACCTTTCCCAGTCACGGATCTGGCGATACCGGGTTTCCCAGATATTTTTATCTACCAGATCCTTGGGAATCTTATCATTTTCAATCAGATCATGGACACGGGTAACCACCACATCTTCATAATGGGAACGATTGAAAATACCGATATTTCCCCGGCGGGGCAGCGCCTTATTGATACGCCACATGTAATCGTGATCCTTTTCTTCCGTCGTCGGCTGCTTAAAAGAAACGACATGGACACCGTTCGGGTCGAGATGAGAAAAGACATGCTTAATCGTGCCGTCTTTCCCTGCCGCGTCCATCGCCTGCAGTACGATAATAAGCCCGTATGTATTCTGGGCATACAGCTTCGCCTGGTACAGGGACAATTCTTCCAGCGCTGCTGTCATGGAAACTGTCTTCACATACTCCTTGTCCACATCCATATCACAGTTCGTGGAAAACTTTTTCAGACTGATTTTTTCTCCTTCTTTTGCACGATACCGGTCGATATCAATTTTTACTTTCTTTTCTGTTCTTTCAATTTTCTCCGTATTTATGCGTTCTTCTTCCATTTTTCCCCCTTAAAGAAATACAACCGCTTCTTATTTTTCTTCTTTTTCCATTTCCTTCCTTATTTCTTCCAAAGGCTTGTCCGTTTCCTTTTTTATCATATCCCTGAACCGTTCCAGCTGCTTCTGTTCCTCAGGAGATAATTTCGGAAACTTCGGATCTATCTTTTTCAACACATCAAGAGTAATGAGCGCCACCACATAACGGGTAAACCATTTATTATCCGCCGGTACAATATACCAGGGAGACTTATCCTTGGATGTATTTTCCAAAAGCTCTTCATAAAGCTCCCGATATTCATCCCAATGTTCTCTTTCATGAATATCACCCATGGAAAATTTCCAGTTCTTCTCCTGGTTAAAAATACGATCGATAAGCCTTTCCTGCTGTTCTTCCTTTGATACGTGGAGGAAAATCTTGACCATGTAAAAGCCGTTCTGGTGAAGATACTTTTCCCAGTTATTAATCTGCTCATACCGCTCCATCCAGATATTCTTGTCAATCAAATCTCTTGGAAGCTGGCCGGTGCTGATTAAATTATGAACACGCGTTACAATGACATCTTCATAATGGGAACGATTGAAAATACCGATATTTCCCCTCGGCGGAAGTGCTTTATTGATGCGCCACATATAATCGTGATCTTTTTCTTCCGTTGTCGGCTGCTTAAAAGACGCCACGGAAACGCCGCCGGGATCCAGATTCGCAAAAACATGATTGACCGTACCGTCTTTCCCTGCCGCGTCCATCGCCTGCAGTACGATAATAAGCCCGTATGTATTCTGGGCATACAGTTTTTCCTGATATAATTTCAATTGTTCAATCACTTCAGGAAAGAAGGCGTTCTTCACTTCTCCTTTATCGATATCCACATCCCGCTTCGTAGGAAACTTTTTCAAATTCACTTTTTCATTTTCCTTTACGCGATACCGGTCAATATCAATTTTTCCTTTTTTTATGTTTTCCATGGCGTCCTCCTTTACGAAAGATATCTACATTTCTATTATATTCCTTTTGAAGCGTTTATATGAAATAAAATTGAATTATCTAGTATAATAGAAAAAACAGAAAAGGAGGATTGGATTGATGGAAAGAAAGAATAATGAAAAAAGAACAGGCCGTCTGTCAAACCTGTCGGAAGTATTCCAACTTTCAAAAGAAGGAAAAACTCTCTTTTCCAATCCGTCATTTCGTTTCTGGCAGCTGCAAAACAAATGGAAACATATCGCCGGTTCCATGATCGCACGGGAATCTTACATTTCTTTTGAAAGGAAACAGACACTTTATATTACCGTCACCAATTCCGTCTGGATGAACCACCTCTATATGATGAAAGCGGATCTTCTCAAACGGATCAGAGAAGACGACTACGGAAAAAAGTACACAGATATACGCTTCGTTGCGGGCCAAACTAAAATCGAACGCCCCCCGGAATCCTCTCTTGCCCCTGTAAACGACCGGCGGGAAAAAGAAGAAAAGATATATTCCGTTCCCCTTTCGGACGAAGAACGGAACTCTATCGATAAATGGACCGGCGCTTACATCTCCGATGATAATACCCGCAGCCTTTTTACAAAAATGATGAAAGCCGCCGCGGCAAAAAGGAAAGGAGAAATCCGGGCCGGCTGGCATTCCTGTGCCGTCTGCGGTGACCTTATCCCTCCCGGCATAAATACCTGCACTGTCTGCGAAAATAGAAAAGAACAGTCCCAGATCGGTAAAATCATACTTCTTTTAAAAGAAACCCCCCATCTTTCCTACAACGAAATTTATAAAAAGATTCCCTGTAAATATACGGCTTACGAAGAAGGCAGAGAAACACTCATACAGAGAATACGGGAAAACATTTACAGGAAAATTGACGGTCCTCTTAACAAACGGGTCCTTCTTTCCATGATTCTTCACAAACCGTTGAAAGATATTTCCTTAAGAGAAGCGGAAACCGCCCTCCGCAACATACCGGAAACCAAATTTGACGTTATCAATAAAAAATAATTACTTGAAACATCTTTCTTTTCATCCCCTTTTCATCCCATAATCCCTGTTTCAAACAAAATAAAACTGAGTAAAAAAGATAAGCCTTCCATAAAAGGCTTATCTTTTTTCTCAGTTTCACGTGAAACACATTATCCTTCTATTTTTATTTCTTTTCCATAAGCACCAATAGATTCATCAGTCGTTGTGATGATAGTCTGAATTTCTTTCTTAGTAAGATAAGAGAAAAGAGTATTTCTTCGTTCTTTATCAAGTTCACTCCCCACATCATCCAATAAAAGAAGAGGATATTCGCCTGTTTCTTTCTTCACAAATTCCAGTTCCGCCAGCTTCATAGACAGGATAGCTGTCCGCTGCTGCCCTTGGGAGCCATAAGAAGAAATATCATTTCCATTCATAAGAAAAATCAGGTCATCCCGATGCGGACCGACGGAAGTATGACAGAAACGGCTGTCTTCTTCTCTGGCAAGAGCCAATTTTTCCAAGTACCATTCTTCATCAAACCGCTCTTCCTGATTTCCGCTTTTCCTGTACTTGATTAAAATACTTTCTTTCTCATCAGTCAAAAGCAATTCCATGGAAGAAACGATTTCATTTATTTTTCCTATGGTTTCCATTCTTTTCTTTACGATATACGATGCTCCTTTGGCAATCTGCATATCCCATACATCCACATCCGCCGTAAATCCATGAAAACGAGCTTCTTTAAATGCCGCATTCCTCTGCTGTACGGCCCTGCCATAACGAAGTATTTCCTCATAATATCTCGGACTGACCTGGGAAATTTCCAAATCAATAAATCGACGGCGGTTCTGCGGCGCCCCCTTAATAAGCTGGAGCTCATCCGGCGTAAAAAGCACGGTGCGGAACATGCCCATAAGATCTTTTTTTTTCGTAGCCGTCTCATTAATTAAAATCTTTTTTCCTTTTTTCCTGGATAATTTGATTTTGATTTCATGCGTTATGCCGCGAACGCTAAAATCCAAAAGAATCGTTCCTTCTTCTTTATTAAGGCGGATCAGTTCCTCATCATTGCTTGTGCGGAAAGACTTTCCCACAGAAGCAAAATAAATCGACTCAATGATATTCGTTTTTCCCGTACCGTTTTTACCCGTGAGAACAGTCATATTTCCGACAGGCTCAATAGAAAAATCTTCAAAATTTCGTATTTCAATGAGATGGGCTTTTCCGCATCTCATTTCTTCGCCTCAATTATTTTATAGACTTCTCCATCAAGAGAAAGTTCATCTCCAAGACGAATTTTTTTTCTTTTTTCCTGAATAATGATTCCATTCAAAAAAATTTCATGATTCTTTATAAAATCTCCTGTCTCGCCACCGGAAGAGATTATATTCTCCTTTTTCAAAAATTGATCCAGCTGAATATAATCCCCATATATTTCTATTTCTTTCATCAGCGGCCTCTCATGGGCGTTACAACATAGCGATACGTCTTATCTTCTTCCTGTTCTACCACCATAGGTCCATTTTTCTTTACATGAAGAATGATCTTTTCCCCTTTCGAATGTCTCAGAATATCTTCCACATAAGTGCAGTTAAAAGTAATCTTCACATCAGCACCGTCCAGCTCTGCCGGAATGGATGTTTCAGAACGGCCGATATCGGGATCTTCCTCAAAAGCTTCCAGAGTTCCATTTTCAAATTTAAAATTGATTGTTTTATAACTCATATCTCTGGAAATCGGACTGACAAAACGGACTGCTTCCTCAAAATCCTTCAGATCCAAAGTCGCATGCAAATCGAAACTTGACGGGAATACTCTCTTATAATCGGGATAAACTCCGTTAATAAGATTGGAGAGGAAATATGTCTCCCCGAAAGAAAACGCAACATGACGGCTTGCCCAGGATATTTCCATCATACTATCTTCCCCGGCAGGAAGAAGACGGATCACATCCTGGAGGACAGAAGCAGAAACGATAAAATTCCCTTTTCCTGTCGGCATTTCTTCAAGAGATATCTCTCTTGTCGCCAAGCGGTGAGAGTTCGTAGCAGCCATGGTAAATACATTTTCAGTGATATCGCAGAGAATACCGGTAAAGATAGGATTTTTCGCATCCGTGGAAGCGGCGAAAGAAACAAGATTCACCATTTCCGCAAAGTCTTTGCATTTCATATTTACATGGAACGCATGATCAATTTCCGTAACCAGCGGAAATTCCGCCGTATCTCTCGTGGGAAAATGAGAATTATACTGGCCCGCCTTAAAGAAAACAGTACTTTCGCCTTTTTTCTGTTCCATGACAACTGGACCGGAAGGCATCATTTTTATGGTAGACAAAAGATGGGGTGCCGAAATAAGGACGGATCCCCGCTCTTCCACATCAGCTTCGCAAAAAGTACGGATGCCAATGGAATAATCATTCGCCTGAAATTCAACTTTTCCGTCTTCAGCGGAAATAAAGAAACCATTATTTGTGTTTGATGTGACTTTTGTCTGTGCTGCGCGTTGTACTCTTTCTAAAGCGTGGCATAAGTCCTGCGTTTGGAATGTAACTTTCATGGTAGCTCCTTTACTAATATAAATTACAAAAAATAAAAGAAGTAGAAGTAGTTTGTGTGAATAAGTGAATAAGTCTGTGCAAAGGATATATTTTCTTTCTTTTTCGAAGGGAATAACTTTGTGAATAATGAAAATTTTTATTCACTGAATAAACAGTTTTTTATAAAAAATGATTTATTCAC
>ERZ1027076.467-NODE-467-length-15259-cov-24.182518_pt1 | contig 15259 bp, 15 predicted proteins | sample MGYA00519416_ERZ1027076 | MGnify/ENA primary metagenome ERZ1027076 (study PRJEB26926, sample SAMN06164525) | human gut metagenome | biome: ENVO:00009003; feature: ENVO:2100002; material: ENVO:00002003 | host: Homo sapiens | place: USA | collected 2012 ... | reverse complement strand
GGAGTAAATTCCACCACCAAATGTGGTGGTGGAATTTAAAATTTCATTTTTGGAAACCTTGAGAACAAATAAAAAATTGCACACCTTATGCATGTAATATGTTAAAATAAAAATAGTTGATATATCATTATTATAGTAAACAAACCGGATGGGGATTAAAAGAGACTAAGGAATATGTAGAAAAATGTATTTTGAATTAAAAGAAAACAGGCCACACGGCACACCGGAAAATCCGTTCAGCCAATACCATATCAGTGATGTAAAGCGTGCATTCCAGATTCCGGTACACTGGCACGATGAGCTGGAAATTATATATGTAAAGCAGGGCAAGCTGCATGTGACCATATCAGGTGAAAACTATATAGGAAGCCCAAAGGATGCATTTGTGGTATCTCCGGGCAGTCTGCATTTAATGGGCTCGCCGACAGGAGATGCAGATTATTACACGTTTCTGTTTCCTCTTGAATATATATCATTTCAGACGGACGATCTCATGGAAAAATCAATCCTATCCCCTCTCAAACGAGGCAGACTTATGATTAGTCCCCAGATAAATGATACAGCAGCAGATATATGCGAGCGGCTGATAGAGATAAATGCACAAATATCAGGGAAAAACGCAGAAAGCACAGATGCTGCAGATATAGAGGCGCAATTTGAGACAAAAATAACTCTCATCAAATTCATCCGGAAAATGTGGAAAAATGGTCTGATTCTGGAAAATGGCACAAACGGCACCAACACAACAGAAAAAGAAATGATAACGTATATCCGGCAAAACTATACAAGGGAAATTTCGCTGAAGGAATTTGGTGCACAGTTTCATTTGTCAGAAAAATACATATCACGCTACTTTAAAGAGCATTTTCATATTACCCTGTCACAGTATGTCAATCATCTCAGGCTGGAGCACGCCAGACAGCTATTGGAGGAATCAGCAGCTTCCGTTACAGAGGTTGCGATGTGCAGCGGATATCAGAATGTGAGCTATTTTATACGCAGCTTCAAGAAAATGTATGGGGTATCACCTCTTAAATACAGAAATTTTCAAACTTTACCTTGACAAAGTGACAAAAAGAGCATAAAGTATATTAAAAGATTAATTTAACAGTGTTTCAAAACCGATGAGAAAGAAGAGTAGACCTTTCCGGATATCTCAGAGAGCTGCAGATGGTGGGATTGCAGTATGGATGGATTTGTTGAATGGCCTTTCGAGGGTGATCCGAAGCGTTTGATGGTACAGAGCATAGTTTCTTAACGATTAAATCAGTAGGCGTCACCGGGAACCGAACCCGTTATCATTTCGGCATGTATATTAGTACATGACAGAGTGGACAATTCGTCAAATTGAGTGGTACCGCGATAATAAGAATTTATTACCGTCTCAAGCATTAGCTTGAGGCGGTTTTTTGCATAAACACCCACATGATGAAATGTCGTTAGCGCAAATTTGATTTGAGGCTATGACATCTGGCTTGTTGCGGCAGGTTTATGAGAAAATCGCGAACATCGGGAAACAAACACTTCACAAAGAAAGTGAGGAATTCAATATGAAAAAGAAAGTATTATCAGTAATTTTAGCAGCAGTTTGCACCATGGGCCTTATGGCAGGCTGTGGAGCAGAGGGGTCAAAGGGATCTACACAGGGTGGCTCAAAGGGTGACAGCTACACAGTAGGTATTTCGCAGTTTGCAGAGCATGGCTCTCTTGACAACTGCAGGGAGGGCTTCTTAGAGGGCCTCAAGGAAGAGGGCATCGAGGAAGGTAAAAACCTTAAGGTTGATTACCAGAATGCACAGACAGATACCGGTACAGCAAGCACTATTGCAGACAGCTTCGTATCTGAGAAGGTTGATATGATTTGTGCCATCGCTACACCATGTGCAGCCAGCGCCTACAATTCAGCTATGAATGCAGACATTCCAATAGTATACACAGCAGTTTCAGATCCTGTTGTAGCAGGTCTTGCTAAGGAGGACGGCTCAAGTGTCGGAAATATCACAGGTTCATCAGACGTGCTTCCTGTTGAGGAGCAGCTTAAGATGATCAGACAGATGATGCCGGATGCTAAGAAAATCGGTATTCTATACACCACAAGTGAGGCAAATTCATGCAGCACCATTGAGGAGTACAAAAAGCTTGCTGATAAATATGATTTTGAAATCGTTGATACCGGAATAAACACATCAGCAGATATTGAGATTGCAGCATCAGATCTTGTTTCCAAGGTTGACTGCCTGTGCAACCTCACAGACAACACAGTAGTAAATGCACTCCAGACTGTTCTCGACAAGGCAAATGGAGCAAAGATTCCGGTATTCGGAAGTGAAATTGAGCAGGTTAAATCAGGCTGTGTCGCTTCAATGGGAATTGATTACTACCAGCTTGGAATCAAGACAGGAAAGATGGCAGCAAAGATTTTAAAGGGTGAGGAGAAAGCCTCTGACACTCCGTTTATCACAGCTTCAAAGGCAGAGCTTTATGTAAACACTGCAGCAGCAGACAAGATTGGCATGACACTTGATGCAGATTATATCAAGGATGCAGCCGAGACATTTGATAAGATTGAAGTAAAATAGTTACGTTGATTTTTAAAGCAGGGGAGGATACACCGTGACACTAGTTTTAAGCGTTTTAGAGCAGGGCATGATTTATGCGATCATGGCTCTTGGAATATATATCACATACACCATACTGGATTTTCCGGATCTGACCGTAGATGGAAGCTTTCCACTTGGAGCGGCACTTTCGGCGGTGCTCATCACAAAGGGCGTTAATCCGATACTCACACTGCTTGTGACATTTGCGGCAGGTGCGTTTGCCGGAATGCTGACAGGAATCATCCATGTGAAGCTCAAGGTGCGTGACCTTTTATCGGGAATTATCATGATGACAGCGCTTTACACGGTGAATCTTCGTATTGCAGGAAGAGCAAACCTGCCAATATACAATATGACCACACTTTTCGACAATGATTTTGTCAGAAATGTATTTAAGGGCGGCTTAGCACAGTTTTCAAATGTGATTATCATCCTTGTTATCACACTTGTGATGAAATTCCTGCTCGACTGGTACATGAGCACAAAGTCAGGATATCTGCTTCGCGCCGTAGGTGACAACGAGACTATCGTTACATCTATGGGTGTGGACAAGGGCATCACAAAAATCATCGGCCTTGCAATCGCCAACGGCCTTTGCAGCTTAAGCGGATGCATTTTTGCACAGCAGCAGAGATATTTCGACGTATCAATGGGAACCGGAACAATGGTTATCGGACTGGCGAGCGTTATTATCGGAATCAGCCTGCTTAAAAAGGCAACATTTTTGCGTGTGACCTCGAGTGTTGTTATCGGAGCGATTGTATACAAGGCCTGTGTGGCGATCGCTATAAAGCTTGGTATGCCGTCGAGCGATTTGAAGCTCATTACAGCGGTATTGTTCCTCATCATTCTGGTGCTTGGAATGGATAGAAACAAAAGAAAGAAGGTGGCATAATGTTAGAGCTCAACCATATCCACAAATTATATAATCCGGGAACAGTCAACGAGATATGCCTCTTTGATGATTTTAATCTGAAAATAGATGATGGACAGTTTGTTTCCGTTGTAGGAAGTAATGGCTCCGGAAAGACATCTATGCTCAACATCATCTGCGGTTCTATCCCTATTGACGGTGGCAGCATAGTGGTAAACGGCACTGACATCACAAAGCAGAAGGATTTTATCAGACACCGCCGTATAGGACGTGTATTTCAGGACCCGTCAAAGGGAACCTGTCCTTCCATGACAATCCTTGAAAATCTGTCCATAGCTGACAATAAAGGAAAGACATACGGTCTGGGCCGTGGTACAAACCACAGCAGGATAGAGCATTACAAGGAGATGCTTGCCGAGTTAAATCTCGGACTTGAGGATAAGCTTCACACAAAGGTTGGCGCACTTTCAGGAGGTCAGAGACAGACACTTGCGCTTCTCATGGCTACGATGAATCCAATCGAGTTTCTCATCCTTGATGAGCACACAGCAGCCCTCGATCCAAAGACTGCTGAGATCGTAATGCAGCTCACAGGCAAGATTGTGGCAGAGAAGAAGGTCACAACAATCATGGTCACACACAATCTGCGCTACGCTGTTGAATACGGAGACCGCCTTATTATGATGCATCAGGGCAAGGCGATAATCGACAAGGCCGGCGCCGATAAGAAGGCTATGCAGGTTGATGATATTCTTGGCACATTCAATGAGATCAGTATTGAGTGCGGAAACTAGGGTGTGCGAAATGTAAATATGAATTGAAAATGTCCTCCTGTGGGAGTATTGTATAACTATACTTCTACCAGGAGGACATTTTATATTTCAAGGATTATAGATGAGGAGATGAAAAAAGATGAGTCAGGTTGCCAAAGGTGTTGTGCTGTGAACCGCAGGATATTTTGGAGGAGGAATAAATGAAATTCTTAAATATTATACAGAAAATAGTCAATTACAACAAGCCACAAAGAAAATAGTCCTCTGTGGCTTGTTTCGAGTTTGTTTAGTTTATAGCGCATCACATAAAGAAAAGCGTTTGTTATCTGATTATCGAGGATATCAGCCGTATTTCGATTGAATGAAAGCTATTATAAAAAATAATATAACATGACAAAATCATATTGACTAAATAGGTTTAGCTGTTTATAATAAAGACAAAATGAAAATGTCATGAATGGAGAACAGATAAATGGAAAAATTAGTAACACTTGAAGATGCATTAAAAAGAATTGAGGAGTTGGAAAAAGAGAATGCAGCCCTTCGGGAGGAGTTGGAATATTACAGAAATCGTAAACTAAGCGGACGGCAGAAACATAATGCCAAGTGGATGGCAATTTACAATGATTTTGTTGTTGGGTATGAGAGTGGCATGACAATGGTAGAAATTGCGAAGCGGAACAATGTCAGTGAGAGGACGATTTATAGGTATAAAGCATATTATGACAAAATGAGAGAAGTAGAGGATAATGAGTAGAACATTTTCATAGCGTTATAAAAATAATTGTATGGATTCTGTGGTGGATTTTTGTACCCAAAATATGAAACGCAAAACAAGGAAGGAAATTTATGGCAGAAGATAAAAAGAAAGAAATTGCAGTAATTGAAATTACAGAAGAATATATGAAGGATCGGCTTTATGAATTCAGAGGAAAAAAAGTTATGCTTGATTCAGACTTGGCAGAAATTTATGGGTATGAGACCAAAAATTTTAAAAGGCAGGTTAAGAATAACATTGCCAAATTTGTAGGCGATGATTTTATGTTTGAATTGAATGATGAAGAAGTGGAAAATCTTTCAAGGTGCAAAAATTTCACCTTGAATGTTGGAAGAGGGTCAAATATAAAATACAAACCTTATGTGTTTACAGAACAGGGAGTATATATGCTTATGACAGTTTTGCGCGGCGAGCTTGCAATTAAACAAAGCCGTGCACTTGTGAAGACTTTTAAGAAGATGAAAGATTACATTTTAGAGAATCGGGATATTATTGGTCAGCGTGAAATACTTCAGCTAAGCAGGGAGTCTGCAAACAACAGAATAGAAATTAACAAAATCAATTCAGATATGATATCTCTTGAAAAACAGATTTCAGATGTTGCAGAAGGTTTGAAGGATGTTGTGACAAAATCTGAGCTGGCTGATATGATGAACAGTTTTGTTTCAGATGATGAAAAGTGGCTCATGTTTAATGCAAAATTCAGTAGTGCAGATGAGGTATATGAGTCCATTTATAAGCAGGCAAAATCATCAATATATGTTGTTGACAATTATATTGGATTAAGAACGCTGGTACACCTTAAGAATTCTCCGGACGGAGTGGATATTATTTTATTCAGTGATAATGTTGGAAATAATAAACTTCACAACATAGAATTTACAGATTTCTGCAAGGAGTATCCAACAGTAAATTTGTCAATGAAAAAGACAGGTGGTATATTTCAAGATCGTTTTATCGTATTGGATTATGCAACTGCTGATGAAAGGGTTTTCTTATGTGGGGCTTCATCAAAGGATGCAGGGGCAAGAATAACCAGTATTGTTGAAGATTATGGCGTATCTAAATATGCCCCGGTTATTGCAAGTTTGTTGAAAAATCCCCCTTTGGTTTTACCGCACTAAAACGTCGGTAAATCATACCCTCATCATCCCTGACATAATACATCCTCCGGCGGCACCACATTCCATAACATCAGCAAGTCGCGGAACACTAATGTCCCGCACAGCATCATAAGTGGATGGTGCATCGGAAGCAGTGCTGTCACCGCTTGAAGCAATATTAATGCCGCCGATTGCATAAACCGGTATCCCAACCGCATCACAGACATTTTTGAGGAAATCAAGTCCGCGCGGAGGCAGTCCTTTTTTGCAGTCGGTTGCAAAAATATGTCCTGCCGTCATATATGTGGCTCCAAGCTGTTCGGCTTTTATGGCATCTTCTACAGAATGGACAGAGGTTCCGATAACCTTGAAGAATTGTTGATAATTGTCAGTGCTTTTTGACATACCTGTGGATATATTGCCGGATACATTTTTTTTGACATAAGCTTCAAGGATTGGCAATGGCAGATGTATATATGGATGCTCAAGTTCCATTGCTACATTTATAAAGCTGTGCAGCATGCACTGCACATCATATTTTTTACACAGAGCAATCACATCGCGTGCCAGAGACAGATATTCTGCCTCCGGCATATCCTTTTCCCTGAGCACAATTGCATGGGGATGGAGCTTACAGACACGCTCGAGCTGTTCCATGAACGGACGGCTGCAAAGATGTCTGTTTGTAATAGCGATTATATTATCACTCTGTAAAGCATGTTTTGAGTTTTCATCTAAGAGTTTTTCTTTATTCATATTTGTTCCTACATATTTATACCTGTTAAAATTAAAATGATTACTGATTCTAATTCGAGCATTTCATTGTTTACAGGATTCCTACACGTAAATATAGTCGCTCATCACCGGCTGTAAACCATTGTCGAGCAGTGCATTAAATACCTCATCCACGCTTCTGCCATCAGAGATTTCAAACTGGTCATCGCCCTTGTCCTCTATATCGTCCACATGGCTTCCGATTCCGGTGCTGACACCGGCTGAAATCTTGGTGGCGGCGATATTTACAAGATTGTCACGCACACGCGCTACCTCTCTAGTAGATATGGTGATGCTTGCAAACGGCATGAAGAGCCTGTAAGCGCATACCACCTGAAGGAGCTGTGTCTCGTGGACATCCTTTGGATTGATACGGTCATTGTTTATGATAGGGCACAGACGAGGGCATGAGAATGCAATCTCGGCTCTTGGATATTTTTTCTGGAGCAGGTATGCGTGATATCCGGTGGCAAGTGCATCTTTTCTGAAATCATCGAGACCTAAAAGTGCGGCAAAGCCGACACCTCTCATACCACCCTTAAGAGCACGCTCCTGTGCATTTACACGGTAAGGGAAAATTCTCTTGTGTCCGGCAAGATGAAGAGTCTCGTATTTGTCAGAGTTGTAGGTCTCCTGGAAAACGGTCACATAGTCAGCACCGCATTCGTGCAGGTATGCGTACTCGTCAGAGTTCATAGGATAAACCTCAAGACCTATAACCTTGAAATATTTGCGGGCAATTTTGCATGCCTCTCCAATGTATTCGACGTCTGACATTTTCTTGCTCTCACCGGTGAGAATCAGGATTTCCTGAAGACCGGTTTTGGCGATTGCAGCCATTTCCTTTTCGATTTCTGAGGCATTCAGCTTTGCGCGGTTGATTTTATTGTGACAGTTGAAACCACAGTAGATACAGTAGTTTTCGCAGTAGTTTGATATGTAAAGCGGTGTAAACATGCACACGCTGTTGCCGAAGTGCTTTCTGGTCTCAAGCTGTGCAGCCTGTGCGATTTCCTCAATAAATGGCTGTGCGGCAGGCGAGAGCAGAGCCTTGAAATCCTCCAATGTGCGGTATTCATGGGAGAGCGCAGCGCGTACATCGGCTGCGGTGTATTTGTCGTAGTCGTAGGCATCCATTTCGGCAACAACCCTGTTCATGATATCGGAGTCAAGCACCTCCATATCAGGCAGATATTTCATATGGTCTATTCTGTTTTTCTTCATATCCTCGAGGATTACTTCGTTTACAATGCTGTCGTTGAAGTGGTCATCGTGGGCGATATTTGCATTGATATCTTTGTCATTGGTTATATTTGTATCGTTAGTCATTATGTGTTCCCTTCAAAAGCTAAGTGTCATTTATGATTAGTCGCGCAGATATCCTGTCAGAGGAGATGATGCGCTGGCTCCTTTGGTCAGAGTGCGTCCGAGTCCTGACAGATAAGCCATTCTTCCGGCCTCGATAGCCTTTTTAAATGCCTCTGCCATTATCTCAACATCACCGGCTGTTGCAACAGCGGTGTTTGCCATGACTGCGGCAGCACCCATTTCCATAGCCTCACATGCCTGTGAAGGACGGCCTATGCCTGCATCCACGATGATAGGCAGGTCGATTTCGTCAATCAGAATCTGGATAAATTCCTTTGTGCAGATACCCTTGTTTGAGCCGATTGGCGCGCCGAGAGGCATGATGCAGGCAGCGCCGGCGTTTGCAAGGTCTCTTGCCACGTTGAGGTCAGGATACATGTAAGGCATTACGACAAAGCCCTCCTTTGCGAGAATCTCTGTAGCCTTTATTGTCTCAAAGTTGTCCGGAAGCAGATATTTGCTGTCGCGCATGATTTCAATTTTTACGAAGTCTCCACAGCCCAGCTCGCGGGATAAACGTGCGATTCTTACAGCCTCATCGGCATTTCTGGCGCCTGATGTGTTTGGAAGCAGTGTGACATTGTCCGGAATATAGTCGAGGATGTTTGCCAGTCCTCCATCGTTTGCACGGCGCAGAGCCAGTGTGATAATCTGTGCATCAGCCTTCTCAATGCAGGCCTTTACCAGGTCGAGTGAAAACTTTCCCGATCCAAGGATGAAACGTGAGGTAAACTCGTGACCTCCTAAAACTAATTTGTCATTTGCTAAATCTATATTTTTACTCATGATTAACTCCTTATATTTTTATTGATGGTGTAAAAAGTGTTTGATTTTAATCAGCCCCCACCCATAAAGCTTAAAATCTCTACCACATCGCCGTCGGCGATAGCAGTGCTGTCATACTCAGTCTTTGGAAGAATCTCTTCATTCAGCTCTACAACGATGTGCTTAGGGTTGTAATTGTTAGCTGAAAGATACTGCGTAACAGTCATGCCGCATACATCTGCAGCTTCTTTACCGTTGATTTTTACCATTGTGCGTCTCCTTTCCGGATTGAGATGTGGAAAAACGGGGATTACCCCGAAGCAATATACTAAAAAAGAGTTCACAAAGTAATACACCCGCGGTGGTGTACCCCTTCATGAACTCTGTTCACTCTCAAAAATCCGTTATTAAACTATGTAAATATGTAAAATTAAAAGGGAGATACCAATAATTTTACAAACATGAGTATAGTACCTTGCACCAGCAAAGTCAACTGATTTTTAATAAAACCGCATTACGTTACTGATATGTAGTAACTGCATTACAACAATTTCCAACAAATTTTACATAACGCAGACAGTATATTTTCATTAGAATGATATGATTAAAGGGTCAAAAGGTATCATCGATGTCATAAATGAGGGGCAAAATACCTTTTGACCCTCATATCATGTAATAAAAGGTAATAAAAATGGTATTGAATAATTTCTGATAGCTGATTTGATGGAGGGAAAATATGTTTGACGAAGAAATGATAACAAAATACAGATACATAATATTACTTCTTGGCACAGCAGTATCGTTTGTGTTTGGCTTTGTGGTGGCATTTGCACTTGCGAAGCTGTGTGGAGTGATGGCTACAAAGGCAGTGCTCAATATCGCTTTCACGGCAGGCGGTATCACAGGAATGCTTGGATTTGTGTGCATCTGTCTGGCTGAGCTTAGACGCATATAGTTACACATAAAAATGAAAGAAAACGGAATAAATTATTTTGACATACGACGAAATAAAAAAGAACAAAGAAATATGTGAATGCCTCCGATAGGAAGATGGGCATTCATGCGCAGGATGAGTATGGATCTGAATAGTTACTGATTTTACATAAAAAGTGCATATTCGCACACGAACAAAACAAAATACAAATTTTATCGAAAAACTTACTTATAAAGTTTCTCAGCTCTTGAACTTAAAAATGATTGATAGTATAATTTAAGCGATTGGTGAAAATAAGATTAAATGATAAGGAGGAAATCGCAATGATTACCTGGAACAACTTGGATACCCTGGAATCCTTCAAGGAGCTTTCTAAAGTGGGACGTGTTGACATAAAAGAGGCCATGTCAGGAGACAATGGCGCTAAGCGTGTCAAGGAGTACAACATCCCAATGGCAGAGGGATTCACTTACAACTTTGCTGCAAAGCAGGTGGACGCAGATGTGCTTGAGGCACTTGCAAAGCTTGCAAAGGAGGCTCAGCTTACAGAGAAATTTGAGGCACTTTACAATGGTGCTGTTATCAATACAGGTGAGAACCGTCTCGTTCTTCACCAGCTTACCCGTGGACAGCTCGGAGATGCTGTAGTGGCAGACGGAGTTGACAAGCGTAAATTCTACGTAGAGCAGCAGGAGAGAATCGCTGAGTTCGCAAACAAGGTTCACTCAGGCGAGATTACAAACGCAGCAGGAGAGAAGTTTACAACAGTTGTTCAGATTGGAATCGGTGGAAGCGATTTAGGACCTCGTGCTATGTACTTAGCACTTGAGAACTGGGCAAAGAAAAACAATACATTCAAGATGGAAGCCAAATTCATCAGCAATGTTGATCCTGATGATGCGGCAAGTGTGCTGGCATCAGTTGACGTAGCTCACTCTATTTTTATATTAGTATCAAAATCAGGTACAACACTTGAGACTCTTACCAATGAGTCATTCGTAAAGGATGCATTAAAGAACGCAGGACTTGATGCTTCTAAGCACATGATTGCTGTAACAAGCGAGACATCACCACTTGCAAAGAGCGATGATTACCTTGCAGCCTTCTTCATGGACGATTACATCGGAGGACGTTACTCATCAACATCAGCAGTTGGTGGAGCAGTTCTCTCACTTGCATTCGGTCCTGAAGTATTTGCACAGTTCCTCGACGGAGCAGCAGCAGAGGATAAGCTTTCAAAGAATGCAGACATCATGGAAAACCCTGAGATGCTCGACGCACTCATCGGTGTTTACGAGAGAAACGTACTCGGATATCCTAGCACAGCAGTGCTTCCATATTCACAGGCACTCAGCCGTTTCCCTGCACATTTACAGCAGGCTGATATGGAGTCAAACGGCAAGTCAGTTAACCGCTTCGGTGAGCCTGTAGATTATGTGACAGGACCGGTTATCTTTGGTGAGCCTGGAACAAACGGACAGCACTCATTCTATCAGCTCCTTCATCAGGGAACAGATATTGTGCCACTCCAGTTCATTGGCTTCAAGAACAACCAGCTTGACACAGACGTAGTCATCCAGGACAGCACAAGCCAGCAGAAGCTCTGCGCAAACGTAGCAGCTCAGATTGTTGCATTTGCATGTGGTAAGGCAGACGACAACAAGAACAAGAACTTCGAGGGTGGACGTCCTTCAAGCATTATCATCGGAGACCAGGTAAATCCTGCATCTCTTGGTGCACTCCTTGCACACTTTGAGAACAAGATCATGTTCCAGGGCTTCTTATGGAATGTAAACAGCTTCGATCAGGAAGGTGTTCAGCTTGGAAAGATTCTTGCAAAGAAGGTTCTCGCACATGAGACAGACGGAGCACTTAAGGAGCTCAGCGATATGCTTAATATTTAGTACATCATTTGACAGAAGTGAAGATACAGAAATATAAAAACGAGCCGCAATCCTGTGGGTATCAGGATTGCGGCTCGTGTTTGTGAGGCATATGCGCATGACCACGATAGCAGCATATGCGAATAAAATAATATGTATTAACTGGAGTAACGCACCCAGCCAGCTTAAATTGGATGTAAGCCTGCCTAAAAAACCAAGCGAAGAGGTACGGATGCGGCATATGACTGCAGGAAAAGAAGGTATTTCTTCTATATACTGGCAATCCATGAGTGCCGACATATCTGACTCTGAATAAAGCACTGCGCGTGAGTCCAAGACTTCCTGCTGTGGAAGCGCGGCCTTATCAGAAGAAGCATAAGAGCCCCAGACAACCCTGTGATCGTATGAACCGTATGCTGTGCGGTCAGGATCAAATTCGTCCAGATTTTTGTCGAGACTTAGAAAGGAGCAGAATATAAGACAAAGCAACAGTGGTAAAACCAGTATTTTCTTCATGAGAGTCCGCTCCTTTCCTTCCAATTTATGTTTCTATTTTCTTCCTTTAGGTTAAAAAAGTCAACTTGTAAGTAGATTTCTTTTCAAAAATATTGAAATTCTTAATGGGCTGTAATTGTAACCAAATGATTATCTTAAATCAATGATATACATATTGCATAAAAAATAATCGGAAATTTATGCATGTTTGTGCATCACGATAATAGACATTTTTCTTGGCACGTGATACTATAATTAACGTAAAACCCCCCCAATACATTATATATTTTTACTATCCCCATAGTAAAATACCTTCTCCTAAAGGACAGCAGAACGATGGCTGTTCTTTTTTTGTCCCAAAATAGTGTATATTTCGGGAAACAAGCAGATATAATATTGTTGAAATGATTTAGACATGATACAATCGGATTAGATATTAGATAGCACGCAAGAAGCGAGACATGCTGATAACAGCTCTCTTTCTTCAAGCCTGCAGACATTGAAGGCTCTGATGTCATAATTCAGAGTCACTGACACCAAATACTGTGAGCAGATGATAGTTGCTTCACGTATGAGGAGGAAGAACATTTTGAGATTAAGGGTGTACTTCCGGCGAAGTGCACCCTTCTTTTAGTGAACAAAGAGCTTTGTTCATATTAAATACAAGATATAAGGAGTAACGCATGGAAACAAGAATAGCCCTGATCGGCATTATAGTTGAAAACCCGGATTCGGTTGAGCAGCTCAACCATCTGCTGCATGAGTACGGCAGCTTCATTGTTGGGCGCATGGGTATCCCATACGAGAAAAAGAACGTGAATATCATCAGTGTGGCGATTGACGCACCACAGGATATTATCAGTGCTTTGTCCGGCAGGATTGGCAGGCTGGATGGCATAGGAGTGAAGACAGTTTACTCTAATAAATAAAGCAGACCAGACTACAGGAGAAAGCATGACAGAAAATACAGCAATAATAAAAATTATAGATGAAATTACGGCCTGCCGGAATATCACCCTCGAGCAGCTGCATATGCTGCTTGAGACGGATGATATGCAGGCAGTTGATTACCTTAGAAAGAGGGCATCTGAGAAAGCACACGAGACCTATGGCAATCAGGTTTTTATACGAGGGCTGATAGAGTTTACTAACTACTGCAAAAACGACTGTCTCTACTGCGGTATAAGGCACAGCAATACCCATGCGGACCGCTACCGCCTGAGTACGGAGCAGATTATGGCATGCTGCGAGAGCGGCTATGAGCTTGGTTTTCGTACCTTTGTGCTGCAGGGGGGTGAAGATCCGTATTACACGGATGAGCGCATCTGTGAGATAGTGTCCGGGATTAAGGCAAAGTATCCGGACTGCGCAGTTACACTCTCTATCGGAGAAAAGTCAAAGGAGAGCTATCAGAGCTATTTTGATGCAGGGGCAGACAGATATCTGCTGCGCCATGAGACTGCGGATGAAAAGCATTACAGTAGGCTTCATCCGGCAGAGATGTCACTTGCAAACAGAAAGCAGTGCCTTTGGGATTTGAAAGAGATAGGATATCAGGTGGGATGCGGCTTCATGGTCGGCTCGCCGGAACAGACAGTGGAGACCTTGTACGAGGATTTGCAGTTTATAAAGGAGCTTGAGCCTCACATGGTTGGAATCGGTCCGTTCATATCGCAGAAGGATACACCTTTTGCAAATGAAAAGTCAGGCACGATGGATGAGACGCTTCGCCTGCTTTCAATCATCAGGCTCATACATCCAAAAGTGCTGCTGCCTGCCACAACAGCGCTGGGCACAATCCATCCGCTCGGCAGGGAAAAGGGCATACAGTCGGGTGCCAATGTCGTGATGCCAAACCTCTCACCGGTCAATGTCCGCGACAAATACAAGCTTTACGACAATAAAATCTGCACCGGAGATGAGGCAGCAGAGTGCCGCTTCTGCATGGAAAACCGGATGAAAAGCATCGGCTATCAGGTGGTGGTGTCGCGCGGGGACTACGCAGATTTTTGATTAATAAATATAAAACAACACTAGGATATAGAAGGAGATAAAAATGTACAACGTAAAATCATTAAAGGCTGAAGAATTTATTTCAGACGAGGAAATCAAAGAGACTCTCGAATACGCAGAGGCAAACAAAAATAATATAGGGCTTATCGATGCGATTATCGAGAAAGCAAAGCTAAAAAAAGGACTCACACACAGAGAGGCATCAGTACTTTTAGCCTGTGAGATTCCGGAGAAGCTTGACGAGGTTTACAAGCTTGCTCAGCAGATAAAGAAGGATTTCTACGGAAACAGAATCGTGCTTTTTGCACCGCTTTATCTGTCAAACTACTGTGTGAACGGCTGTGTTTACTGTCCGTATCACATGAAAAATAAGCATATTGCGAGAAAGAAGCTCACTCAGGAGGAGATAGTAAAGGAGGTCACAGCCCTTCAGGATATGGGACACAAGCGTCTTGCAATCGAGGCAGGAGAGGACCCTGTAAACAATCCGATTGAGTACATTCTCGAGTGTATCAATACAATATACAGCATCAAGCACAAAAACGGAGCTATCCGCCGTGTAAATGTAAATATCGCTGCCACTACAGTGGAGAATTACAGAAAGCTCAAGGAGGCAGGAATCGGAACCTACATACTCTTCCAGGAGACATATCACAAGGAGAGCTATGAGCAGCTTCATCCGACAGGACCAAAGCATGACTATGCATATCACACAGAGGCCATGGACCGTGCTATGGAGGGCGGCATTGACGATGTGGGACTTGGTGTACTTTTCGGACTGGACAAGTACAAGTACGAGTTTGCCGGACTTTTGATGCATGCAGAGCACCTTGAGGCAGTGCACGGTGTAGGTCCTCACACCATCAGTGTGCCGCGTATAAAGCACGCAGATGATATAG
>ERZ1027076.452-NODE-452-length-15382-cov-10.098062_pt1 | contig 15382 bp, 10 predicted proteins | sample MGYA00519416_ERZ1027076 | MGnify/ENA primary metagenome ERZ1027076 (study PRJEB26926, sample SAMN06164525) | human gut metagenome | biome: ENVO:00009003; feature: ENVO:2100002; material: ENVO:00002003 | host: Homo sapiens | place: USA | collected 2012 ... | reverse complement strand
ACCCCACGCAGGAACAGCGCAAGGTGAGCGACCTTGCCCTGACCGTTGCCGCCACCATGGATAAGATCGTGATGATCGAGGCCGGTGCCAACGAGGTGGACGAGGACACCATGCTGAACGCCATCAAGGCCGCTCACGTGGAGATCAAAAAGACCATTGAGTTCATCAACCGCATCGTGGCCGAGCGCGGTAAGCCGAAGATCGATTTTCAGGTGGTGGGTCTGGATATGGACGTGTTCCACGCCATCCAGAACAAGTATCTGGACGACTTCAAGGCCGCTATGGACACCGACGACAAGAATGTGCGCGATGCCGCTCTGCTGCCCATCATGGACAAGATCGCCGAGGAGTACCCCGACCTGACCGCTGCAGACCTTGATCTGGTCAGCTACAAGATGCAGAAGTTCGTGGTGCGCCGCTGGCTGCTGGACGAGGGCAAGCGCGTGGACGGCCGCGGCATCAACGAGATCCGCCCGCTGGCTGCCGAAGTGGGCATCCTGCCCCGCGTGCACGGCTCCGGCATGTTCACCCGCGGCCAGACGCAGGTGCTGACCACCTGCACTCTGGGCGGCACCAAGGACAACCAGCTCATGGACGACCTGACCGACGAGCAGACCAAGCGCTATATCCATCACTACAACTTCCCGCCGTACTCTGTGGGCGAGGCCCGCGCACCGCGCAGCCCCGGCCGCCGCGAGATCGGCCATGGCGCACTGGCAGAGCGTGCTCTGGTGCCCGTGCTGCCCTCTCTGGAAGAGTTCCCCTACACCATCCGCTGCGTGTCTGAGGTGCTCTCCTCCAACGGTTCCACCTCTCAGGCATCCATCTGCGGCTCTACGCTGGCCCTGATGGACGCAGGCGTGCCCATCAAGGCACCCGTTGCCGGCATTTCCTGCGGCCTGATCACCGAGGGCGACCGCTGGATGACCATGCTGGACATTCAGGGCGTGGAGGACTTCCACGGCGATATGGACTTCAAGGTGGGCGGCACCCGCAAGGGCATCACTGCCATCCAGATGGACATCAAGATCGATGGCCTGACCTACGACATCATTGCTGAGGCTTTCGAGAAGTGCCGCAAGGGCCGCCTGTATATTCTGGACGAGATCATCAAGCCGGTGATTGCAGAGCCTCGCCATGAACTGAGCCGCTACGCACCCAAGATGTTCAGCATGATGATCCCCACCGATAAGATCAAGGACGTGATCGGTAAGGGCGGCAAGGTCATTCAGGACATCTGCGCTACCTGCAACTGCAAGATCGACGTGCAGGAGGACGGCCATGTGTTCGTCTCTGCTGTGGATCAGGAGGACGCAAAGCGCGCCATCTTTACCATCAAGACCATTGTGGAGGACCCCGAGATCGGTGCCATCTACAAGGGCAAAGTGACCCGCCTGATGAACTTTGGTGCCTTCGTTGAGATCGCACCGGGCAAGGAAGGTCTGGTGCACATCTCCAAGCTGGACACCAAGCGTGTGGAGCGCGTGGAGGATGTGGTGGCTGTGGGCGATGCCATCGTGGTCAAGGTGACCGACATCGACCAGCAGGGCCGTATCAACCTGAGCCGCCGCGATGCCATTCTGGCGCTGGAAGCCAAGCGCGCCGAGCAGCAGGCACAGCAGCAGTAAACCCTGACTGCATAAAAGAAACCGAAAAAGAGGACCCGATGCATCTGCATCGGGTCCTCTTTGTTGTATCAGAATAAAATTATACTGTGCGGTATTTGCGATCCAGCGCCCAGCCGAATGCAAACAGCACCACACCGCTGACAGCCAGCACCGGCACGGGCCAGTTCAGCTGACCGGTCTGCGGCAGACCGCTCATTACCGGATTATCCGGGTGGCCCGGCAGAACGGGGCTGTCTGGATTACCGGGTGCTACCGGATGATCCGGATGGCCCGGGGCCACGGGATTGTCCGGATTACCGGGAGAGACCGGGTTATCCGGGTTGTCTGGCGGGGTAGGCGTATCAGGATGATCGGGCGTATCCGGCGGCGTAGGCGGGGTAGGGGGCGTAGGCGGCGTGTCCGGCTTGGTGGGGGTGTAAGCACCCACCTTGGGGCTGGCATCCACCGCATAATTCCACTTGCCATCCTCCGCCATGGGCAGAGAGACAAGGAACGGATTGATCGGCTCATAGCCCTTGGAAGCCTCGGTCTGCACGATCAGATACAGGCCCAGCTCCAGACCACGGAAGGTCACGTTGCCGTCCGCATCAATGGTCTTCGTAGTGCCCTCGGCGCTTTGGGGCAGATACTCCTGCAGCTGGGCCGCAAGGGTGCTGTCGGTCAAATCACCCAGCGCAATGCCGCAGCCGTAGAAATCGCCGCAGTATTCGTAGCTCAGGTTGCCGTTTTGGCGCTTTACCTCGGCCACACGGTACAAAGTGAGCTTGCCGCCGCTCAGCGCCTTATCGTTGGCGCTGTCGTACAGCGTAACGTGGATGGTGCCGGTAGTGGGATTGCCGCTGCTGTCCACCAGCTTGATGTTTGCGCTGGTGGCAAGGGCAGGCAGCGCACTTGTTACCAGAAGGCACAGCACCAAAAGCAGGGCCGCAGCGTGCTTTTTGAGATCAGTGCGTTTCATGTTTTTCACCTCTTGTAGATTTGCGTTTGCGGTTGGAGAACAGCAGCCAGAGCAGCAGCACCAGCAGCAGGGGCAGTGCCATGATGGGAGCTGTGATGATCGGTTCGATCTTGATGGCATCGGCTGTTACACGGATGTGCTTGAGCTTGTCCGGCGTTTCGATGCGCCGTCCCCGCACCAGAAGGCGGTGGGAGTTGATGCCGTAGGGGGTGCAGGTCATCAGGGTGACGTAATCCTTGCCGTCCACCACCTTGAGGTTGTCGGTCTCGGTGGGCAGAACGATGGAGATCTGGTCCACCTCATAGGTCAGCACCCGGTCCAGCACCGTGATGGTGAAGGTATCGCCCACTTCCAGCTGGTCCAGATTGGTGAACAGCTTGGCGCTGGGCAGGCCGCGGTGAGCCGAAATGACGGCGTGGGTGCTGCCGCCGCCCACCGGCAGGCTGGTGCCCTCCAAGTGGCCTGCGGCGATCTGCAGCACACCATCGCTGGTGCCGTGGTAGATGGGCAGCTCCACACCGATCTTTTCAATGGTGATGTAGCCCATAATGCCGGTGCCGGTCACATCCAGCGTGCTTTCGTAGGTGGGAAAGCGCTGCGGGAAATACAGCGCGTCCGGGTCGGCGGCGATCTGCGCATTGAACGCATCTGCCGCCTCGAAATAGGCGCTGTAGTCGGCATCGGTCAGCTTGTCCACATCCTCGGCATAGGTGGCCACAGCACGGGACTGATGCAGCTGGTTGACGTAATCGCTGAGGGTGGGGTATAACATCACGGATAGACCCACGAAAAAGACGAGGATCAGGATGACGGTGCTTTTGTTCTTTTTCATGGGCTACTCCCTAATGTTATAAGGATAGGAGCGGGGGCCTTGCGGCCCCTTTGCTCCGGGTTCTTGGGGAAAATGGAGCTTACTTGTTCTCCATGCGCTTCTTGGTGACCAGCAGAACGATGGCCGCAACCATCAGGCCGCCGCCGACCACATAGAAGATGGTAGTGCCGATGCCGCCGGTGGAGGGCAGGGTAATGCCGCCGGCTTTTTTGTTGATGATGGTGGTGGACAGGTTACCGGACAGAGAAACATGGTTTACGTCGTGCGTTGCAGAAATGACGATTTCTTTATCGGCACAGGCACTGTAATCTTTAGGAGGGGTGGTCTCCTTCAGGTAGTAGGTGCCAGCGTCCAGACCCCTGACATTGAACTGACCATCTTGGCCAGAGAACATCTCATCGCCAGCATCCGCTCCAAAGTAGGGGGAGTAAGTGCCGTCAGTAGTATTCTTCTTGAGCTTGATCTCCTGTTCCTTAGTGCAATCTTTACCGCTGTACAGACGGAAGCCGGCGCCCGCCAACTCGTTGCCCGGGGTATCATCATCGCGATACTTGGTGTTGTTCAGCTGGTAGGTGTACACACAGACTTCGCTTTCGGGAGTATGATCAAGGGATGTGCTGATTCTGGGATTGTTGGAATACTCGAGATAAACACGATTCTTGTTATTAGTACCACCGCCTGCAATATTGACATAGGCCTTTTCGTTCAGGTGTGCAGTATAGGTGACCGTAATCGTAGCGCCCTCATTCAAATTGAGCCCTGCTGCAGCTGCACAGGTCTTGACATTATCAATGCTCAGTTTGAAGGACTGAGAAACGTTCGGATTACGTGTATAGTTAGCAGCATCGATCACTTGTGGATTACCGCCATCGACATTTGCGATTTCCACCTTATCCAATTTGTCAAAGGTAATGCCGTCAGACAGAGTATCATTGAAGCAAACAGTGTACTTCTTATAGTAATCGTAAGCACGGCCATTGTTTTCGCTTGCGGGCAACTTAGCAATCAGCCTGAACTGGAACGGTTCGTTGATTGCATGGTCAGCGGAACTACCCCAACCACCAGTAGAGCCAATGTCGTTGTTGTCGTAGACTTCCTTCTCAACAGTGGGCTTTACAACCTTATGATTAACTAGAACGACATAGGGTGTTTGGGGAACATTCAGCAGGAAGAAGGAATTGTAGGCATGATAGAAATCGTCATCGCTAAAGGTGCTAGTATCAACGATCAGATAATAACCTGACTGTGGAATGTTGATGCCACCGGTGTGATCTGTAATGACGGGTTTCGGGTCTGCATTGGCATCCAGGTAGAGATAGTGGCATACAACGCGCGCAAAAGCGATGCTGTTATCATCGGAATTACTCCATTGGCTGATAACCGCAAGAACTTCCTGAGCAGTGGCAGCAGTTTCAAACTTTTCGCCGATGGTAGGATCGTTCTTCAAGTTGGCCAGAAAAATATCAGGTTCAGTGATGTTTTGGCCCCAATCAACGCCGGAAAGCGTCGGATTGTCCTTACTAATAACACCCTTGAAGATCTGGAAAGCGCCGTAATCGTGTTTTGTGTTGAGGTCCTCCTTAGTCTCCCCAGGGTTGTATGCAAACGCGGGGATCGCCATGGCGCACACCATGGCAACTGCCAGCAGTGCGGCCAGCAGCTTTTTGATTACTTTCTTCATCATGATTTGCGAAAGTCTCCTTTCAAGTTTTTCTGATTCCTATTTTCAGGGTCTGCTTCCGGCGCAGAATCAATTTTGCCGCCGTGTCAGGAAGGATGCAGGTTTTTAACGTGCCCTCCTTTCGCGTCTGCGCTTTCTGCAAACCCCGCACACCAGAGCGGCAAGCATCAGCGCGCCGCCGCCTGCTGTATACAGTTTGGTACCGGCCCCGCCGGTAGAGGGGAGTTCGTAGTCGGACTGATCGGCCTGACTGGTGATCACAAGGCTGTCGGTTTTTACCGACTCTTCGGCATCATCGCTGATGGGCGTATCCAGAATCTTGATGTTATTGATTACTTCACCGTCAACAGCCGTTTCGCCAACGTCCTTCAGCTTGACGGTGTAGCAGATAGAATAGGTGCCTGCGGCAATGGGGGAACCGGCAGAACCCAAGGTGATCTTGCGCTCACCATTATCATCTTCCCAAGTGATGCGGAGCGTTGTATCGTCTTCTTTCATGCTGAGCTGGAGCGAGTCTTCGACATATTCGGCGGTTACGCCGGTGGGCAGGGTCATGCTGTCCGCAAGCGTCAGCGGGCCGGCCTGTTCGTTCTGGACCACAAGCGTAACAGTGTAATCCAGGTAGGCATCGCTGCCATTGTAGCGCGGATCCTTCACGCTCTGGTTAAGGTCATAGTTCGTATCGTCTTTTTGATCCTCATCGGGGGTTTCATCCGGGTTGATGGTGATATCAAGGGCGTAATCTTTGTTGACCTCGATCTGATTAAAGCCGCTGCTGGTGACCTCGCTCTGGTTCCACTGGAAATTGAAGGCAACGTTGCTGGTGACCTTGGCATCGGAAGTATCCGCGCCTGCGTCTTCCGCCTCTTTCTGCTGGATATAGTTTTGGTCGTACCGCAGCACGGCGTACCAGCAGCCGTCATTCCCCTTGAGCAGCTGGTAGCTGCCGCAGGTGTCATAATTGCCGGTATCTTCCAGTTTGCCGGAGATAAGCTCATCGTTCAGCACATCAAAGCTCTTGGGCAGCTTAACATGGACACAGTAGTCGTTGTCCTGGATCGCTTTGGCCGGGATATCTGTGACGGTCAGGCTGCTGTGCAGAAGCTCCGAAATGGTGGTGACATTGGTATCCTCGTATTCAGTGCCATTCTTGCGCTGCACCTCCAGAGCAGTGAGGTAATCCAGTGCATCCAGACCTTTGATGGTGGTAATGGCATCTGCGTCATCTTCGACTTTGAAATCCGGCGTAGCAACGCCGTAATCGGCCTGCTGCGCATTTGCCACAGACACCAGCGTTGTTACCTGCGAAGCATTCAGCGTGACTTCAGCCACCTTGCCATCCACATCGCCGGAGATCACGGTCAGGGTGCCGAAATCTTTGTCCACATCGCTCACGATGCCAACGGTGCTGGCATCCACGGTGTATTCCTCAATGTGGGGCGCGGTGTCGGTGGTGGCCGCAGCATCCATGGAGAGCAGGGCAATGTCGGCATCGGCGGAATCATCCTGCACCTGCAACGGCTGGCTTTCCGCGGCCACAGCCTTGGTCACGGTGCCATTGTAAATGACGATATCACCGGGCATTGCGGCATCAGACGGCAGATCACCGTCAAAATCCATGGCATAGCCGCTGCCGGTCTCTTCGTTGTACAGCGCGCTGCGCAGCTGGCTGTGCAAAGACAGCACGCTGGAAACCTGCGGGATAGCGCTCTGGGGGATATCGGCATATTTCAGGCAGTAGGAAAGGAACATCACGTCCCATGGGCCGTAGTCGTTGCCGTAGTCGTTGCCGTAGCGGGTGTAGTGGCGCACGGTCTCGCCGTCGGCATCGTCCAGCTGGAAGTTGCGCTCGCTCTGCTCATAGCCCAGCTGGCTCTCGGCTACGGCCAGCAGGTCGTCGGCCCAGTTGCCGCTCAGCGTGGTGCCGGTCTGCGCCAGCCATTCGTCCTCGTCCTGCGTGCCGTCCAGCGGGTCGGACAGGCAGTTCACCGTGTGGTGGTGCTCCGGCAGGCCGCAGACCAGCACTTCCTCGTAGCAGGCATCAGTGTGGTGGTGCACCGGGGTCTCGATCACAGGATCGACCACCACGGGCTTTGCGGCCACCGGCTCCTCAAACAGGGCCACCGGGTCATAATCGGGGTTCACTTCTTCTACAAGCTCGCCCTCTTCCAGACCGCACACCAGCTCATAGGTGGTGGTGTAGCAGCTGTCGTCGTGGGTGTGCTCGAATTTATCGCAGATGAAGGTGACACCATCCTCATCAAAACAGCTGTCGTCGTGGGTGTGCTCTTCTTCCAGGCAGGTCAGCTCCTGCACTTCCTGGTAGCAGTCGTCGGTGTGCTCATGGGGCACAAAGATGTACTCCGGCTCTGCGGAATGGGCTGCAATGCCGGGATCATCCGCATCCACGCCAAACGCATCATCATCCATGTCGAATGTATCATCAAAAGACATGTCGTCGTCCGTCATGGTGGCGTTCCAGTCCTCCGGTTCGCCTTCCTCATAGCCGCACACCAGCTGCTTTTCATAGCAGGCAGCGGTGTGCTCGTGCTCCAACTCGCCGCACAGATATTCGGCCGTTTTGGCAATGCCCACGCCGTGCAGCTGCCAGTTCACGAACAGGCTGGTGGTAAGCGCCAGTGCCAGCAGCAGCGCAGTATAGCGTCTGGCGCGCTGGTGGTTCCGACGGAACTTTTTCTGATATTCTTTCACGATATCCCGCATGATTCCTAAACCTCCTTAGTGGATCAACGAGAAGTTGGACAAGGGCCATACCCGCAAAAAAACCTTGCCCACGATTTGACTTTTTTCCACACAGCCGATCACACTGCTGCGGCTGTCAATGGAGGTGGCCCGATGGTCACCCAGTACGAAATACCGGTTTTCCGGCACCTGATAGGGAAATTTGATGTCGCATTCGCCCAGAGCCAGTTCATCTACATAGGGCTCATCCAGCGTCTGGCCGTTCACAGTGACCACACCGTCCTCGTCCAGTTCGATCACATCACCGGGCAGGCCGATGATGCGCTTGAGCAGAAGCTTGTTCTGCCAGTAAAATCCGCAAAGGTCGCCGGTCTTCATGTCACTGCCCTTGACCAGCAGAATGATGTCCCGGTCCTGCAGAGTGGGGTTCATGCTGTCGCCGGAGACCTGCAGCACCGGCAGAAACAGAGTGGCCAGCAGCACGGCAATGGCCGCGACCACCAGCAGCGTGTAGACCGTGCTGCGCAGCACCCGCATATAACGGCTGCGGTAGGCCAGACGTTCGCGCTCTGCTTCCACCTCTGCTGTGGATGGAATGGGCGTGAACCTGATCTTTTGCTCTTTCATTTGGCACGCTCCTCCGGCAGGAATTCCGTGCTGTGATAGCCGTCCAGCAGTTCGCTGGCCCGGCGGTCAAAAGCGGCCCGGCGCTGCTGGATCTCCTGCTGCGTCCGGGCAAGCATTGCCTTGCAGTCCGCTTCGGTCTGCGCGCGCTTGCGTGCGGCGGCTTCCGTTTCCGCGTCGCACTGCTGCTGGGTACGGGCCTTCAGGTTCGCAGCCTCGGTCTGTGCCTGTGCAAGGATCTGCTGGGCTTCGGCTTCCGCCTGAGCGCGCAGAGCGCTGGCAGCGGCATCGGTGTTTTTGTTTGCTGCGAGCACCGATGCAACGTATTCATCAGCCGCAGCCTGCGCCGCTTCAAACACCTTGTTCAGCTCCAGTGCAGCCTGCGCAATGGAACCTGCGTTTTCAATATGGATCTGCCGTTCCTGCAGCTGGGCAGACAGGGCAGCGTTTTCTGCCCGGAGCCGGTCCTCGCTCTGCTTGAGCGCCAGAATGATCTCGACTAATTCGGTGCGGCGCATGTGCCGCAGTTCACGGTCTGGCATAATGATCGATTTCTCCCGCAAAAAGTGGTCGGATTGGGCGAACGAAAACTTTCGACAAATACGAAAATTTTCGCACCACAAAACCACATTTGATATATCAGTTTTCGGCGTGAAAGCGCCAGTTTGATGAATGACCTTCCACCTTATATGTTAGCACAGTATACGTAACAAAAGCGTAACAAAAATGCCTTTTCCGTGCATTTTTTTGCCAAAGCCAAAGAAAAATTGTTTCTTTTGATGTAAACGATTAAAATGCGTTAAAAACAAAAAGAACTGTCCCCACAACGGAGACAGTTCTTGAAAAACAGATGAAAATAGAAGCCGGATCAGAAGCTCTTCAGCAGATCGCCCAGAGTCAGGAAGGACTGGTAGATCACGTTGACATTGTTGATGATGGAGCTTGCACCGGAGAAGATGCGGGCAATGGCGTTGAACACCTTACCGACATTCAGGAAGCTGTTGTAAGCGTCGCGGGCACCACCGTCCAGATAGACCATTTCCTCTTCGCTGATGGAGGCATAGTTTGCGGGCAGTTTCATAGTAGACATGGAGATTTTCCTTTCTATTGATAAAATTGATACAGTGTGTGAAAAGACTTAAATAAAGGCAGCCACGGCCAGCGTGGTGATCAGAGCACCGGCTACCGTCAGAACGCTCAAAATCGGGCCGTCATCGTATTCCTGCGCGGTCTGTTCCGGCTGAGCGGGCGTGGATGTGCTGGTGGAAGTGGTGGCATTTTTCACGGTCCAGTGTGCGTACACAGTGGTATCACCGGTAAACACCGTAGAGGTGCTGATTTTTGTGCCGCCCACCGGCTCGGTATACCAGCCGTCAAAGGTGTAGCCTTCCAGCGCAGGCTGCGCGGGCAGGGCACTGAGTTTGCCGCTCAGATTGGTGGTGACTGCCACAGCGGAGCTGCTGCCGCCCATGGCATCCAGACCAATGGTGTAGACCTGCGAATCCTTGTCTTCTGCGGCAAAGGCAGAGGGCAGTGCACAGCAGAGCAGTGCAGCGCTGAGCAGACCGAGGACCAGCATTTTCAAGATCTTTTTCATATGACTCCTCGCTTTCCTGACAAATTGGGATGTGGTGCCTGCCGGGAACGGAAACACCAGAACAGACCTCGATGTCCCCGCCATGAGGCAGTAGACGAAAAAGCCGGGAAGAGGAGGTTTATTCAATCCTATATTTACCACATATAGTGTAACAAAAACGCAACAAAATGGGTGCATTTTGTTATTATGATGAAAAAAATTGGTTTTTCACAAATTGCAGGCTGCAAAAGGCGGCACAGAGCCGCCGCAAAAGCGGAAAAGTGGAACCTTCCCCTTGTGGAAAAACAAAGAATATGGTATAATATCTTGCACGATGCGCCATCGCCAAGCGGTAAGGCAGGGGACTTTGACTCCCCCATCGTAGGTTCGACTCCTGCTGGCGCAACCAAAAGCCCCGTCATCCTGAAAAGGCTGACGGGGCTTTTTGCATCACTTTTCCACAAAATGCGGCTGAACGGTGCAAAGCTCAGCGGCGGCGGATCTTTCTGGTGGGCTTGCGGCGGTTCCAGTTGTTCAAAAGGACCCACGCAAAGTAGATGATGATGGAAATAATACTCAATGTTATTACAACTTTGAGGTACAGACTGCCTAAGAATTCCTGAAAACGCGCCACAGTGAACAGCAGCGGGTTGCGGCTGACATCCTGCCCGGCGATCAGGTCCACCACGCCAATGGTCTCACCGGCAAGCTTTAGCTCCACGGTACCCACCACATCGCCCTGCTGGACAGGGGCACACACGGAATCCGGCAGGTGGAAATATTTCTGGGTCACGCTGCCGTCGCCGGTGGAAGGCAGCAGGGTCATCATGCTGTCGGCGGGATACAGCTGCAGGGAGCTGGTATCGGAGGAATACTTCACCGGGATCTCGGCCAGCGTAAGGTCGGTGTCCAGCGCGGCCTGAATGGAAAAGCTGTCGAACACCCAGTCCATCAGCTTCACGGTCTCGCACAGGGCCGGGCGACGGTTGGCGTAGCCGAAATCGTCGCAGGTGTCCGGGCTTTGCATCACGCAGAAAATATAGGTGGCACCATCCTTATTGGCCCATGAAACATAGCTCTGATTGCCACTGTCACTTTTGAATGCGGTCACATCGCACATGCCGCCCTGCATGGCGCTGCGGTAGTATTTGCCGCCGCTGGATTTGCTCAGCGCGGCATTCTGGCTGACCAGAACAGACGAAGAACGGTGTTTTTCTTTGGCGGGCATGGTAAAGCTGGGCGCACCGGAAACCTCCACAAAGGCATCAAAGCTCATCAGATAGCGCAGGATCAGGTACATATCCACGGCACAGGTCACGTTGCCGCTGTCGATGCCGCAGGCATCCGTCCAGGTGCTGCCGGTGGTGCCGATGCGCTGGGACAGGGTGTTCATCTGGCTCACCCAGCCCGCGAGGTCGCCGCCGGAAAGGGCATAGGCAAGGCCCATGGCGGCTTCGTTGGCGTTGCGGGTCAGCATGGCGTACATGGCTTCGCGGTAGGTAAAGGTCTCGTTGGAGCGCATATCGGCGTTGTTGGTGTTATAAACGTAATCCGAGATGGCAAAGGGCATCTGGAAGGTGTCGTCCAGATGGTCGGCATAGTTGGTCAGCAGCAGGGCAATGGTCATGTACTTTGTCAGACCACCGGCGGATACCTGCTTTGTGCTGTCCTTATCATAGACGATGATATTGGTATCGGTGTTGACGATATAGGCACTCTGTGCCTGCACCTGATAGACCGGGGTGGGGTCGAACATAGCCCCGGCGGGCAGCACAAGGCAGCTGAACAGGACAGCGAACGACAAAACCAGCGCAAAAATACGTTTCATGTGGACAATTCCTTTAAAAAGCGATAATATAAAACAACAGGCAGCACGGCACAAGCGCCGTGCGCCGGGTAAGAACGAGATCACAGCGGAAGGCTGTATTCTTTATAATAACAGGTTTGGCGGGGTGTGACAAGGCTTATTGTGCCGATTTCACATCCGGTCAGGGAGGACAGGAATGGTATATCTGACAGGGGACACCCACGGCGACATCGACCGCTTCAAGCACGGCAAGCTGCGCTGGCTGGGCAAACGGGATACCGTGGTGGTACTGGGCGACTTTGGCTTTGTGTGGGACGGCAGCAAGGAGGAACAGAAAAAGCTGGATTGGCTGCGCAAGCGCCCGTATACCCTGCTGTTTCTGGACGGCAGCCACGAAAACTACGACCTTTTAAAGCAGTATCCCACCGAGGAACGCTTTGGCGGGAAGGTACAGGCACTGGGTGGCAATGTGTACCATGTGTGCCGCGGCAGCGTGCTGGAACTGGAAGGAAAAAAGTATCTGTGCTTCGGCGGTGCGGAAAGCCAGGATGTGGAGGATCGGGAACCCGGCGTGAACTGGTGGAGGGAAGAAATGCCTTCGGAGGAGGAATACGCTTTTTGTGAGGAGAACCTTGCAGCGTGCGATTACAAAGTGGATTATGTGCTGACCCACGATGCGCCAAGCAGATTTTTGGATTTTACCGCCCTTGCCAGCGGCGAGACCAACCAGCTGCACAGCTTTCTGGATAAAATTTTGTTGAAGCTGACCTACGACAAGTGGTTTTTTGGCTGCTACCATAAGGATACCCAGCTTTCCACCAAAAGCCGCTGCGTGTTCTGCGATGTGATAAGCATGGGCGAACGGCACGCAAAGCGTTCCGTTCGATAACAGGGGCCGCTGCACCAGCCGTGCAGCGGCTTTTGCATTTGCTGCTGCTTGTGCGCAAAAAACCTCCGGATCAGTTCATGGCTCCGGCTTTCTCGAACATCTGCTGCACCTGCTGTTCCAGCAGTGCGTGCTCCGGCGCTTCCAGCAGCGGGTCGTCGGCCAGCATGGCAACGGCTTCCGCCTGCGCAGCGTGCAGGGTGCGGGTGTCGTTCATCAGGTCGGCGATCTGCAGGGTGGGCAGGCCGTGCTGGCGGCTGCCGAAAAAGTCGCCGGGGCCGCGGGTCTCCAGATCGTACTGCGCCACCGCAAAGCCGTCCGTGGTGCTGCACAAAAATTTCAGCCGCTTTTGTACGTTTTCGCTTTGGTTGTCGCTGACAAGGAAGCACCAGCTCTCCGCTGCACCGCGTCCCACGCGGCCGCGCAGCTGGTGCAGGGCGCTCAGACCGTAGCGCTCTGCGTTTTCGATCACCATTACGCTGGCATTGGGCACATCCACACCCACCTCAATGACGGTGGTGGACACCAGTGCGTCCAGCCGTCCGGCTTTGAAGTCCTCCATCACGGCAGCTTTCTCCTTGGGTTTGAGCTTGCCGTGCATCAGGCCTACCCGACGCTCCGGCAGCAGGGCTTTGGCAATGTCCTCGTAGTAGCTCTTAACGGCGTTCAGCCCGCCATCCGGTGTGTCCTCGATGGCGGGGCAGACCAGATACACCTGCCGCCCGCGCCCGATCTCCTGATCGAGAAAATGGTAGAGGTCGCGCCGCTTTTTGCCGGTGATGCAGCGGGTCTTGACCGGTGTGCGGCCCGGCGGCAGCTCGTCCAGAATGGAGATGTCCAAATCGCCGTAGATGAGCAGGCCCAGCGTGCGGGGAATGGGCGTTGCGCTCATCACCAGCAGGTGCGGATTCGCGGCCTTTTCGGCCAGCATTCCGCGCTGCCGTACCCCAAAGCGGTGCTGCTCGTCGATGACGGCAAGACCAAGCCGGGCAAACTCTACGCCTTCGCTGAGGATGGCGTGGGTGCCCACCACAAGGTCGGCTTCGTCGTTCCGGATGGCGGCAAGGGTGGTGCGGCGTGCAGCGGCCTTCATGCCGCCGGTCAGCAGCGCCACCCGCATCCCGAAGGGGGCAAGCATCCGGTTCAGGCCTTCGGCGTGCTGGGTGGCCAGAATTTCTGTCGGGGCCAGCAGCGCGGCCTGATACCCCGCCCGGATGCACGCCCAGATGGCGGCAGCCGCCACCAGCGTTTTTCCGCTGCCCACATCGCCCTGCAAAAGGCGGTTCATGGAAGTCTCGCCCGCCATGTCGGCTAGAATCTCGCTCACGGCCCGGCGCTGGGCTCCGGTGGGGGAAAAGGGCAGGCTGGCCCAGAACAGGGACGGGTCGGCAAGCTGCATGGGCGCACCGGTGGCAGCGGCACCCCGGTTTTTCATTCGGCCAATGCCCAGCTGCAAAACCAGAAGTTCTTCATAGATCAGCCGCCGCCGGGCTGCATAGGCCTGCTCTTCGGTGGCGGGGCAGTGGATGGCCCGCACCGCATCTGCCTTGGGGAGCAGGCGGTATTTTGCCAGCATTTCCGGCGGAAGAGGGTCGGGCAGCAGCTCCGCATGGGGCAGCAGCTGCCGCACGCACTTGGCGATGGCATTGCTGGTCAGGCCCTCGGTCTGGGGGTAGACCGCTTCAAAGGGAGAAGCTTTGATCTGCTCGGCGGTGCGCACCTGCGGGTTGACCATCTGGCGGCGCAGCATCCCACCGGTAACGATGCCCTGAAAATAATATTCCTGCCCCAGCTGCAGCTTCTGGGCGGCATACGGATTATTGAACCATGTGATCTCCAGACTGGACACATCGTCCCCGGCAGTGATGCGCTCCATCCGCCGCCCGCCCGGCAGGATACGCCCGCCGGGTTTGGCGAACACCTCGGCCCTGACGACGCACTCCACATCGGTGGGCGCTTCGGCGATGGAATAGGGTTTGGTGAAGTCGATATATCTGCGCGGGTAGTGGCACAGCAGGTCGGCCAGCGTCACGATGCCCAGCTTCTCGAACCGCTCAGCGGTCTTGGGGCCAACGCCCTTCAGGTAGCGCACCGGCGTATCCGGGGTGAGGGTGGTATGGTTTTCGGCGGGCATGGCGTGTCAGCTCCTTTCCTGGATGCAATATAGCCATTGTAACACGGAGCGGCAGCGGATGCAAATGGCCCAAAAAGGAAAAACCGGCAGGACCTTTGCCTTTGGGCAGGAACTGTGGTACACTCGGAAGAAAAAGAGGGGAGAATATTTATGGAGATCCGTAAGGGGACCTTAAAGGACTTGGAGGCCATTGCAGCGGTGGAGGCGGCCTGCTTCCCGGCGGCAGAGGCGGCTACGGCAGAGGAGTTTGCCGAGCGGCTGCAGCAGTACGGCGATCATTTTTGGCTGCTGTGGGAGGGGGAAAGGCTGCTGGCCTTTGTGGACGGCTTTTGCACCGACTGGCCGGACCTGACCGATGAGATGTACGCCGACGCCTCCCTCCACCGGGAGAATGGTGCCTGGCAGATGATCTTTGGGGTAAACACCATCCCGGCCTGCCGCAGACAGGGGTACGCCGGGCAGCTGCTGCAGCAGGCCATTGCCGACGCCCGGGCCCAAGGCCGGAAGGGGCTGGTACTGACCTGCAAGGAGGCCCTGGTGCACTACTATGCAA
>ERZ1027076.434-NODE-434-length-15704-cov-5.360279_pt1 | contig 15704 bp, 10 predicted proteins | sample MGYA00519416_ERZ1027076 | MGnify/ENA primary metagenome ERZ1027076 (study PRJEB26926, sample SAMN06164525) | human gut metagenome | biome: ENVO:00009003; feature: ENVO:2100002; material: ENVO:00002003 | host: Homo sapiens | place: USA | collected 2012 ... | reverse complement strand
ATTAAGTCGTCGGCAGCGTCAGATGTGTATAAGAGACAGGGGTGCCCCCAAGGACACCTACTACACATGGGTGGAATCCTGCAAAAAGGCAGGGGCAAAGGTCTTTCTGGATGCAGACGGCGAGCTGCTGGCAGAGGGGCTGAAGGCTGCTCCCTATCTGGTCAAACCCAACAACGACGAGCTTTCCCGCATGATGGGCCGGGAGCTGAAAACGCTGGATGAACTGGCCGATGCCGGTCAGGCGCTCATCCGCAGGGGCATCGAACATGTGGTGGTGTCCATGGGCGGTCGGGGTGCGCTGTATCTCCGCAAGGACAGCGTGATCTACGCTCCGGCGCTGAAGGTCAAAGTGGGCAGCACGGTGGGTGCCGGCGACAGCGTGGTCGCCGCTCTCGCCTACGCCGAAGCGGAAGGGCTCAGCGAAGAAAACACCGTTCGCCTGTCCATCGCCACGGGAGCCGCCAATGTGATGTGCAGCGGCACACAGGCTGCAGAGCGCAGCCAGATCGAAGAACTGCTGCCGCTGGTCACCTTCCAACATCTGTAAAACTTCTTGAAAACACAACGGTAACTGTTATAATAAAAGGAGAGTTTCATTATGAAAGTCAAAGCTGTTCGTCTGCACGCCGCCAACGATCTGCGTCTGGATACTTTTGAACTGCCGGAGATCAAGGACGATGAGATCTTGGTCAAGGTCGTTTCCGATAGCATCTGCATGTCTACTTACAAGTGCGCCATCCTCGGCACTGGTCACAAGCGTGTGCATCCGGATGTAGCCGAGCACCCCGCCATCATGGGTCACGAGTTCGCCGGTGATATCGTCAAGGTGGGCAAGGCGCATCAGGACAAGTTCAAGCCCGGCATGAAGTTCACCCTGCAGCCCGCCCTGAACTACAAGGGCACCATGTGGAGCCCCGGCTACTCCTACGAGTTCTTCGGCGGCGATGCCACCTACTGCATCATCCCTGCCGAGGTCATGGAACTGGGCTGCCTGCTGGAGTACAAGGGCCGTGCTTACTACGAGGCTTCTCTGGCCGAGCCTATGAGCTGCTCCATCGGTGCTTTCAACGCCGCCTACCACACCAAGATGGGTGTGTACCATCACGATATGGGCATCAAGAAGGGTGGAAAGCTGGCGATTCTGGCCGGTGCAGGCCCCATGGGTCTGGGTGCTCTGACCTACGCACTGCACCGTGATGTGCGCCCCGGCATGGTGGTGGTCACCGATATCAACGAGGATCGTCTGGCCCGTGCGGAGTCCCTCTTCCCCCCGAAGGAGGTCAAGGAGAAGGACGGCATCGACCTGTACTTCGTCAACACCGCCAACATGGCAGACCCCGCTGCCGAGCTGCGGGAGCTGACCGGCGGTACCGGCTTTGATGATGTGTTCTGCTACGCCCCCATCGCGCCGGTGGTGGAGCTGTCCAGTGCTGTGCTGGGTCGTGACGGCTGCCTGAACTTCTTTGCAGGCCCCACCGACAAGCAGTTCAGCGCCAAGATGAACTTCTACGATGTGCACTACAATTCTACCCATGTCATGGGCACCACCGGCGGTAATACCGCCGACATGATCGAGTCGCTGGAACTGACCGCCGCTAAGCGCATCGACCCGGCTGTGATGGTCACCCACATCGGCGGTCTGAACGCCGCTGCCGAGACCACCCTCAACCTGCCCAAGATCCCCGGCGGCAAAAAGCTGATCTATACCCACCTGACCATGCCCCTCATCGCCCTGACCGATCTGCGTGCCAAGGGCGAACAGGACAACGACCCCCGCTATACCGCACTGGCTGACATCGTGGATGCCCACAACGGCCTGTGGTGCCCGGAAGCAGAGGAATATCTGCTGGCAAACTTCAACCCGGAGGACTAAGCAGAACGTGCCATGGGACAGGACAAACGCAGACAGGAGGAATCCCCCATGGAACAACGCCGCAATCAAATCGTGGAGCTGGTGAACCGCAAAGGCAGCATTAGCTTTGCCCAGCTCAAGGAAGCTTTCCCTTCCGTTTCGGAAATGACCCTGCGCACCGACCTGAAAGCACTGGATGAAGCCCGCCGTGTGGTGCGGGTGCATGGCGGTGTCAAGTCGGTGGAGCAGGTGGTAGGCACAGACGACCTGCTGAGCCGCCGTTCCGCCCGCAATGCCGAAGCAAAGCAGATCATTGCCGAAAAAGCCGCTGCTCTGCTGCGCCCCAACACCACCCTGTTTCTGGATTCCGGCAGCACCGCCACAGCAGTGGCCCGGTGCATCCCGGATCAGCCCATGCTCATCTACACCAGCGGCCTGAGCTGCGCCATGGAGCTGGCAAAGCTGGAAAAGCCCCATGTGTCCCTGCCGGGCGGCAGCCTGAACCGGTTCAGCCTGAGCGTCTGCGGTGCACAGAGCATCCAGACGATGGAGGGCATCAACTTTGATCTGCTGCTGCTGGGCGTGACCAGTTACAGCCCGGAAACCGGTTTTACCTGCGGCGTGGAGGATGAAGCACGGCTCAAGCAGACCGTGCTCCGCCGCTGTGAGCAGAAAGCCGTGCTGCTGGATTCCTCCAAGATCGGACTGAAAAGCACATTCCACATCTGCGAGCTGTCCGATATTGATATTGTGATCTCGGACGGAAAGCTGCCCGTAGAATTTTTACAGGCCTGCCGAAACGCAGGCGTAACGGTACTATAAAAGGAGTATTATTATGAAGATCATCCGCGCAAAAGATTATCAGGATATGTCCCGCAAAGCGGCCAACATCATCTCCGCACAGGTCATCATGAAGCCGGACTGTGTACTGGGTCTTGCCACCGGCGGCACCCCGGTGGGCACTTATGCCCAACTGGTGGACTGGTACAACAAAGGCGATTTGGATTTCTCCGAGGTCACTACTGTCAATCTGGACGAGTACCGCGGCCTGCCCAAGGAGCACCCCCAGAGCTACTGGTATTTCATGAACGAGAACCTGTTCAGCAAGGTGAATATCGACCCGGCCAAGACCAACCTGCCGGACGGCACCAATCTGGACACCGCCGCCGAGTGTGCCCGTTACAACGGTATCATCCACAAGCTGGGCGGCATCGACCTGCAGCTGCTGGGCATCGGCCCCAATGGTCATATCGGCTTCAATGAGCCGGGCGAAGCCTTTGAGCTGGAGACCCACTGCATCGACCTTGCGCCCACTACTATCGAAGCCAACAAGCGCTTCTTTGACGGCAACGAGGCCCTTGTCCCCAAACAGGCATACACCATGGGCATCAAGACCATCATGCAGGCACGCAAGGTGCTGGTGGTAGCCAACGGTAAAGCCAAGGCACAGGCCGTCAAGGACGCCGTGACCGGCCCTGTGACCCCTGCCTGCCCCGGCAGCATCCTGCAGCTGCATCCGGACTGCATCCTTGTGGCAGACGAGGAAGCACTGAGCCTGCTGTAAACTCCCAAAGCCAACTTCTTCATTTACCATAACTTTGCTCAAGATCCAACCAAAGCACAGAAAGGGCCGGACTCGTTGCACGGGTTCGGCCCTTTCTGTCAGAAATAAGATTTATCTTGCAATCTTACGCAAAGAGCAACTCCAAAAGAGCCGTCATGGAGATGGTGGGTTCGCCTGCTGCGGGATTTACGCTGAAAATACGCTGAAAAGAGGTCACCCCGATCGGTGGCCTCTTTTTTGCTGCCGCGAACTGTCTGGCTGCGGCAGCGGATAACAGCAATGTCCATTGCGCTTTGTTTTGACCGGATGCGCACCCGCAGAAAGCTCTCCCTCGTCAAACTGCCCAAAATACGCCCTTAAAAGTTTACTTGACGCAATTCTCAAATCAATATATAATTGGGTCAGAAACCAATTATAGAAAAGGATGATTCCCAATGGCGCGCAGATACGACAGCAAGGAAGCAAAACGGCGGATCCTGACCGCCTGTGTCCGGCTTTTTCTGGAAAAAGGCTACACGAACACCAAGGTGGCAGAAATTTTAAAGGAAGCAGATGTTTCCGCCGGGTCGTTCCAGAATATTTTCCGCACCAAGGACGGCGTGCTGACCGAGCTGATCGGCATGATGTTCAGCAGGCAGTTCGGCGCGGTAAGGCCGCTGGCGGCAAACGCCCCCTCGCCGGTGTACCTCTACGCGGTGGAGACGGCTTTGCAGCTGGCGGTGACCGAGCTGAGCGAGAATCTGCGGGATATCTATGTGGAAGCGTACACCTTCCCCGCCACGGCGGAGATCATCCACCGCAGCACCACGGCGGAGCTGCAGGCGGCGTTCAGCGCGTATCTGCCCGGGTGCGCCGAGTGCGATTTCTACGAGATGGAGCTGGGCACGGCTGGCATGATGCGCGGCTACATGGCACGGCGGTGCGACCCCTACTTTACGCTGGAGCGCAAAATACGGCGCTATCTGAGTATGAGCCTGAGTGCGCTGCAGGTCCCCGCGCAGGAGCGCGAGCAGGTCATCGCTTTTGTGGCGGAGATCGATATGCTTGCCCAGGCGCGGAAGGTGGTAGATGCCGTGCTTGCATCGCTGTCCGTGCAGTTTGATCTGAAAGGATAACAAGGTTTGATGACAAGGAGGGAGTAACATGAAAAAATGGCTGATCCGGTGTTTGACGGTGCTGGCAATGGTGTGCCTGATACCGGGGATCGTGTTAAAAGCGGCGGCAGAAACAACCACGGTGCGCTGCAAATACTGTGGGAGTGTGGAGACACGTGAGGTCCGCGGATACGGCGACTATGATTCGGTCTGTCATAGGGTTTATGTAACTAAATGCCAGAACTGCCACAACGATGGCAATGTTTCGTATTTAAAGGTACATACCGGCGGTACCGAAACGCCCACCTGCACCAAAGGCAAAACCTGCGAAAAATGCGGCGCGGAATACGGCGAAAAAGACCCAAATAATCATGATTTGGTGCATCACGATGCAAAAGCCCCCAGCTGTACGGAAATCGGCTGGGATGCTTACGATACCTGCTCTCGTTGTGACTATACCACCCGCAAAGAGCTGCCCGCACTGAAACATAATTTGGCATACTACAAAGCAAAAGACCCCACTTGTACGAAACCCGGCTGTGATGCTTACGAAACCTGCTCTCGTTGTGACTATACCACCTATGTGGAGCGGCCCGCGCTGAAACATGATCTGAGGCAGCGCGTGATAAAAGCCCCCACCTGTACGCAAATGGGCTGGGCTTACGAAACCTGCTCCCGCTGCGACTATTCCGCCACTCCGTTGCTGCCCGCGCTGAATCATGATCTGGTGCAGCACGATGCGCAAGCTCCCACCTGTACGAAACCCGGCTGGAGCGCTTACGAAACCTGTTCCCGCTGCGACTATACCACCTATGCAGAGCAGCCCGCGCTGAACCATGCTCTGGTGAATCACGATGCAAAAGCCCCCACCTGTACGGAAATCGGCTGGAACGCTTACGAAACCTGCTCCCGTTGTGACTATACCACCTATACAGAGCTGACCGCACTGAACCATGATTTGGTGCAGCATGACGCGCAAGCCGCCACCTGCACGGAAAATGGCTGGGATGCTTACGAAACCTGCTCCCGTTGTGACTATACCACCTATGCGGAGCAGCCCGCGCTGAACCATGATCTGGTGAATCACGATGCAAAAGCCCCTACCTGCACGGAAATTGGCTGGAACGCTTACGACACCTGTTCCCGCTGCGATTATACCACCTATGCGGAACTGCCCGCACTGAACCATGATTATCAGGCTGTTACCGTAGAGCCTACCTGTGAAACAGACGGCTATACTGTTTTTACCTGCTCCCGCTGCAAAGACAGCTACACCGCAGACCCGACCGATCAGCTGGGACACCAGTTCGGTGCATGGTCCCCGAACGGAACCGGCTCTCAGAGCGCCGGTTGCCTGCGGCAGGGCTGCGTGCACACCGGCAGCACGGATTGCCGGAAGTTCACTTTCCGCACTGCGGAAGGCGAAACGCTGACCTTCTGCCCCGTGTGCGGGCAGGCAGAAAACGCCGCGCAGCTGGAAAAGATCGAAGCCGCAACGGCGTGGGCGCTCAGCGGCAGCCTTTCTGCGGAGGATGTGACCGCACGGACGAACGGGGAATACCTGAGTGTGGCATTTGAGACTGCCGGCAGCCTGACGCAGCCCACCGGTCGGGTAAGGCTTGCGCTGCCCGCCAAACTGCTGGAAGGCAAAAAGCTTGTGCGCATTGCCCCGGACGGCACGCAGACGGAGCTGCCTTTTGAAGCAAAGAACGGCAAACTCATCTTTACGCTGGATTTTGCAAACAGCGAGCTTCCCGTAATGCTCTTCCGCCTGCTCCCCCAGACCGCCGCCCTCTGAGCGCTTTTACAGCGCACAAACGATAGACCGCAAAATGCCCGCCCACCGTGGTTTCCCACAGGTGGGCGGGCATTCTTTTGTGCCTTTTTGGGCATAAAAATACCCCCGGAGGATGCAGCGTTTTTTACGCTGTCTACTCTGGGGGCAGTATAGCAGGCGCTGCGCGGCAGCTCCCGGAAGCGGACACTGTCTTGCTGAAAAAGCACTTCCTAGCGCTGCTCCTCCGGCGGGCAGCAGCTCTCCCGGGGGATGAGCTTATGTGGCACGATGATCTTTGTGGCCAGAAGGTTCGGGTTCTCGATGTGGTTGATGGTCTGGCTGGCGGCTTCCATGCCCAGCTGGTAGGGGTTGACGTCCACGGTGGTCAGCTGTGGGCTGCCCTGCCCTTTGTTGCGGAGTGCCCCTTGGCAAACCAGACTGGATTGCGCTATAATAGTGCCGTAACAGTTCCACAAAGGTGTGGTAAGGGAGGTGCGGCCATGATCCGGGTGGCGATCGTAGAGGACGACGCGGAGGTGCAGGGGGTATTGCAGGAGTATGTCCGGCGGTATACCCGGCAGTACGGGACAGAGTTTGAAGTGACGGTCTTTGCGGACGGCGTGGATATTCTGGAGGATTACCGCGCGGTCTACGACATTATTTTTCTGGATGTGGAGATGAAGCATCTGGACGGCATGACCACGGCAGAGCGCATCCGGCAGATGGATGCAGACGTCATCCTGATCTTCATCACCAATATGGCGCAGTACGCCATCCGGGGCTACTCGGTGGGAGCGCTGGACTATGTGCTGAAGCCGGTGCCGTACTTTGCCTTTTCGCAGCAGCTGCTCAAGGCGGTTGCCCGGCTGGAAAAGCGGACAAAGCACTACTTGACTGTGCCGGTGGAGGGCGGGCTGCGCCGTCTGGATACCGCAAGCATCTATTACTTGGAAAGCGAGGGGCACCGGGTGCACTTTTACACCGATGAGGGCGATTTTTCTGCCCCCGGCGCCCTCAAGACCTTTGAGGAAAAGCTGGCAGACTGCCCCTTTGCCCGCTGCAACAGCGGCTACCTTGTCAATCTGGCACAGGTGCGGGAGCTGCGGCAGAGCACCGTACAGGTGGGCCCCTGCGAGCTGCAGGTCAGCCGCCCCAAGCGCAAGGCTTTTCTTGCAGCGCTGACCGACTACATCGGAGGTGAGGGCTCATGACCGCGCTGCCGGATATCCCCCGGCTGTACACGGCGCTGGCAGAGGTGTTGGCGGTGCTGCTGTTCACCCCGGCGCTTGCGCCCCGCTTTTCCAGAGCGGTCACCGGGGGTATCACCCTGCTGTGGGCGGCGGTGCTGTCGGCCTTTCTGGGACTGACGGGCGATGTGCCCGGCGGGCTCTGGATTCCCTGCATGGTAACGGCCATCGGGCTTTCCTACTTATATTTATGGGGTGTGTGGAGCATCACCCTGCTGGAAGCCGGGTATCACTGCGCCCGGGCGTTTATTCTGGCAGAGCTTGCTGCCAGCGTGGAGTGGCAGCTGCACTGCGCCCTCTGGCCCGCCCGCGGCCCATGGGAGCCGCTGTCTTTGCTGCTGCTGGCGCTGGTGTATGGGACGCTGTTCGGCATTATGTGCTATCTGCAGCACCGCCGTCCCCAGCCCGCCGGGCACTTACAGATCGGCAGCAGCGCCGCCCTGACGGCGGTCATGCTGGCGCTGACCGCCTTTGCGGTGAGCAATCTGGGCTTTCTGCCCGGCAGCGAGATCAACATGAGCATTTTTTCCATCCGCACCTTGGTGGATTTTTCCGGCGTGCTGATCTTATCTGTGCAGCACGAGCAGCTGCAGGAGAACGCTTTGCACAGCGAGCTTGCCGCCATGGACGAGGTGCTGCACCGCCAGTACGAGCAGTACAAGCGCAGCAAGGAGGGCATCAACCTCATCAACCGGCGGTACCATGAGCTGAAAGTCCAGCTTGCCCGCATCCGGGAGGAGCAGGACCAGACCAAGCAGAACGCCGCCATTGCTGCCATGGAGCAGAACATCCGCCAGTACGAGGCCGAGAACAAGACCGGAAACCCGGTGCTGGATACCCTGCTCACCGCCAAGACCATGGAATGCCAGCAGGAGAATATCACCATCACCAGCGTAGCGGACGGCAGGATGCTGGGCTTTCTCACCATCCGGGAGCTGTGCACCATTGTGGGTGTGGCGCTGGATAACGCCATTGCCGCCGTGCGCGCCGAGCCGGACCCCGAAAAGCGGCTCATCAAGGTGGCGGTGTACAGTCAGGGCGGTTTTGCCATGCTGCGGTTCGAGCACTATACAGAGACTGCCCCGGCACTGGATGCGGACGGTCTGCCGCAGCAGGGGTCGGACCTGAAAAGCGTCCGCACCACCGTCGGGCAGCACGGCGGCAGCATGACGATGCACTGGGAAAACAACTGGTGCACCCTGCGGATCTTATTTCCGCTGCCCAAAAACAAATAATTTTTACGGCAGGTATCCCCTGCCGTTTTTTGTTGTCTGGCAGGGTGCACAAATACAGCGGGATAAAATTTGTATATTAGCACAATAAAATTTGAAACCTTATTGTAACTTCTGCAAATTGTGCATCCAAAACGACAGATTGTGCGGAGAACGGTTCGTTCTGCAGTATATATGATAAAATGACATCAAGCAAAGGAGTGGACGCACTCCGGAGAACAGCCATGAACCGGGTCGTGTACCCAAAAGAGAAGGAGTTAACAGTTATGGCACAGAAAAAGAAGGACAGTAAGATGATGGGTAAGATCATCAAAACTGCCGTTTCGGGTGTGTTGTGTGTCGCATTGGCGGGCGGTATTGTTGCGGCCAATGTGCTGATCCCGCCTAATGCCAGCAGCGTGCAGAGCATTTTGGGCCTGAAGAGTGGAGGCATCGACAACAGCAAGGCAAAGACCGAAGGCATTAATATGGAATACAGCAAGCCCGGCTTTGACACAGAGGATGCGCTGGTTGAGGATGAGATCGCTCTGAATAAGAAGATCGCCGCCGAGGGTATCGTTCTACTGAAGAACGATGCAGGAAAGATGCCGTACAGCACGGATACGACCTTCAGCTTTGTCAGCCATTCGGCAGTCAGCTACATTGGCGGCAATAAGGTCGATATGAAAACTGCTTTTGAAGATGCAGGCTTTGGCGTTAATGAAGCGCTCTGGAAGTTTTATTCCGAAGGCAACGGCAAGGATTACGGTCTGGGTGTCGGCTCGGTCTCTTACGGTGATGACGAGGACTTTTCCATCAACGAATGCCCCTTGTCTGTTATGAAAGCAGAGCCGGGTCTGACCGATTCCATGAAGAATACGGTTCCTGTTTTTGTGTTCAGCCGTGTGGCGGGCGAAGGCCGTGATATGCCCCGCTCCATGTACAACCACACCGATGTGGAAGAGGACAAGACCAAGACTTATCTGGAGCCGGATTCTACGGAACTGGAGATCCTGCAGTATCTGAACGACAACTTTGACGATGTGGTGCTGCTGCTGAACTCCAGTGCAGCGGTCGATCTGAGCTGGGTGGAGGATTATCCCAGCATCCACACGGTCATCTCGGCTCCTGCCATGGGCGACTACGGCCTGTGCTCTCTGGCTGAGATCTTCTCCGGCAAGGTCAATCCTTCCGGCCGCACCGTGGATACCTATGAAGTGGATGCCATGAACAGCCCGGCGGCGCAGAACTTCGGCGACTTTGCCTACTACGATGAGAATGGCAACCTCACCAAGTACAACTACGTCAGCTACAAAGAGGGCATCTATGTTGGCTACCGCTACTACGAGACTCGCTACGAGGATAAGGTGCTGGGTCAGGGCAATGCCGGTGATTACAACTATGCGGATGCTGTGATGTATCCCTTTGGATACGGCCTGTCCTACACGGATTTTGAGTGGTCTGATTATGATACCAGCTGGGATGGCGATACCTGCACCGTGACGGTCAAGGTCACCAATACGGGTGATGTGGCCGGCCAGGACGTTGTGGAAGTCTACGCACAGAGCCCTTACACCGATTATGACAAGGCCAACAAGGTGGAAAAGGCTGCCGTTGAACTGGTCGGTTACGCCAAGACCTCGGAGCTGGCTCCCGGTGCAAGCGAAACGGTGAAAATCACCTTTGATCAGGAGCAGCTGAAGTCTTACGACTACGTCAATGCCAAGACCTACATTCTGGACGCAGGTGATTACTATATCACTGCGGCTAAAAACGCACACGAAGCGGTCAACAACATCCTCTCTGCCAAGGGCAAGACCGTGGCAGACGGCATGACCGCCGACGGCGACACTGCTTTTGTTGCAACCTACACCCCGGCCAACGGCACCGTGGATACCACGACCTATAAGAACGACACCACCACCGGAGTGGAGGTCACCAACCAGCTGGATCATGCAAACGGCGGGCTGCAGTATCTCTCCCGCAGTGACTGGACCGGCACCTGGCCGACCGTTGACGGCGAGGTCAGCGACCAGATCAGCACTTGGGGCAACCCCATCAACGGCACCGATGCAAACGGCAACCCCGCTTCCTATACTTACTATAAGACCATCAGCAGCGAGGATCTGGCAAAGCTGGATTCCTTCGATTCCCTGAACCCCACCGATCCTTCTACCCTGACCGATGAGCTTGTCTACGGCAAGGACAACGGCCTCGGCCTGATCGATATGCGTGGTCTGGATTACAACGACCCCAAGTGGAACGACCTGCTCGACCAGCTGACCCCCAGCGATTACCAGACCCTGATCACCCAGTCCGGCTATGGTACGGCAGCCATCAAGTCGGTGGATAAGCCCTCCACGACCGACCGCGACACTGCCACCGGCCTGGTCAACTACGGCTTTGATGCAAGCGGCAACCTCTACTTCAAGGGCAACATCACGCACTGCGGCGTGATCGTTCTGGCACAGACCTACAACGATGATCTGGCCACTCACTACGGCGAGAACATTGGCGACGAGTCCTACTATCTGGGCGTTGATGGCTGGTATGCACCTGCTGTCAATATGCACCGCACGGCATTCTCCGGCCGCAACAGCGAGTATTACTCCGAGGATCCGTTCATCGGCGGTCACATTGCTTCCCTCGAGTGTGAGGGTGTCGCCTCCCGCGGTATGTATGTCTTTGTCAAGCATTACGCCATCAACGATCAGGAGGACCACCGCGGCGACCGTGAAGGCCAGTACAGCATTGCGACCTTCCTGAACGAGCAGGCGGCCCGCGAGATCTACCTCAAGCCCTTTGAGATGTGCGTCAAGTCTGATAAGGTCGAGATGAACTATGCAAAGGACAACGGCGACGGCACTTACAGCAATGCCACCACCGAGATCCCGTCCGTCACCGGCATCATGACCTCCTTCAACCGCGTTGGCTATACCTGGGCCGGCGGCAACTACAACATGATCACCGGCCTGCTGCGCAACGAGTGGGGCTTCCACGGCTTTATCATCACCGACAACGCAAACACCGGTGTCTTTATGGACGCTGGCCAGATGATCCAGGCCGGTGCAGACGGCAAGCTGACGAACCTGCCCACCGGCGCACGGTACACCTTTAACAAGGATGACGTTGCAGATTACCACTACGGTCGTGAAGCAATCCATAACATCCTGTACACCATTGCAAACTCCAAGGCAATGAACGGCGGTATGCCGGGCAGCCGTTATCTGGCAAAGGTCGAGCCTTACCAGAAGGTCATCTACGCAGTGGATGGTGTCTGCGGCGGTCTGATCGCAGTTCTGGTCGTTCTGACGATCCTCCGCTTCCGTAAAAAGAAAGAGGACGTAAAAACCGTCTGATCAACACATAGGAACAGAAGGGGCGGCGGGCAAACGCCCGCCCCCTTTTTTTGATTGTCAGGAGAGACCCATGAAACACACAGATATCATCAAGAGCTTGTCTCTGGAACAGAAATGCGCCCTGCTGAGCGGCGGTACGGTGTTCACCACCCGGGCGCTGCCGGGCAAGGGCATCCCGGCCATTACCCTGTCGGACGGCCCCAACGGCGTGCGCAAGCAGGCGGGCGCGGCCGACCATCTGGGTCTGAACCCCAGTGTGCCCGCCACCTGCTTCCCCACCTCGGCCACCGTTGCCAACAGCTGGGACCCCGCGCTGGGCGAAGCTGTGGGCGCAGCCATGGGCGAGGAAGCAGCGGCACAGGGCGTGTCGGTGCTGCTGGGCCCCGGCCTGAACATCAAGCGCAGCCCCCTGTGCGGCCGCAACTTCGAGTATTTCTCGGAGGACCCCTACCTTGCCGGTAAGATGGCGGCGGCCTACGTCCGCGGCATCCAGAAAAACGGCATCGCCGCCTGCCCCAAGCACTTTGCCGTGAACAGTCAGGAGCTGCGCCGCATGGCCTCGGATTCCATTGTGGACGAGCGCACCCTGCGGGAAATCTACCTGACCGGCTTCGAGATGGTGGTCAAGGAGGCGCAGCCCAAGACCATCATGTCCGCCTATAACCTTGTCAACGGCACCTACGCCAACGAGAACGCCCACCTGCTCATGGAGATCCTGCGCAGAGACTGGGGCTTTGACGGCGCGGTGGTCACCGACTGGGGCGGCAGCAACGACCACGCCTTGGGTGTAAAGAACGGCTCTACGCTGGAAATGCCCGCCCCCGGCGGGGACGCCATCCGGGAGCTGATGAAAGCGGTGCAGACCGGCAAGATCACCGAAGCGGACGTGGACGCCCGGCTGGAGGAACTGCTGGAGCTGGTGTTCACCACCAAAGCGGCGGTGGACGCCGCACCCGGCAAGTTCGATGCCGACGCCCACCACGCGCTGGCACGCCGGGCTGCTGCCCAGAGCATCGTGCTGCTGAAGAACGAAAACAGCCTGCTGCCCCTTGCAAAGGGGGAGAAGGTGGCGGTCATCGGCGACTTTGCCCAGACGCCCCGCTATCAGGGTGCAGGCTCCAGCGCCGTCAACTCCATCAAGGTGGATTCCTTCTTGGACTGCCTTGCCGAGAGTGGCCTGAACAGCGTCGGCTACGCCAAGGGCTTTGACCGGCAGGGCAAGCCCGACGAGGCGCTGAAGGCCGAGGCGATGCTGTTGGCAAAGAACGCCGATGTGGTGCTGCTGTGCATGGGTCTGGACGAGATCAAGGAGAGCGAGGGCATCGACCGCGCCGACATGAAGCTGGCAGAAAACCAGCTGGAACTGCTGGCCGCTGTGGCGGCGGCAAACCCCAACGTGGTGGTGCTGCTGAGTGCAGGCTCCTCGCTGGAAAGCGCATGGGTCAAGGACTGCAAGGCGCTGGTCTACGGCTGTCTGGGCGGTCAGGCCGGTGCGGGCGCACTGGTCGAGGTGCTCACCGGCGCGCAGAACCCCTGCGGTAAGCTGGCTGAGACTTGGGCGCGCAGCTACGCCGACACCCCCGCAAAAGCGCATTTCGGCGGCGACGGCCCCACTGTGGAGTACCGCGAGGGTCTGTATGTGGGCTACCGCTACTACGACACCGCCGGTGTGCCCACCGCCTTCCCCTTCGGCTACGGCCTGAGCTACACCAGCTTTGCGTACAGTGACCTGAAAGCAGACGAAACCGGCGTGACCCTGACTGTCACCAACACCGGCAGCTGTGCCGGTGCCGAGGTGGTGCAGCTGTATGTGGCAAAGCCGGATGCAAAAGTTTTCCGCCCCGTCAAGGAGCTGAAGGGCTTTACCAAGGTGCAGCTGGAAGCCGGAGAGAGCAAGACCGTCACCATCCCGCTGGACGATAAGGCGTTCCGCTACTGGAACGTCAAGACCGACCGCTGGGAGGTGGAGGGCGGCAGCTATCAGCTGCTGGTGGGCGCTTCCAGCGTCGATATCCGTCTGACTGCCGCCGTCACGGTGGCGGGCACCGGCGCACCCGACCCCTATGCGGGCAAAAATCTGGAGCATTACCGCACTGCGCAGGTGCAGAAGGTGCCGGACGCGGAGTTTGAGGCGCTGCTGGGCCGTCCCATCCCGGAGAACAAGGTGCACATCGACCGCAACATGACGCTGGGCGAGATGGGGCACGGACGCAGCCCCATCGGCTGGCTGGCGGCTGCCGTGCTGGGCACCCTGCTGCGCCGCAGCATCAAAAAGGGCAAGCCCGACCTGAACATCCTGTTCCAGTACAATATGCCTCTGCGGGCGCTGGCCAAAATGACCAACGGCGCTATCAGCATGGGCATGGTGGACGGCATCGTGATGGAGCTGCAGGGCTTCTGGATCATCGGCCTTGTGCGGGTGATCGTGGAGGCCGTGAAGAACCTCGTGCTGAACAGCCGCATGGAAGAGCGCTTGAAAAACAGCTGAAAGGAAGCAGGCTATGAATTTCTGGAATAACTTCGCGGCAAAGCACCCCGCCGCTGCCAAGTGGGTGCGCGAGGGCGGCCTGTTCGTCATCGTGTCCAACCTCATCACCGTGTTCAAGTACCTGCTGCTGCAATTTCTGCCCAAGGCCTTTGCAAGCCTGCCGGTGGTGGATTTCGGCTGGCCGGGCATCGACATCACCCTGTTCGGCGAGACCTTCAAGTGGAACATCCTCGGCTACGATGCCGCCCACGGCGGTCTGCCCTACTTCTGCGCCTACATGATCGCCATGGTCATCGGCGAGTGCATCAACTTCCCCATCCAGCGCAATTTTGTGTTCCGCAGCAAGGGCAATCTGGCAAAACAGATCGGCTGGTATGTGCTGGCCTTCTGCGTCATTACCTGCATCGTCAACTCCATCAACTGCATCTGGGTGGCAGTGGCAGGGCTGCTGGTACCGGACTTTATTTACAACATCGGCACCACCGTGCTCAACGGCGGCATCTCCATGGTCATCTTCTTCTTTGTGAATAAGATCATCTTCCCGGAGGGCGAAAAAGCCGCCAAATAATAAGCTATTCTCCTTCATTTTCTTCTTTTCATCATAAACCAGAAGGGCTGCTCCGTTCTCCGGGGCAGCCTTTTTGGTTTGGGGAGAGAACCCTCTCAGCCATCTTATTTTTGTTTTTCTGCACAAAATGTTCCGCGGGCAGGGTTTTCCTCTTGACAAGCGGGCAAATGTTTCGTACTATATTTAGTAGTATGGAATCAAAGACGCTGTACGCAGGTTTCTGTGTGACCCCTGTACCCGTTTCAGGCAAAGCGTGCCTGTTTGATATAAAATGGAACCGTAAAGAGAAAAGCCGTATGCTTTTGCCCGTGCCGCCGGTTTTGGGTGGTGCGTATGGTTTTGGTGTCACTTTTTGCATTGAAAGCTCTTTCTATATCATTGCCCGTGTCCTGCTGCGCAGCGTCTCCTGCTTTTAATTTTGCATTGAATTGAAACAAAGGAGAGTGAACGCAATGACCGCGATCGGAGTGATCGTGGCCTTGATCGTTGCTGTTGTCGGCGTGGCTGCGGGCTATTTTATTGGTTACAACAACCGTAAAAAGAC
>ERZ1027076.431-NODE-431-length-15767-cov-5.274122_pt1 | contig 15767 bp, 10 predicted proteins | sample MGYA00519416_ERZ1027076 | MGnify/ENA primary metagenome ERZ1027076 (study PRJEB26926, sample SAMN06164525) | human gut metagenome | biome: ENVO:00009003; feature: ENVO:2100002; material: ENVO:00002003 | host: Homo sapiens | place: USA | collected 2012 ... | reverse complement strand
GTGGGCTCGGAGATGTGTATAAGAGACAGGTATAAAGATATGATTAAGTTAGGTTTAGATGTCGGTTCAACAACTGCAAAAATGGTTGCTATAGATAAAGAAGGTCGTATCATATATTCAAAATACGAAAGGCATAATGCGAAGGCAAAGGATGTGATTATTCTAATGCTTAAAGAACTGGGAACTATAGTAAATAATGAAGATATTGCTATAAGAATAACAGGTTCAGTTGGAATGGGACTTTCAGAAAAATATGGCATTCCGTTTGTACAGGAAGTGGTTGCAGCAACAAAGGCTGTTCAGAATAAATATCCACATATAGTATCCATGATAGACATAGGAGGTGAGGATGCCAAAGTTGTTTTCTTTAAGGATTCAGAAGCTGTTGACCTCCGTATGAACGGCAACTGTGCCGGGGGAACAGGGGCTTTCATAGACCAGATGGCTATTATTCTTGGTGTCAGTGTGGATGAAATGAATGTACTGGCAATGAATGCTACACATGTATATCCGATAGCTTCACGTTGTGGTGTTTTCTGTAAGACTGATATACAAAATCTTATAGCCAAGAATGTAAGTCGTGAGGATATTGCAGCTTCCATTTTCCATGCAGTAGCAGTGCAGACGGTTGTAACCCTGGCAAGAGGATATGATATAAAGGCTCCGATTCTCTTCTGTGGCGGACCTCTTACCTTCATCCCTGCTCTTAGAAAGGCTTTTATCGAATATCTGTCAGTCCATAACAGTGATATTATCTTACCGGAAAATGGAACACAGCTTCCGGCTCTGGGAACAGTACTTGCTCATGTTGAGAAGGAGTATATAGTTTCTTTGTCCTCGCTTATTACGACTTTAGAGAAACCAGAAGAAACTGCTGTACGTAAAGACGGTCTCAAACCTGTTTTTTCAAACTCTGAAGAATATGATAAGTGGAAAGAGGAAAAACAGAAAAATATTGTAAAAACAGGAACTCTAAAACCAGGTAAACAGGAAGTTTATATAGGCATAGACTCAGGATCAACAACAACTAAAATCGTTGTGACTGATAAAGATTTAAATCTCATTTATTCATTTTATAGTAGCAATGGAGGAAAACCTATTGAAACTGTAGAAAAGGGATTTAGAGGCTTGCTTGATGAATGCAGCAAAATTGGAACACTGCTTGTCGTAAAAGGAAGCTGCTCTACCGGTTATGGTGAAGACTTGATAAAAGCTGCATTTCAATTGGATTACGGTATCGTTGAAACTATTGCACACTATATGGGTGCACACCATTTTGACAAGGAAGTATCCTTTATTCTGGATATTGGCGGTCAGGATATGAAAGCCATTTTTATAAACAATGGTGTAATAGACAGAATAGAGATAAATGAAGCATGTTCTTCCGGTTGCGGTTCCTTTATAGAGACATTTGCTAAGACACTTGGCTATACAGCACCGGAGTTCTCACAGGCTGCCTGCCGTTCCACTTGTCCGGCTGATCTTGGAACCAGATGCACAGTCTTTATGAACTCAAAAGTAAAACAGGTACTTCGTGAAGGTGCTACGGTGGAGGATATTTCAGCCGGTCTTGCTTACTCAGTAGTGAAGAACTGTCTGTATAAAGTTCTTAAACTGAAAGATACTTCCGTTTTGGGAAATCATCTTGTTGTTCAGGGTGGTACAATGAGAAATGATGCCATTGTAAGAGCTTTGGAAATCCATACCGATATGAAAGTTACAAGATGTAACATACCGGAACTGATGGGCGCATTCGGGTGTGCTCTTTATGCCCGTAAGCATTCCTGCCGTGAAATTCCTTTTGAGACCATGGTAAGCATGGCCGGATTTACCTCACGCACCTTAAATTGCAAAGGGTGCGACAACCAGTGTCCGGTTATCTGTTATCATTTTGAAAACGGGAAACGCTATTATTCGGGCAATCGGTGTGAGAGGGTTTTCACCAACGGAGAAAAAAACATGAAACGTGGTGAAAATATGTATCAGATAAAGAATGAACTGCTCTTTTCACGTAAGTCAACAGCTGACAATCCAACTCTTACAGTCGGAATTCCGCGTTGCCTGAACATGTATGAGGAATATCCGTTCTGGCATACACTGCTGGAGTCATGTAACATCAAGGTCGTACTGTCGGATGTATCCAATTACACAAGATATGAATGCAATGCAAGAATGGTCATGTCTGACAACATCTGTTTTCCTGCAAAGCTTGTACACAGCCATATACAGAATCTTATAGACAAGAAAGTTGACAGGATATTCATGCCTTTTGTCATATTCGAGCGTCAAGGCAAGGAACAGAACAGCTATAACTGCCCGATTGTTACCGGTTATTCCGAAGTGATAAAAAGTGTCCAGGGTTCCGGTGCTGTTATAGATTCCCCGGCCATTAACTTTAAAGACAAGAAGCTGCTGTTTAAACAATGCGAAGAATATCTTAAATCCCTTGGTGTTGATTCACGTACAGTAAAGACCGCTTTTGAAAAGGCATGTCAAGAACAGGACAGATTCATAAATGAACTTATCACCAGAAATGAGACAATATTAAACAAGGCATGCGAGGAAAACAGAATGACGCTTCTGCTTGCCGGACGTCCTTACCACACAGATATGCTGATTCAGCACAAAGTGTCTGATATGCTTGCAGATATGGGTATAAGCATAATTACAGATGATCTTGTGAGAAATAAGGGAACAGATCTGGATGATGTTCATTTTCTCCCTCAATGGTCATACCCAAACAGAATACTTAGAGCTGCAAAATGGGCATGTGCGCAGGATTCAAAGATTCAGTTTGTCGAACTTACTTCATTCGGCTGCGGACCTGATGCCTTTCTTGTTGATGAAGTCAGGGATCTTCTCATTAGAAACGGGAAAGTATTCACTCTTTTGAAACTGGATGATGTCAATAATGTAGGTTCGATGAAGCTCAGGGTCCGTTCATTGATTGAGAGTATCCGTCTGGCAGAAGAAAACAAACATACAGGACACGTACATCATGATTTCAAGACTGTACCGGTATATGACGATGAGTACCGGAACAGGAAAATCCTTGTACCATTCTTTACGCCGTTTATATCTCCTCTCATACCTGCTGTTATGAAAGTGGCAGGTTACGATGTGGAGAATCTTCCTCTAAGTGACAGTCAGTCATGTGAATGGGGGCTAAAATATGCCAACAATGAGATATGTTATCCTGCAACTCTTGTTGTTGGAGACATCATTAAAGCTTTCAAAAGTGGTAAATACGATCCAGACAATTCTGTAATAGCCATGACTCAGACAGGAGGCCAGTGCCGCGCCAGCAACTATATTGCCATTATCAAAAAAGCCTTGGTAGATGCAGGATATGAAAACACTCCGGTCGTTTCACTTACCATGTCAGATTCAATTAAGAATGACCAGCCAGCTTTCAGGATAAACTGGCTTAAAGTATTGCCGGTTGCTTTCCGTGCGGTCCTCTACAGTGACTGTATATCCAAATTCTACTATGCGTCCGTTGTAAGGGAAAGAAACAAAGGTGAAGCAGAAAAACTTAAGGACATGTATCTGAATGCGGCAAACGAGCTGATTCGCAAAAACCGTTCAAAAGAACTCCTGAATTATCTTTCTCTTGCTGCTGCAGACTTTAACAGAATATGTATGGAAAAGGACTGCCCTAAAGTAGGTATTGTCGGAGAAATATATCTGAAATTCAATACTTTTGCACACAGGAATTTACTGTCGTGGCTGTCAGAGCGTGGTATTGAGGTAGTACCTCCGGTACTGACCGACTTCTTTATGCAAAGTTTTGTAAACAGAAAAGTAAATGTTGAGTCAAATATATGTGGTAAGGATTATCCTGACTTTGTTTATCGATGGATTTATAAAATTATTCGCAGAGAAATAGACAAATTCAATGATGCAGCTTGGAAGTTCCGCTATTTTACATGTTTTGAGGATATATTTGAACAGGCAGAAGAAGCACGTAAGGCGATATCACTGAATGCACAGTTCGGTGAAGGTTGGCTTTTGCCTGGGGAGATGCTGTCGTTGGCCAGAAAAGAGGTGAAAAACGTCATCAGCTTACAGCCTTTTGGCTGTATTGCCAACCATATTGTTTCTAAGGGAATAGAAAAGAGGATAAAAACTATAGTCCCTGATATTAATATATTATCTTTGGACTTTGACAGTGGTGTCAGTGAAGTGAACATTATTAACCGCATGCTGCTGTTTGTAGATAAACTTGAAAAATAATAATTCTATATATGGAAAATAATATTTTGGAAGAGAAAATTATAGCTGTAGCTAAAGAAGTCTTTATCGAAAAGGGATTTGACGGTGCAAGTATGAGTGATATTGCAGCAAGAGTGGGTATAAACCGTCCGACCCTCCATTATTACTATCGTACAAAGGACAAGATGTTTCAAGCTGTATTTCTGTCTATTATACAATCATTCATACCCAAGATTCATGATGTCTTTATAGATGCCAATAAACCTTTAACAGAGAGGATAACGGTAGTTGTAAATACTTATCTTGAGGTGTTAAAGTCAAACCCTTATTTGCCAATGTTTGTGATGCGAGAGATTAATCGTAATGCAATAGATTTCATAAATGCGGTGAAACCTATATTTATGGATAAATTCCTCAATCAGATAAAAAATTACTTATTGTCAGCTATGGAGAAAGGAGAGATAAAAAAACTTCCTTTGAGAATAGTGTTCAATACATTTTATGGTCTTATGTTATTTCCTTTTCTCAGCAAGGATTTGATATTTATGGAATCAGATAAAGAGTTCAATGACCTGATTGACGAGTGGAAACCATATATAATAGACCAGATGATACACTTGCTATGTAAATAAACCAGATTAAAAATAATAGTATAGTATGAAACAGATTCTTTCAATTTTAGTTCTGACATTATGTGCCTGCTCTTTCAATAATAACATTAATTTGACAGGCCGTTGGATAGAGGTACTTCCACAGGGAGTATCTTATGTACAAGGTATGGACTTAAAAGAAGACGGTTCTGCAGGGTCGGTAGGTATGAGGACTTTGCTTTATCATCAGTGGAGTGTATCAGATAACAAACTGATATTGAATGGAGAAAGTATAGGTAACGGACAGAATATCCAGTTCTCTGATACAATGAGAATTGTCAGATGTAATATGGATACGCTCGTCGTAGAAAGGAAAAACAGGAATATTGTATTTATCAAGGATAATGGTACTTCAGAAGCTGTGAATAATGAGCCCACAAGAAAAGCATATGATGGCTTTGTATGGAAAAAGCTCTCTGGTGTCGGTCTCACACTTTGGGTCCAGGAAAATGAAAATATACGCCTAATAGCTGATCCGTCTTTACCGGGTATATCAATGGTAAGAAAAGGGGACAAGACACCACATAGACTTATACAGGTTTTTAATCTACCCAATAAGGACATAAATGATATTGTCAGAACATTGAAAACTTCTTCAAACTGGGATAAAGGACAGACTTGTAAGTTTGAAGAAATAAAGTCAATGAAAAAAGGAGTCAGAAAATTCATTATGGTTCCTGATGGAGATTATGCTACGATAATCAATGAACAGATGCAGTCAGAATCTGTTCCTGCTCCATGCAACGGATGGGGTGTCGGCAACAGTGGAAAACGATACTTCGAGATACATGACAGTAATCCGGACAAGGCTATTTTCATTGAAATAGGCCAGGATGCTCCTTTGTTTGATGAAAACAGCATTTCATTTTCTGGTTCGACGATTTCTCAGCTTAATGGTGAAATGTCCAAAGACGAATTATATACATTGAAAGGTACATTGACCATTGGCCATGAAGTTCGTTCTTTTAAGCCTGAAGGCAGTAGCGACGAATATTGGATAGTGGATAAAACAGATTCTTTGAATGATATATATGATAAGGCAACTAAAGGACGTAAGAATGGAAAGCCGTTGCAGGCTGTTTTGAAAGTGGAATACAACGGGAAGTGGAATGATGGTTTTGCAGCGGATTATGCTGGTGTGTTTTTTGTTCGTGAAATTATCAACTTAAATTGATAAGTACGTGACGAATATAAAAACAGAATGTATTCGGAATCAATTTCATAAACTTTCCTGACCTGCCATTGGATAAGAACAGGTCAGGAAGAACTAAAAACACTGGAATTCTTTCTTGCCTGTCCTGATATGAAATGCAAAATTTTTAAATAAAAATATATGAGAAAAGAGTACGAACATGCAGACTGTATAAAGTGGGGATGGATATATCACCATACAGGAATACCAACTATAGAAAAGAAAGAGGGTGAAGTGTATATTCCTCATTTGAAATTTTATGTATCCGGCTTTCCGACTAGTCCTTTTGGTATAGAATGGATGCGTTTTGAGGAAGATTGTCCTATGCACCCGCTAATAAAGAAAGTGCCTCATATTGCATTTGAGGTGAAAGACATAGAAAAGGAAATCAAGGAAAGAGGACTGACTGTACTAACCTCAGTGAACTCTCCGTCAGAAGGCATATTGGTAGCTATGATAGAACACAACGGTGCCCCCATTGAACTTATCCAATTTGAAAGAGAATGATAATACGAGTAGTCTCCGTCATGAAAATATTGGACATGGTTATAATGATCAAAAAACTGTTGTTTTAATAAAAAGACACTGTCAAATTTTGTGTAAATGGAAACAGGATTCAGTTATAAGCTTTTTCTTATATCTGGGTTCTGTTTTTAAAAATCTCACAGATCAAACCAATTAGTCAGTGCTGCTTATTGTGTACAATAAGACCCTTTATAAGATAGTTCTTATAGAGCAAATAGCATCAGTATATTTTATATACTAATCCACATTTTTTTGCCAAGTAGATACGAATGTTACTTTCTAACTTTTTACTTTCTATGGGAACTATATGATATCAAATAAAAAAAAGAGAATCTCATATCGCATTTATTATCAGGATTGTATATTGGTGATTTCGGTTCAAGTGTGGATTTAATATTGGGCGTTGTCATGATAATGGAATAGCTCATATCCCTCTATGTTGCAACTACTCTATTGCGGATTTTTGTTATGAAAATCTGCGTGGTAGTAAAGAAATATTATTGTTATCAATGTTGCGCCTGCCATATTTTAAACCCGATTCTGAGGAGGAGAAAGCATATATTGAAAACTCTTTTTCAGTTTCTGCTATTAATGATATAAAACAAGAAGGACGAAAATCTGCTTATGGCTTATCTGCAGCATGTTTGCACAATTCTATTGGTCAAAATTTTTGTTCTTGTGATTTTTGGGAACAAAACAAAGAATATAAGATACATGCAATTAATGATGCTGGAAAAGAGAAAGTATACAAGGTTTTATCATTTTCAATTCCTGAAGATTATGAAACTTTAGAATATAAACAATGGCAAGCGAAAACACAACTTTGTAATTTTTGCGATTGTGGGTTGGATCAAACTCAGAAACAGTGCAAATTATCTTCTGATCACCATGGTAACGATGTATTGAAAAAGTTTGCAAAAGAAAGTTTATTCATTCTGCCATATATTGAAAGTGTAGTTACATCATTAGCGTATACTCCTAATTCAAAAACTTTTGTAAAAGAATTACATTATGATACAGGCAGAATTGAAATTGTATAAACATGGACAGAAAAAGTGTATGGAATGGTTATACAAACTACAGCTCGAAATGACGTTGAATTAATTCAAATTGGATATGAGTTGGAAAAGCGTTTTGGAAATAGTGATTAATTAAATAATATGTTTGTTCTCCATTTCCTCCCATCGCCTCAGCCCGCCTCAGATGGTGCGGTTTGTTTGCGCAAATTTCATTGTTTACTTCGTAATCTATTGATAATTAATGTGGATAAATTTCTTCAACGAGGAAGAATACTAGTGCTATTTTAAGCACGGAACAACTACCAACTCCCCGTCAATCAATTGGATTGACGGGGAGTTGGTTTGTTTGGACAACGGCGTCTGGTGTCTCATGAAATGAATATTACCGATAAATTTATAGTTTTTCGGAGACTTCGTTGTCTAACAGAGTAGAAATCTGAAATCATGATGGAACAGAAGGAACAGGAATTCACCCGATTGGTAGAAAAGCACAAGACTGTTGTCTATACCGTCTGCTATATGTTTTCCGGAAGCAGAGAGGAGGCGGAAGACCTCTTTCAGGATGTGCTGGTCAGGCTCTGGAAAGGTTATGACACATTCCGCGGAGAGTCAGATGTCAGGACCTGGATCTACCGCGTAAGTCTCAACACCTGCATCAACGGACAGAAGAGGAAGAAAAAAAGAAAGGAAACTGCACATGTCCCGTTAAGCATCGATGTTGATCTCTTCGGAGAGATAAGCGACAGAACGCTGCAGGTAAGACGTCTGTATGACAGGATAAACCGACTCGGACTTATCGACCGCGCACTGATTCTCCTGTGGCTCGAAGGGTTGTCTTATGAGGAAATCGGGGCTGTCATAGGCATTTCCGTAAAGAATGTCTCCTTCCAGCTCTACCGGATCAAAGAGGAACTGAAGAAAATGAACCCCTAAAATCAACGGCTATGCAGAACGACAACGTATCCATGCAGAATGAACTCCGGCAGATGAAGTCGGATTACGAGTATCTCAAGGCAGGTATGGACAAACAGGTGATCATCAACAGGCAGCTTATGGAAGCAGTCTTGCGGAACAAGGCCGGTGTGCTGGAAGCAAACAGAAGGAACACCACGGCCGGTGTAGGTACCGCGATACTTATCACACTGGCAGCCTCCTACATCCGAGGACTGGACATGCGTCTCGCCGGCATGATTGCGGCACTCTATGTACTCATGCTGATCGGCTATGCGCTCATATACCGCCAACTCGGGAAAATAGAATACGGCACGGACAACATCCTCTCGACCGTGACCCGATTAAGGCGTTTCAAACGGAACTACAGGATCGTCAATATCCTCTCATGGATCCTGGTGATAGCGCTCATGTGCTTCCTGCTCCCTGAAATCCACCACACGTTTCGCAATCCGGAACGAGGCCTCGCCGCCATAGCCTTCATGTGCGTTGCTGTCCTCGCGGGCATCTGCATCCAGTATTTTATGGACAGGAAAGTACTCAAGGCCTGCGACGACATCATCGACCAGCTGAAAGAGAAGCCATGACGGAGCCATCCGTCGGGCGGTGACGAATCGGGCAGAAGGGAAACGGCTTCGTTTCCCTTCTGCTTTTCCAGCATACCGAAGGTCAGCCTGCGCCCGGGGTAAAGGCCGCAAGAAGGGGCGGAAACGGAGGTCGAACCGAAGGGTGCCATGCTTTTTTTGCCCGGAAAGATGGCGGTTACGGGATTTTTACGCATCTTTAACGGCCGAAAAAAGTGCAATACAGACCCATCAAACCGCAGAAGGATGCAATCGATACTGATCGTGGAGGATGAAAAGCGGGTGGCCGACCTGCTGAAAACGGGGCTCGAGGAGAACGGCTACCGGGTGACGGTGGCCTACGACGGGGCCATGGGCCTGCGCCTCTTCCGGGCGCAGCCGTTCCAGCTGGTCGTCTCGGATGTCGTGCTGCCCCGCATGGACGGGTTCGAGCTCTGCCGGGAGATCCGCAGGATCCATGCCGGCGTGCCGATTCTGATGCTCACGGCGCTGGGCACGACCGACGACAAACTGGACGGCTTCGACGCCGGGGCCGACGACTACCTGGTCAAACCGTTCGACTTCCGCGAGCTGACTGCGCGGATCCGGGCCCTGCTCAAGCGACAGAGGGACGCCGAGCCTGCACCGCAGGAGTCGCTCCGCTGCGCCGACCTGCGCATCGACACGGTCCGCAAGGAGGTATGGCGCGGCGATACGCCCATACGACTCTCGCCCAAGGAGTACCGGCTGCTGGTCTATCTGGCCGAACACGCCGGAAGGGTCGTCGGCCGCACGGAGATCGCCGAACAGGTGTGGGAGACGCACTTTGATACCGGGACGAATTTCATCGACGTCTACATCAACTACCTGCGCAAGAAGGTGGACCGCGATTTCGAGCCCCGCCTGATCCACACCCGCCCCGGCATGGGTTTCATCCTGACCGACAAGCCATGAAGATCCGCACCGCCCTCACGCTGAAGAACACCCTGGCCACGGCCGCCGTCTTCCTCGCCTGTCTGGCGGCCGTCTATCTGGTCAGCGAACACACGCGCAGCCGGACCTTCTACCATACCCTCCAAAGCGAGGCGGTCACCAAGGCACACCTCTTCCTGCAGGGCCGGGTCGATGCCCGGACCATGCAGGAGATCTACCTCAACAACCGCAACTTCATCGACGAGGTCGAGGTGGCGGTCTACTCGGCCGATGCCCGCATGCTCTACCACGACGCCATCCGCAGCGACATCGTCAAGGAGGATTTGGCGATGATCGCCCGAATCCGCGACCTGCACCGGATCGAGTTCCGCGTCGGGAAATACCAGGCCATCGGGATGCTCTACCGCTTCGGAGGGGAGGACTACATCGTAACGGCGGCGGCCTACGACCGCTACGGGCACGCCAATCTGGCCCAACTGCGGATGACGCTCGCCACCCTGCTCCTGATCGGCGTGCTGCTGCTCTTCGCAACCGGTTACCTGCTGGCCCGCGCCGCCCTGCAGCCGATGCGCGGCATCGTGCAGCAGGCCGGAGCGATCACCGCCTCGCGGATCGACCGGCGCCTTCCCGTGAAGAACGCCCGGGACGAACTGGGCGAGCTGGCACTGGCGTTCAACGACCTGCTCGCACGGCTCGAAACCTCGTTCCATGCCCAGAAACAGTTTGTCAGCAACGTCTCGCACGAACTGCGGACCCCGCTGGCGGCGCTCATCGCCGAGCTGGACCTCGCCCTGCAGAAGGAGCGGAGCGGCGAACACTATCGCCGGGCGATGGGCCGCGCGCTGCAGGACGCCCGCCGCATGACCCGCCTGATCGACGGACTGCTCAACCTGGCCAGGGCCGACTACCGGCAGGAGCAGATCAAGATGGAGGAGATCCGCCTCGACGAACTGCTGCTCGACGTGCGGTCGCTCATCCTCAGGGCCCACCCCGACTACCGCATCGAACTGCTTTTCGAACAGGAGGAGGCCGACGACGAACGCATGATCACCGTCGAGGGCAACCTCCACCTGCTCACCATCGCCTTTACCAACCTGATCGAGAACAACTGCAAATACTCCGGCGACCGCCTCTCGTGCGTCCACATCTCCTACTGGGACCAATGGGCGATCCTCCGCTTCTCGGATGCCGGGGTCGGCATGACCGAGGAGGAGCTGCGCAACCTCTTCACGCTCTTCTACCGGGGCGGACAGGAGTCGATGGCCGAGGGGCACGGCATCGGGATGGCGCTGGCCCAGAAGATCGTCCAGCTCCACCGGGGACGGATCGCCGTCCATTCCGAGGCGGGACAGGGCACGACCTTCGTTGTCGAACTGCCGCATGTGTAAACGGGCGGGGACGGCGACACGGGCTCCGCTCCGGACGCAAACAGCAGGCAGACAACCGAGTACGGCGTTCTAAGGATTTTCTAATACCGTTCTAATCGCTTTCTAACGGCCTTTCCGGGCCGTTTTTTTCATTTTTGCGGCGACAAAATCGGGCAACAACCTTTCAAAACAGACGGTTATGTGGAAAAAAAGAAGCCGGACACAGTTCGCATTTGATGCCGGGAAGGTATTCCTGGCAGCAACACAGCCGCTTGCCGCGGTGTACGGGTATTTCCGGACGACCCCCTCGGGGCTTTCGTCCGACGAGGTGGAGCGCCGTCAGGCGCAGTACGGCAGGAACGAGGTCGAGCACGAACGGCGGAAGAACCCCGTGACGATGTTCATCCGGGCGTTCATCAACCCGTTCATCGGGATTCTGACCCTGCTGATCGTCGTCTCGTATGTCCTCGACGTCTGGACGGCCGCCCCCGAGGAGAAGGAGTGGACGACGATCCTGATCATTGCGACGATGATCCTGCTGAGCGTCATCATCCGCTTCTGCCAGGACTGGCGGGCCAGCCGGTCGAGCGAGGCGCTCAGGAAGATGGTGAAGAACACCTGCTCGGTGAAGCGTGCGGGGCGCGAGGTCGAGGAGCTCCCGATCGAGGAGCTCGTGCCGGGCGACATCGTCACGCTCGCCGCCGGGGACATGATCCCGGCCGACGTGCGGGTCATCGAGACCAAGGACCTCTTCGTCAGCCAGTCGTCGCTGACCGGCGAGTCGGAGCCGATCGAGAAGCGACCCGACGCCCGGGGCCGGAAGTATGTCCGGGGAAGCGTGGTCGAACTGGACAACATCTGCTACATGGGGTCGAACGTCATCAGCGGATCGGCCACGGCCGTCGTCTTCGGGACGGGCGGCAACACCTACCTGGGTACGATCGCCCGGGCCATCGTCGGCCACCGTGCGGCCACGGCGTTCGACCGGGGCATCGCCCGGGTGAGCCTGCTGCTCATCCGCTTCATGCTCATCATGGTGCCGTTCGTCTTCCTGGTCAATGGCATCACCAAGGGCGACTGGCTGGAGGCCTTCATCTTCGCCGTGTCGGTGGCCGTCGGGCTCACGCCCGAGATGCTGCCGATGATCGTCACGGCAAACCTCTCGAAGGGAGCTGTCACCATGTCGCGCAAGAAGGTGATCGTCAAGGACCTGAACGCGATCCAGAACTTCGGGGCGATGAACATTCTCTGCACGGACAAGACCGGGACGCTGACCTGCGACCAGATCGTGCTCGAACGCTACATCAACGCCGACGGCAGCGCCGACGACAGCAGGCGCATCCTCCGCCACGCCTACTTCAACAGCTTCTTCCAGACGGGGCTGAAGAACCTCATGGACCGGGCCATCCTCGCCCACGTCCGGGAGCTGGAGCTGGAGTCGATGAAGGACGACTACCGCAAGGTGGACGAGATTCCGTTCGACTTCACGCGCCGCCGCATGTCTGTGGTCGTCGAGGACCGCACGGGCAAGCGGCAGATCGTCACCAAGGGGGCCGTGGAGGAGATGCTCGAGATCTGCTCGCACACCGAGGAGGGCGGCGCCGTGCGGGAGCTCACCCCCGAGCGGATTGCGACGGCAAAGGCGATCTGCGAACGGATGAACCACCAGGGGCTGCGCGTGCTGGCCGTCGCCCACCGCAGTTTCCTCGGCAAGGAGGACAACTTCTCGGTCGGGGACGAGCGCGACATGGTGCTCATCGGCTTCCTCGCCTTCCTCGATCCGCCGAAGCCCTCGGCCGCAAGCGCCATCCGCCAGTTGCAGAACTACGGCATCGAGGTGAAGGTGCTCTCGGGCGACAACGACGCCGTGGTGCGCACCGTCGCCCGCCAGGTGGGCATCACGGGCAAGGCCCTCACCGGCCGCGAACTCGAGGAGCTGGAGGGCGAGGAGCTGCGCCGGGCCGTACAGGAGGCTTCGGTCTTCTCGAAGGTCACGCCGCTGCAGAAGACGCAGATCATCACCCTGCTGCAGGAGGCGCAGCATACGGTGGGATTCCTCGGCGACGGCATCAACGACGCGGCGGCCCTGCGCCAGTCGGACATCGGCATATCGGTCGATTCGGCCGTGGACATCGCCAAGGAGAGCGCCGACATCATCCTGCTCGAGAAGGATCTGATGGTGCTCGGTGAAGGGGTTGTCGAGGGGCGCCGGACCTTCGGCAACATCGTCAAGTACATCAAAATGACGGCCAGTTCGAACTTCGGCAACATGTTCAGCGTGATGGCGGCCAGCGCCTTCCTGCCGTTCCTGCCGATGATGCCCATCCACCTGCTGGTGCAGAACCTCTTGTACGACATCTCGCAGACGACGATCCCCTTCGACCGCATGGATACCGAGTATCTGCGCAAACCGCGCAAGTGGGACGCCTCGGGGCTGAGCCGCTTCATGATCCGGATCGGGCCGATCAGCTCGATCTTCGACCTGACGACCTACCTGCTGATGTGGTATCTCTTCCAATGCCAGTCGGCGGAGATGCAGGCGCTCTTCCAGTCGGGGTGGTTCGTCGAGGGGCTGCTGTCGCAGACGCTCATCGTACACATGATCCGCACGCGCAAAATCCCCTTCATCCAGAGCCGCGCTTCGTGGCCCGTGATGGCGATGACCTTCGCGATCATGGCCTTCGGCATCGCGATCCCCTTCACGCCGTTCGGGGCGTCGATCGGGTTGGTGGCGCTGCCGTGGAGCTACTTCCCGTGGCTGGCGGCCACGCTGACGGCCTACTGCGTGCTGACGCAGGCCATAAAGAACCGGTATGTCAAACGCTTCAACTCGTGGCTGTGATGCATGAAGAGAACGGGATGCATGATCCTCCCCGGAGTGTTGTTCGCCGGGTGCCGCCTCGCGGCCGGGGCACAGGTCGGGGCAGCCGCTACCGCATGATCCGGCAGTCGAACAGGGGCCCGGCCACCGCATCCCCGCGGATGGCCCGCAACGTCACGGTCACCTTCTCCCGGCCCGAGGTCAGCTCGGCGGGAATCGGATAACTCCGCTCCACGTAACGGGCTCCCCAGTTGTGGATGTTCTCGAAACCGACCTTCACGCCGTCCACCTCGATGTCGAACGAGTGGTTGTAGAAGCGGTTGCCCCAATAGGTGCAATAGAGCGTATTGGGCTGTCCGGGATCGATGGCCATGTCGAACGAGAACCACCCGCCGAGGGTTTCCCGGTACTTCCGACCCTCGAACTCATGGGGTTGGGTATTCGTGCCGCGGAAGCCGTGGTCCCGCTCGGGCTGCATCTCGCCGGGCGTGAACTGCGACACGGTCCGTTCGCGCAGCCACGCCTCACGGTCCTCCTGCATCCGCAGGGCCGCCAACCGGTCCTGCCATGTCGCCGTGGGCAGGTGGCGGAAATAGACCATCATGCGACGGCCGCCGACCTCGAAATAGGGGATCAGCTCCTTCTGCACGGGCTGCGCCGTACGGGTTTCGAAACGGAGCTTCGCGGCATCCGTGCACCGGACCAGAGACGGGGCATCCGCAACCCGGTCGGTCACCAGCACCGGAATCTCCTCCCTGTCATCCAATACGGCGCTGAGCACCACCGGCCCGTAGAGATAGGCCCGCAGGGCCGAATCGCCCGGGACAGCCTCCGAACGCAGGGTCCGTCTCAGCGTGAGCCGGACCTCGTCTCCGTCGCGCCATCTGCGGTCGATGGCAAGGTATCCGGCCGCCGCAGGCTCCACCCGCACGGTCCGGCCATTGACTGCGACCTCATGGCCTGCAGCCCACGACGGGCATCGCAGGTGCAGCACGAAGCGCTCGGGGGCCTGAGCCGAGATCCGGAAACGGATCTCGTCGGAGCGGGGAAATTCGGTCTGCTGCTCCAGCCGGATCCCCCGCGACTGCCAGTCGAGAGTCGAAGGGACATACAGATTCACGAAGAGGTTGTCGTCACCTCCGAAAAAGTAGATGAACTCGCCGTAACGGGCATGGTTCTCCATGCCCGACCCGACACAGCACCAGAACGAATCGAACGGCAGGCTGAAGGTCTTGCGGCATCCGGAGCCCAGCGGAGACATGTAGCAGACCATGCCGTCGTCGGGGTTCTGTGACGGCAGGATCTGGTTGTAGAGCGCCCGCTCGTAGTAGTCGGCATAACGCGCCGCCGGATCGTACTGAAAGAGATGGCGCGTCAGTTTGAGCATGTTGTAGGTATTGCAGGTCTCGCAGGTTCCCTCCGAGAGCCGGGTCGCCAGCATGTCCGGAGCGCCGAAGTGTTCGTTTTCGCTGTTCCCGCCGATCACATAGGAGCTGTCTCTTATACACATCTCCGAGCCCACGAGACGGAC
>ERZ1027076.420-NODE-420-length-15992-cov-5.083516_pt1 | contig 15992 bp, 9 predicted proteins | sample MGYA00519416_ERZ1027076 | MGnify/ENA primary metagenome ERZ1027076 (study PRJEB26926, sample SAMN06164525) | human gut metagenome | biome: ENVO:00009003; feature: ENVO:2100002; material: ENVO:00002003 | host: Homo sapiens | place: USA | collected 2012 ... | reverse complement strand
TGAAATGACCCCCGAAAATATCGCCGAACTGCGAGAAGATGTCCTCCATCGAGAAGCCGCCGCCGCTGAAGCCGCCGAAGCCGCCGGCCCCGCCCGCAGCGCCGCTCATCCCGGCGTGTCCGAACTGGTCGTAGCGGGCACGCTTGTCGGGGTTCGACAGCACGTCGTAGGCCTCGGCCGCCTCCTTGAACTTCTCCTCGGCCTCCTTGTCCCCGGGGTTCTTGTCCGGGTGGTACTTGATGGCCGCCTTGCGGTAGGCCTTCTTTATCTCGTCGGCATTGGCGTTTTTCGAAACGCCCAACACCTCGTAGTAATCTCTTTTCTCTGCCATGATCCTACTCTCCTACAACGACTTTCGCGAAGCGAAGCACCCGTTCGCCCAGACGGTAGCCCGTCTGCACGACGTCGATGACCTTGCCCTTCTTCTCCTCGCCGGCAGCGAAGCGGGCCACGGCCTCGCACAACTCCGCGTCGAACTCCTTGTCCTTGACCTCGATCTCCGTGACGCCCTTCTGGCGCAGCGCCTCGGTGAACTTCTGCGCGATGAGCTGCACGCCGGCACGCAGCGCCTCGATGTCGTCGCTCTTCTCCATTGCCGCCACGGCCCGCTGCACGTCGTCACGCACGGGAAGCATTGCCAGCAGGACGTCACGCCCGCCCGTCTCGACCAGCTCCATCTTCTCGCGGATCGTACGCTTGCGGTAGTTGTCGAACTCGGCCTGCAGGCGCAGGTACTTGTCCTGCCATTCGGCCAGCACCGACTCGAGTTCGGCCGCGGCTTCGCCTTCGGGACGCTCGCCTTCGACTGACATCGTGTCAGCCGACGCTGCCGCAGCGTCTGCCATATTGGCATCCGCCGCCGTTTCCGCGGTCGTCTGTCCGGTCTCGGGAGCGCTCTTCTCGCCGTCCTTAACGGCCTCATTATAAACTTTTTCCTCTTTCATATCTGGTATTTTTTCGGTTTTTCCGCCTCTATTTGCGCAAATTGCATACCAACCGGCCGGCAAGGGCTCATCCGATGATGAAAATCGCCGGACGTTTGTTCATTTCGGGCAGCGGCAGCCGCTGCCACTCGGCCACGGTGCGGGTTATGATCCGCTCGCCGGGGGCCGTGACATCGACGGCCAGAGTCAGCCGCGTCGTCGGGGCGAGCGTGCGCAGGAGCTCCTCGAAGAGTTTCACGTTGCGGTAGGGAGCCTCGATGAAGAGCTGCGACTGTCCTTCGGCCTGGGCGCGGCGTTCGAAGAAGCGGATCGCCCGGGACCGCTCGGGCGGCTTGACGGGGAGGTATCCGTTGAAGGCGAACGACTGCCCGTTGAGTCCCGAGGCCATGAGCGCAAGCAGGATCGACGACGGTCCGACCAGCGGCACGACCCGAATGCCGCAGCGATGGCACTCCGCAACCACGGCCGCACCCGGATCGGCGACACCCGGCACGCCCGCCTCGGAGATCACCCCGGCCGAACGCCCCGCAAGCAGGGGTTTGACCAGCTCCCCGACCTCGCGCTCGGCAACCGTATGTTCGTTCAGTTCGCGGAACTCCAGTTCGTCGATCGGGCGCGTCACGCCCGCCTTCGACAGGAAACGCCGCGCCGTGCGCGTATTCTCGACGATGAAGTAGTCCAACGAGTCCATCACGGCGCGGTTCGACGCCGGGAGCACGTCCCACGGGGCGGTCTCGTCCGAGATTGGACAAGGGATCAGATAGAGGGTTCCTGCAGCCATTACTCCTTGAGGTAGATTCGTTTGACGCGGCTCGAAACCGACGTCATGATTTCATAGGGGATCGTATCGAGCACGCGGGCCATCGTCTCGAGGTCGTTGCCCGCTTCGGGCGAGAAGATCGTCACCTCGTCGCCCTCCTCCACGCCTGCGATCTCCGTGATGTCGATCATGCAGCTGTCCATGCAGACCCGCCCGACGATCAGCGCCGGAGATCCGGCCACGAGCACCGACCAGCGGCCGCAGCCCAGGTGGCGGTCCAGTCCGTCGGCATAGCCCACAGGGATCGTCGCCGTGACGCTCGGGCGCGTGAGGCGTCCGGCACGCCCGTAACCGACCGTCTCGCCGGCCGCCAGGTGCTTGATCGCGACGATCCGGGTCCGAAGCGTCGAGACGGGGCGCAGGGACGGGTTGTGCTGCCACCCGAAGCCGTAGAGCCCCAGTCCGAGGCGGCACATGTCGTACTGCGCCTCGGGGAAGCGCTCGATGGCCGCCGAGTTGGCCGTGTGGCGGATCACCGGATAGGGCAGCGCCTCGACCAGTCGCGTGCTCATCCGGTCGTAACGGGCGATCTGCGCCCGCGTGTAGGCATCCTCCTCGGGCATGTCGGCGCAGTTCAGGTGCGAGAAGACCGTTGCCACCTTCACCTCCGGGCGCAGGGGCAGCACCTCGCACAAACGGTCGATCTCCTCCTCCATGAAGCCGAGCCGGTGCATGCCCGTATCGAGTTTCAGGTGGATCGGATAGCGGAACTCCCCGGCATGCGAGACGGCCGAAGCGAAGTCGTCGAGCGACCGGAAACTGTAGATCTCGGGCTCGAGCCGGTTGGCGATCATCAGATCGAAACTGTCGGCATCGGCGTTCAGCACCACGATGGGCATCGTGATGCCCCGCTCACGCAGCAGCACCCCTTCGTCGGCAAAGGCCACGGCAAGGTAGTCCACCCCCTGGTGCTGGAGCATCTGCGCCACCTCGAAGTCACCCGCGCCGTACGACGCGGCCTTGACCATCGCCACGAGCTTCGTACCGTGGGAGAGCTGGGCGCGGAAATAGTTGAGGTTATGGATCATCGCATCGAGATCGACCTCCAGCACGGTGGTGTGGCTCTTGCGGGCCAGCGCATGGGCGATCTTCTCGAAACGGAAGTCGCGGGCGCCCTTCAGCAGCACGGCGCGGCCGGCCACGGCCCCGCGGCCGATGCGGGCAATGCACTCGTCGGTCGAGGCATAGAACTCCCGGTCGCACGCAAAGAGCGCGGCATAGCGTTTCAGGCGGGGCCCGATGCCGATGAAGGTGTCGATGCCGGCACGCGAGACCATGCCCGCCACGCGGCTGTAGAGTTCGTCGTCCGACAGACCGCTCTGCGCGATGTCCGACAGGATGAGGGTACGCCGCCGCGAGAGCGCCACGTTGTGCAGGTAGTCGAGGGCCAGGGCCAGCGAATTGAGGTCGAGGTTGTAGGCGTCGTTGATGAGCACCGAGTCGTTGATACCCTCCTTGACTTCGAGGCGCATGGCTACCTCGGGGGCCGAGGCGAACGACGGGGCCGGGAACTCCATGGCCGCACAGAAGGCCTCGACGATCTGGGCGTTGCGCCGCGAGGCCTCGTTGCCGATGACCGACTCCGGGATGCGGGGATATGCGGCCGCATCGTAGAGCTTCCGCTCGGCGAAATGCGAGGCGATCAGGCGCCCGAGCGGCTCGTAGTAGCTGTGGTAGACGATCTTCGACGCGCTGCGCGCCAGTGTCATCTTCTCGAGGCACTTCTGTTCGAGGTTCAGGAAGTTTTCCTGATGGGCGTCGCCGATCGAGGTGAAGACCACCACGTCGGGGCGGATGATACGCTCGAGGCGCTCCATCTCACCGGGTTTCGAGATGCCGGCCTCGAAGATGGCCAGCTGTTCGTCGCCCTCGAGCATCAGCACCGAAAGGGGCACACCCAGCTGCGAGTTGTAGCTCTTGGGCGAGCGGTAGCACTTCATCCCCGCGGGGAGCTCCTCGGCCAGCCACTCCTTGATGACGGTCTTGCCGTTCGAGCCCGTGATGCCCACGACCGTACCGCGGAAACGGGCCCGGTGGTAGGCAGCCAGCGACTGCAGCGCGTCGATGGCATTCTCCACCACGACGTAGCCGCACCCCTCGGCCGGCTCGACGGGGCGCTCGACCAGAAAGGCGCGCACGCCCCGCCCGCACATCTCCCGGATGTAGTCGTGCGAATCGTGGTTGGCGCCCCGCATGGCCACGAACATCGGACCCGTGGCCAGCTCGCACGTCAGCGAACGGCTGTCGGTCACCACCGACTGCACCTCGCGGTCGCAGCCGGAAAAGACGCCGCCCGTGATGGCGGCGATCTGTGAAAGAAGGTATTTCATAAAAAACCTGTATTGTTGGACGGTTGCCCGTCAAAAAATCGGTCAGATGGCGAAGGTTACGATCGTGATGCCGGCACCGCCCCGGTCGGCGTGCTCGTCGGCGACCGAAGCGACGTCGGGCACCGTGCGCAGGTAGCGGCGGATCTCCTCCTTCAGGGCGCCGGTACCCTTGCCGTGGAGGATCGAGACCGACCCCACGCCGAGCATCAGCGCGTCGTCCACGAAGTCCTGCACGGCCTCCAGCGCCTCGGCAGCCCGCATGCCGCGCACGTCGATGTGGTCCTTGAAGTTGAGCTTGCGCGCCGAAATGTCGGCCGAGACCACCGTCCGGGCCGTCACGGGGCGCGTCGCCTCGCGGTATTCGCGGTTCGAGACAACGGTGAGCTGCGCCTTGTCCACCGTGGTGAGTATCTGTCCGAAAGCCACCTGGGCCTTGCGGCCCTTGATCGAGCGCACCTCGCCGACCATCTCCTGTCCGGCCATGCGGACCTTCGAGCCCTCGACCACCTCGCGGGGCTGCTCCGCAACGGGCGCCGCCGCCTGTTTGGGCTCACTTCCCTCGCGGGCCTTCCGCTCGGCCCGGCGCTGGCGCCGCCGCTCGATGCGCTCCATCTCGCGCGCCACCGAAGCGTCGTGTTCGGCCGTGTCGGCCTCATCGACCTTTTCGCGAAAGTCGTCCAGTTCGCGGCGCGCCAGGCGTGTCAGCTCCTTCTCGGCCTGCGCCTCGCGGATCGTGCGGATCGTATTCTCGATCTGCCGGTTGGCGTCGGCAATGAGCTGCTGCGCCTCCTGCTTGGCCCGCCGCAGGATCTCCTGCCGTTCGGAGCGGATCTTCGAGAGCTGCTCGGCATAGTTCTGCTCGAGCTCCTCGACCTTGCGGTCCGTCAGGCGGATGCGGTCGCGCTTCTGCTCCCAGTAGTGCTTGTCGCGCGCAATCTCGCGCAACTGCTTCTCGATGTTGATGTGGTCCGAGCCGGCCTTCTCGCTGGCCGCACGGATGATCTCCTCCGGGAGACCGATCTTGCGGGCGATCTCCACGGCAAACGAACTGCCCGGCTTGCCCATCTCGAGGCGGAAGAGCGGACGGATGCGCTGCACGTCGAAGGTCATCGCGCCGTTGGCGATGCCCTCGGTGTTCGACGCATAGTATTTGATGTTGGCGTAGTGCGTGGTGATGACACCGTAGCAGCCCCGGTCGAGCAGCCGCTCGAGGATCGCCTCGGCGATGGCCCCGCCGATCGTGGGCTCGGTACCCGAGCCGAACTCGTCGATGAGCACCAGCGTGCGGTCGGAGGCCCCGGCCAGCATGTGCTTCATGTTGAGCAGGTGCGACGAATAGGTCGAGAGGTCGTTGTCGATCGACTGTTCGTCGCCGATGTCGATGAAGATGCTCTCGAAGACGGGCAGTTCCGAAATCTCCGACGTCGGGACCAGGAACCCGCACTGGAACATGTACTGCACGATGCCCGTGGTTTTCAGGCAGACCGACTTGCCGCCGGCGTTCGGGCCCGAAATGACGAGAATGTGCTTGCGGCGGTCGAGCTGCAGGTCGAGCGGCACGATCTCGCGGCCGGCGGCACGCAGCGTCTGCTGCAGCAGCGGGTGGCGGGCCGTGCGGAGAACCAGGCGGTCGTCGGTCGAGAGGATCGGGCGCACGCAGCCGTTCTCCGAAGCCCAGCGTCCCTTGGCGCGCAGCATGTCAATCTCGGCGAGGTAGTCGCCCGAGTCGGCGATCAGGGCGGCATCGGGACGGATCGAGTCGGTGAATTCCGAGAGGATGCGGACGATCTCGCGCCGCTCCGAATACTCCAGCTCGCGCAGTTCGTTGTTGATCTCCACGACCTCGACCGGCTCGACGTAGAAGGTCTTTCCGGTAGCCGACTCGTCGTGGATGAATCCGTTGAGTTTGCGTTTGTTGGCTGCGGCGACGGGGATCACGGCCCGACCGTCGCGGATCGAGATCTGCGCATCGGCATCGACGATCCCGGCCCCCTTGGCCGAGGCCAGGACGGCCTGCAGGCGCTTGGCAGCCTGCCCCTCGCGTTCGCGGATCGCACGCCGGATCTCCTGCAGGGCCGGCGAGGCGTTGTCACGGACGTTGCCGAAGCGATCGACGATCGCATCGATGCGCCGGACGATCTCGGGGAACGCGGCCACGCCGTGCGTGCGGTCCCAGAGCGTCGGATAGCGATCCTGACGGTTGAGGATGAACGAGATGACACCGCCGAGGGCCGACAGCGCCCGGTGCAGCGTGACGACCTCCTCGACGTCGAGGAACGTTCCCTCGACGCGCAGTTTGGCGACGATCTGGTCGATGTCGGGGTATTCGCCTCCGGGAAAGTCGTGCTCCATGTCGAGGAGCAGGCGCATCTCGTCGGCCAAAGCCAGCCGGCGTTCGATTTCGCGCGGCGAGGTGGAGAACTGCTCGGAGGCGATCCGCTCGCGGGCCGCGCGCATGGTACAAAGGGCTGCGACCTGCTCGCGGAGCCGGTCGAAACCTATTTTCTGCTCGAAGGAAGCAGGATATATCATTGCCGTAAAATTAACTTTTCATCGTCCGCAGGCTCCATCCGGAGCGGGATTCCACCCTGCTGCGGAACGGGATCCGTTCAGGGGAACGCGCCGACGCCCCTTCACGCAGGCTCCGTCGCCGCCGCGGGACCGCCGCTCACTGCGCCCGCTTCAGGGAGTCGCGCTCGGCCCGGGCGGCCTCTTTGGCAGCCTTGCGCAGCGCCTTGGCCTTCATCTTCTCGGGATCGCGGCCGAAGAGCGAGAAATGCACGTAGCGGCCCGGATAGTTCTTCAGATCGGCAAGCAACGCAGCGAGGTTGCTGCCGGCCGTAGTCAGCGAATCGTAAAGCGCCGGGTCGTTCACCAGACGTCCTACCGTACCCTCGCCGGCCTCGATCCGCTCGAGCAGGCTGCCCACCTGTCCGACGGCGTCGGAGAGCCTGCGGGCGAACTCCGCCTCGGCCAACTCCCCCGTAACGTCATTCAGGTTGCCCACGATGCTGTCCACGCGGGGCGCATTCTCGCCCAGCATGTCGGCGAACTCCGTCAGGTTGCGCACGGCCTCCTGCAGGTTGCTCTTCTCGGAATCGAGCAGCTGCGCCAGGTCGCCCGAGAGGTTGTTGAGGTTTCCGAGCGTTCCGGAGATGTTTTCGCCGTTCTCCTCCAGCAGGCGGTTGATGTTGCCGAGCGTGAGCGAAAGTTCGTCGGTCACCTGCGAGATCTTCTGCTTGAAGAACTCCAGTTCCGAACCGGCCATGTCCATCAGGTCGCGGTTGCGGCTCGAGCGGAGCGTGTCTCCCTTTTCGAGGTAGGTGTCCGACTCCCCGTAGGTCACCTCGATGGCCTTGGCACCCATGAGGCTGCTGCTGACGATCTTTGCCTCGGAATCCGACGGGATGCGGTACTGCCGCTTGATGGTCAGCTGCAGGATCACCTTGTCGCTGCGCTGCGGATCGAACGAGATTCCGGTCACGGTGCCGATCTTCACACCCTGCATCATGACCGACGATGCCGACTGCACGCCATTGACCTGGTCGTAGGCGGCGTAATAGACCGTATTGCGGCCGAAAATGTCAAATCCCTTGAGGAATCGGATTCCGGCCCATGCGGCGATGATCATCGCCACGGCGAAGATTCCGATTTTGGCTTCTCTTTTCATATCACGAATTTCTTATTCTCCTTTTTATTTGACGACTCTGCCGCCCTGCACGCTCACCACGAACGCCTCGGGGAAGGCTTTGCGCACCTCGCGCAGCCGCTTCTGGGCCGCCGCACGGTCGGCATATTCGCCGACGCAGTATTTATAGGGGAAACGGCCCTCGGAGGCATACTCCTTCACCTTGCCGCGGTACGAACGGAACTGCGACGAGGAGAGCGGCACCGCCTTCGAACTGGCCATCACCTGCACGGCATAACGCAACGGCTGCTCCGCGGCCGGAGCCTTCGCTCCCTGTCCCGCCGCCGGAGCCTGCTTTTCTCCGGCAGCCGTCCCGGACGGGACGGGACGGGACGTATCCTTGGCCGTTTCCCTGGCCGGAGCGGGAGCCGGACGGGGCTTTTCCCGGGCCGTATCTTCGGCCGGGACGGCAGGCTCCGCAGGCACGGCCCCGCCTTCCGACTTGCGGATCTTGAGCACATAGTCCGAATAGTCGCGCACGGCCTGGTAGATGTTGCGGGCGATCTCGTTCTGTCCCTTCTCCGACTTCATGTAGGCCATCTCCTGCGGATTGGTCATGAAGCCGATCTCGGTCAGCACACCCGGCATGTCGGTGGCATAGAGCACCCGCAGCAGCTGGGGCTTCACCCCGCGCGAGTGGCGGCCGCTGGAGATGTAGTTGTTCTGTACGAAGCGGGCCAGCGCCATGCTGTACTCGCCGTAGGTGAACTGCAGGTTCTGGATGTAGGCCCGGACGATCGCCGCGGTCCGCTCGTCCGACATGTCGATCAGGTCCTCGCGGTTGCTCTCGTAGAGTGCATTCTCGTTGTAGCGCTGCTCCTTGGGGCTCTCGCCCATGATGAGCGTCTCGACCCCGCGGGCTGCCGTGGCACGGGCGGCATTGACGTGGATCGAGATGAAGAGGTCGCCCCCGGCGCCGTTGGCGATGTCGGCACGCGCCTGCAGGTCGTCGGCCAGGGTCTTGCCCAGCTCCTTGTCGGTCTTGCGCGTGTAGACCACCTTTACGCCCGGCATCCCCTGCTCGATCAGGCGGCCGACCTTGAGAGCCACCTTCAGCGTCAGGTCCTTCTCGTAGACCCCGCCGTAATGCGCCCCGGGAAACTTGCCGCCGTGGCCGGCGTCAATCACCACGACCTCGACCCCGTGTGCAATATTCGCGCTGCGGACTACGTTTGTCAGAAGCGTAGCCGCCGCCAGTACGAGGAGGAAGAGGAACCGTGTGCGCATATTTAGTGGTATCAAGTGCAGGCTATCTGTAAATTTTTACCTATCTTTGTCGCGCCTTGCACGCCGCATGGAGCCGAATAAGCCCCTGGGGCGGGCGTTTTTGCCGACTTGTCGGCAAAGGTACGGAAATTTTTGGAATTTTGAACAGCGTAAGGGTAAAATATCTCTTGTCGGCGACGGTGCTTCTGCTCTTCGTCCAGGCGTTGCTGGGCACCACCGCCCCGGCTGCGGCATACCGCACGGCACTGGCAGACACGCTTTCCGCACACCTTCCCGACACGCTGCAGCCCGCAACGGCCGACCAACCCGATGCCCCCGCACCGCTCGACCTGAAGCCCGAACCCCTCTCGCGCCGCGAACGCCGCGAACGGGCCCGCGCCGCCCGGGAACAGGAGCGCCGCAACCGCGAATTCAACAACCTGACGCAGGAGGAGCGCGACTCGGTCTTCTCCTCGCAGGTCGATTCGCTGGTGGCCCAAAAGGCCGACTCGCTGGCATCGCGTTCCGACTCCGACACGACCCGCAACCCGCGTGCCGCACGTCCGTTCCTCGACGACCAGCTCTCGGGCAAGAACACCGACTCACTGGTCTACGACGTGCGCAACAAGCGGGTCTACGTCTACAACGAGGGAGACGTAACCTACCAGAACCGGAACCTGAAGGCCGACTACATGCAGATCGACATGGACACGAAGCTGATCTACGCCTACGGAAAGCCCGACTCGGTGGACGGCAAGTGGACGGTCACCAAACCCGAGTTCACCGAGGGCGGAACGGCCTACCAGATGGATACGATCACCTACAACCTCGACACGCAGAAGGCCAAGATCAAGGGCGTGGCCACGCAGCAGGGCGACGGCTGGCTGGTGGGCGGCAGCGTGAAGAAGATGCCCGACAACACGATCAACATCGAGCACGGCAAGTACACCACCTGCGACCAGACCGACCACCCGCACTTCTACCTGGCCATGACCAAGGCGAAGGTGATTCCCGGAAAAAAGGTGGTCACCGGACCGGCCTACCTGGTCATGGAGGACGTACCGATCTATTTCCTCGGCATACCCGAGGGCTTCTTCCCGATCAACATGGGCCCCAAGTCGGGTCTGCTGATGCCCACCTACGGAGAGGAGACCTCCAAGGGATTCTTCCTCCGCGACCTGGGCTACTACATCACGCTGGGCGAATATGCCGACCTGGCGCTCCGCGGCGGATTCTACACGCTCGGCTCGTGGGAGGCCTCGGCCGCCTCGCGCTACATCAAGCGGTACAAGTACAGCGGCAGCTTCAACGTGGAGTTCTCGAGCGTGAAGACCGGCGAAAAGGGCGAGCCCGACTACATCAAGCAGAACAACTTCCGCGTGCAGTGGACCCACTCGCAGGATGCCAAGGCCAATCCCGGATCGACCTTCTCGGCCTCGGTGAACTTCGCCACCAGCGGCTACAACCGCTACTCGGCCACCAACATCAACGACATCCTTTCGACGCAGACCAACTCGTCGATCTCCTACTCGAAGAGCTGGAGCGGAACCCCCTTCTCGCTCTCGGCAAACATGGCCATCTCGCAGAACTCGCAGAACAAGTCGATCTCGGTGACGCTGCCCACGGTAGTCTTCAACGTCTCGCGATTCTACCCCTTCAAGCGCAAGGAGAAGACCGGCAAGGACCGCTGGTACGAGAAGATCTCGATGCAGTATACGGGCAAGATGACCAACTCGGTCACCACCACCGAGTCGGAGATCTTCTCGAAAAAGACGCTCGAGAACATGAAGAACGGCATCGAGCATTCGATCCCCGTATCGGCATCGTTCAACCTGCTCAACTACATCAACATCACGCCGTCGTTCAACTACACCGAGAAGTGGTACTTCAAGAAGCAGGAGTACGAGTGGAATCCGATCACGAACCAGACCGACACGCTGCCCTCGAACTACGGATTCTACCGTCTCTACAACTACTCCACCAGCGTCTCGGCCTCGACGACCCTCTACGGCATGTACGACTTCACGAAGAAGCGCCGCGACCGCAAGATCCAGGCCATCCGCCACACGATCACCCCGTCGGTCGGATTCTCCTACACGCCCGACTTCGCCGATCCCAGATACGGCTACTACCTCACGCGACAGACCGACTCGACGGGCCGCGTGACGACCTACTCGCCCTATGCGGTCAATGCCTACGGCGTGCCCTCGTCGGGCCGCTCGATGTCGATGACCTTCTCGCTGTCGCAGAACCTCGAGATGAAGGTGCTCTCGAAAAGGGACACGTCGGGCGTCAAGAAGATCAAGCTCATCGACGAACTGCGTCTGGGCGGGTCGTACAACTTCCTGGCCGACTCGATGCGGCTCTCGACCATCTCGCTCTCGTTCCGCACGACGCTCTTCAAGAACTTCGGCATCAACCTCTCGGCCACGATCGACCCCTACCGCGTCACACCCGAGGGTGTCCGCTACGACAAGCTCTTCTTCCCGGGACGCGTCACCTCGACGGGCTGGTCGTTCGGCTACACCTTCAAGTCGCGCGAGGACAAGTCGCAGCCGGCCGTAAACGACATCACGAGCCTGCCCCCGGAGTATTCGAACCCGTTCTACGACCCCTACGGCACAATGGACCCCACCCTGCGAAGGCAATACATGTCGCAGGCCTACTACGACTTCTCGCTGCCGTGGAACTTCGGCTTCAACTATGCGGTGAACTATTCGGTCTCCTACGTGAATAACGGCACGACGGGATACCGCAAGAACGTCACGCAGACCGTCAGCTTCAACGGCTCGCTGAACCTCACACCCAAGACGGGCATCACCTTCCAGGGCGGTTACGACATCAAGGCACGAAAGCTCACGACCTCGTCGGTATCGATCACGCGCGACCTCCACTGCTGGCAGATGTCCTTCTCGTGGATCCCCTTCGGCTACCACAAGAGCTGGAGCTTCAACATCGGCGTGAAGGCCGCCTCGCTCTCCGACCTGAAGTACGACAAGTCGCAGTCGATGTACGACAACATGTACTGACACGGCCTGTCCTCCATCCGCTACCCCGCATTCCAAAAAAAATCCGGCATCGGAAAACTCCGACACCGGACAGGCTGTGCTGTATCCGCCCTGGGTGCTCCGGGCGGAGCGGGATCAACGGTTCAGGCCGTCGGCCACGGACTCGGGGTCGTGCCGGTATTTGAATACCAGGGCGAAGACCACTCCCACGAGCAGGGCATAGCCGGCAAAGATCAGCCACGAGGCAGACCACCCCGCAACCATCGCCTCTGCCCCCTGCTGCGAGTAGACAAAATGATTGACGACGGCCTGCGCGCCGAGCGTTCCGATCGTGGCGCCGATGCCGTTGGTCATGATCATGAAGAGCCCCTGTGCCGAGGAGCGGATCGTCGTATCGGTCTCCTTATTGACGAAGAGCGATCCCGAGATGTTGAAGAAGTCGAAGGCCACGCCGTAGACGATCATCGAGAGGATGAACATCCACACGCCGCTTCCGGGGTTGCCCAGGCCGAAGAGGCCGAAACGGAGCACCCAGGCGAACATGGCCATGAGCATGACGTTCTTGATGCCGAAACGTTTCAGGCAGAAGGGAATGAGCAGGATGCAGAGCGTCTCGGAGATCTGCGAGAGCGAAATCAGCGCATTGGCGTGGTTGGCGCCGAACGTGGAGGCATATTCGGGTATGTCGCGGAAGCTGGTGATGAAGGGATTCGCAAAGCCGTTGGTGATCTGCAGCGAGACGCCCAGCAGCATCGAGAAGATGAAGAACAGGGCCATCTTCTTCTGCTTGAAGAGCGTGAAGGCGCGCAGTCCGAGGGCCTCGACCAGGCTCTTGCGCTCGGCCGAACGGCTGACCGGACACGACGGAAGGGTCATGGCATAGAGGCCGAGCAGGAGTCCCAGCACGGCGCACTGGATGAACTGCATGCAGGTGGTCTGGAAACCGGCCGCATCGCAGACGAGCATCGAGCAGATGAAACCGACGGTGCCCCAGACGCGGATCGGCGGGAAAGACTTCACGGTATCCATACCGGCCCCTTCGAGCACGCTGTAGGCCACGGAATTCGAGAGGGCGATCGTCGGCATGTAGAAGGCTACGCTGAACGAATAGAGCGTGAAGAGGATCCCGAACGAGACCTCCGGACCGGCCGAGAGGGCGTAGTAGCCCGCAGCTCCCATGAAGAGGGCGGCCGTCAGGTGGCAGATGCCGAGCAGCCGCTGTGCGGGCACCCAGCGGTCGGCCACTATTCCGATGACGGCGGGCATGAAGAGCGAGACGATGCCCTGCATGGCATAGAAGATTCCGATATGCGACGCCAGATCGACGCCCACAAGATAGGATCCCATCGAGGTCAGGTACGCACCCCAGATTGCATACTGAAGAAAGTTCATGACCACGAGGCGGAATTTGATTCCCATAATTTGCTGGTTTTAAGTAGTTTTACGTTTTCAACCCCCTTACCCGGGGCGTCGTGAAAACAAAATTACGAAATTTTTTTCTGATTTTTCTTTGCAATTGCAAAATAAAGTTCTACTTTTGCATCACCAAAACGTCATTGAGCTATGGTGTAATGGTAACACAACAGATTCTGGTCCTGTTATTCTTGGTTCGAATCCAGGTAGCTCAACAAAACCCCGCGGCCGCAAGGTGGCGGGGTTTTCGTTTGCATAGACCCATCCGGCAACATCCGTCCGTGCACGGACACAACGACAATGCGGGCAGTCCTCCGAAGGGGACTGCCCGCATCCGTTTTCCGGGAGCGGCAGGAGCGCTACCGCTTCTCGAGCCCGAGCTTGCGCAGCAGCGCCTCGGGTTCGGGCTTGTGGCCACGGAAGCGGACATAGAGCTCCATGGGATCCTCCGTTCCGCCCTTCGAGAGGATGTTGTCGCGGAACGACGTGGCCACCTCGCGGTTGAAGATCCCCTTCTCCTTGAAGAGCGAGAAGGCATCAGCCTCGAGCACTTCGGCCCACTTGTATCCGTAGTATCCGGCGGCATAGCCTCCGGCGAAAATGTGGCCGAAGGCAGGCGACATGGCCGTACCCTCGACGACGGGCAGCACCTGCGTCGGGGCCATCGCCTCGCGCTCGAAGAGCTCGACATCGCCCTCGAAGGGCTCGGTGAGCGTATGCCAGGCCATGTCGGTCAGACCGAACGACAGCTGGCGCACGTTGGCATAGGCCGCCAGGTAGTTCTGCGCGGCGACGATACGATCGACAATCTCCGAAGGAATCTTCTCCCCGGTCTGGTAGTGTGCGGCCCACAGGTCGAGGAACTCCTTCTCCGTGGCCCAGTTCTCCATGATCTGTGACGGCAGTTCGACGAAGTCGCGATAGACGTTCGTGCCGGTGAGCGACTCGTAGGAACCTTCGCCCAGCATGCCGTGCAGCGAGTGTCCGAACTCATGCAGGAAGGTCTCCACCTCGTCGAAGGTCAGCAGCGAGGGGGTCGTTTCGGTCGGCTTCGTAAAGTTCATCACCAGCGACACCAGCGGTCGGGTCTCCTCACCGTCCACGCGCTTCGTTCCGCGGAACTCGGTCATCCACGCGCCCGAGTTTTTCGAGGCGCGGGGAAAGAAGTCGAGATAGAGCACCGCCATGAAGCGGCCCCCGGCATCGGTGACGTCATAGGCCGTCACGTCGGGATGGTAGACCTCGATCCCGGGATTGGGCGTGAAGTTGAGCCCATAGAGTTTGTTGGCCAGCAAGAAGACGCCCTTCTTCACCCGCTCGAGTTCGAAATAGGGCTTCACCGTCTCGGCGTCGAGCGCATACTTCTCGCGCTTGTACTTCTCGGTATAGTAGGACCAGTCCCACGGCATGAGCGTTCCCTTGAAGCCCTGCGAGGCGGCATACTCCGAGATCGTGCGGTAGTCGGCGTCGGCATACTCCTTCGAGGCATCGAGCAGTTCGGCAAGGAAGGCACGGACCGTCGGCGTGTCCTTGGCCATGCGCTCCTCGAGCACATAGTCGGCATAGCAGTCGTAACCGAGCAGGCGGGCCAGCTTCAGCCGCGTATTGACGATCTTCTTCACCACCTCCGTATTGTCGAACTCACCGCCCAGCGAGCAGGAGCTGTTGGCCCGCCAGAGCTTCTCCTTGAGCGCACGGTTCGACGAATAGGTCATGAAGGGCAGGTAGCTCGGATACTGCAGCGTGACGACCCAACCCTTCTCGCCGCGCGACTTGGCCTCGGCGGCCATACCCTCGCGCACGAAGGCGGGCAGTTCGGCCACCACCGCAGGGTCGGTGATGTGGAGCGTGAAGGCGTTGGTCGCGGCCAGCGAGTTGCGGTCGAACTCGAGCGAGAGGGCCGACAGCTCGGTGGTATACTGGCGGTAGAGCTCCTTGTCCTCGTCCGACAGGGCGGCACCGTTGCGGGCGAAGCTCCGGTAGGTCTTCTCCAGCAGGCGCCGGTCTTCGGTGGAAAGTTTGCGTCCGGGGTGTTCGTAGACCGTCTTCACGCGGGCAAAGAGCTCGGGGTTGAGCGAGATGTCGTTCGACAGGGCGGTCAGCTTGGGCTGCACGCGCTCGGCGATCTGCTGCATCTCGTCCGACGTATCGGCGCTCATCAGGTTGAAGAAGACCCCCGCAATGCGGTTGAGCAGGGCGCCCTGACGCTCCAGGGCGACGATCGTATTCATGAAGGTCGGCTTCCTGGGGTTGCGGACGATCGCCTCGACCTCGGCACGCGAGCAGGCGATCGCCGCGTCGAATGCCGGCTCGTAGTCCTTGAGTTCGATGCGCGAGAAGGGCGGCGTGGCATGAGGGGTATCCCACTCCGCCAGCAGCGGATTCGAAAGGTCCAGTTCGGGCAGGTCGGCCCGGGGAATCGAGTTGTCGGCACAACCGGCGGCCAGGATGGAAACAGCCATGACAAGAATTGCTTTTTTCATATAAGGTACAGGGTTTGCGGTTTCTTCACGAATCGGCGGGATCAGTTCTGTCTCTTATACACATCTCCGAGCCCCCGAGACGGACTCCTATCTCGTATGC